>Ga0126373_10001204_pt1 | contig 18131 bp, 18 predicted proteins | sample PanSoiMetPlot_11_FD_92545 | JGI IMG/M metagenome (GOLD analysis project Ga0126373, IMG submission 92545) | Tropical forest soil microbial communities from Panama - MetaG Plot_11 | ecosystem: Environmental > Terrestrial > Soil > Tropical forest > Bulk soil | place: Panama | collected 2016-02-17 | reverse complement strand
TGGCCAGCCAGAGGCGCTGGGTGAATCTGTCGGTGAGCGTGAGTTCAGCGCCGCCGGGCAGCTCGAGCTGGAGACCGCGGATGCCGCCGGCCAACGGTCTCGTGCTTGGCTCCTGGCCGGAGCGAAGCTCGATGAGCCACTCGCCGGTCGGCAAGGCAGTCGAGAAGTGCACCGCCAACGGACCCGCCTCCGCCAGCGATGAGCGAACTGCAACCGCAGCCGGAATCGTGGCCGAGTTGTTGACCACCACGAGGTCACCCGGCAGCAGCAGGTCCGGCAGCCCGGCGAAGGCGTGCTCGCTCAGCTCGCCGGCGGCCGTCCTGCTGACGAGCAGCCGCACATCGTCCCGCCCGGCGCCGCGTTCCTCGGGCGGTTCGTGCGCCTCAAGGTCCGGCCGCAGCTCGAACGACACCGACGAGTCCTCAATCGTGGCCGTCATGACGACGCCTTAGCCGCAGTTGTCTCCACCACGGGCGGCATGAGCTCCTCGGCCCGGTACCGGCCGCTTGGCATCCGCTCGCCGATCAGCCGCAGGAACGCGGGTACCACTTCCTCAGGCAGCGGCCGGTCAGAGATGTCCTCACCCGGGAAGGCATCCTGATGCATCTGGGTCCGCATGTCTCCCGGGTCGACACGCCAGATCCTGACAGCCGGCTCCTCCGCGGCCAGCACGTTGCAGGCCTGCTCCAGCGCGGCCTTGGCGGCGCCGTAGCCGCCCCAGCCCGCGTACGCCTCGACGGCGGCGTCGGAGGTCACGCTGAGGAGGGCTCCGCCGTTGACACGCAGATCGGGAAGCAGAAGCTGTGTCAGCGCGATCGGCGCGACCACGTTGACTTCGAGGGTCGAGCGCAACGCGGCGAGCGGGTAGTCGGCGAGCGCGGGCAGCGGACTGGCGCCCAGCGTCCCGGCGTTGTTGACCAGCAGGCTGACGCCGCCGAGTTCGGCTCCCGCGGCGGCCAGGTCGGCTCGGTGCGCTGGATCGGCGATGTCACCCGGGATCGCCAGCAGCGATCGCAAGGGCAAGTCGTAACGCGAGCGGATCGCCGTGGCGGCCGCTTCCAGGGCCAGGGCGTCGCGTGCGTCGATGATGAGGGCGTATCCGGCTCCGGCCAGCGCGTCCGCCAGGACGCGGCCAAGACCGCGCGACGCGCCGGTGACGACAGCTACAGGGGAAGTGGTCATGGCTTCGACGCTAGGCATTAGCAGCGACGGGCGCATCGGGCTGCGGTCCGGGCGGACTGCGACCATAGTCCTAGGACCCGAGCCTGATCCGCTGGACAGCCTGCACAGGTACGGTCGGTTGTATGGGCGAGGCTCCAGAGCCAGCCGCCGACGGCAGCAGGGACGACATCTTCGAGCAGGTCAGCGCCGTCGTGCTGGCCGTTTCCAGCCAGCTGTCGGTGCGCGACGTGCTCGGCAAGATAGTGCGGGCGGCGCGGTCGCTGGCCGCCGCCAGGTATGCCGCGCTTGGCGTGCCTGGCGAGGGAGGCACCTTCGCCGAGTTCGTGGTGGATGGGCTGACAGCCAAGGAGCAGGCGGCGATCGGTCCGCTGCCGCGCCAGCACGGGATGCTGGCGGTGATGCTGCGCGAAGGCAAGCCGTTGCGGCTCGCGGACATTCGCAAGGATCCGCGGTTCTGGGGCTGGCCGGCAGCGCACCCGGAGCTCACCGATGTTCTCGGCGTGCCGATCCGGAATGGCGATGAGACGCTCGGTTTCATCTTCGCTGCATGCAAGACGGTACCCGGCGGCTTCACTGAACGGGACGAGCGAGTCGTGAGCTTGTTCGCCGCCCATGCCGCGATCGCCCTGACCAATGCTCGCCTGTACGAGAGCGGCCGCGAGCTATCGGTTCTCCAAGAAAGAGCGCGGCTGGCCAGGGACTTGCATGATGCCGTGTCGCAGAAGCTCTTCAGCATCCGGGCCAAGGCTCGAGCGGCCGCGATCTTGGTCGAGCGGGACGCCGCACGAGCCGTCGAGGAGATCGCCAGCGTGGCTGACCTGGCCGGCCAGGCCCATGCAGAGCTGCGGGCGGTTATCGACGGGCTGACGCCTCCTGAGCTCGCGGCCGGCGGCCTGGTCTCCTCGGTGCGCGCTTACGCCGTGCTAGCAGGTCACACGCACGGAGCCGACGTCACCGTGCGGGCGGGTGACCTGCCTGCGCTTGATCCGCGCCAGGACACCGCGATCTACCGGGTCGCTCAAGAAGCGATCGGCAACGCTCTGCGGCACTCAGGGGCCGGGCACGTCACCGTCAACCTGGTCGGACGTCAGCGAGCCGTAGTACTCGAGGTCAGCGACGACGGTGCCGGGTTCGATCAGGCCGCGCCGCAGGCTGGGCTCGGCCTGACGTCGATGCGCGAGAGGGCGCGGTCAGTCGGCGGGAAGCTGACGATCACCTCAGCCAAGGGCACCGGAACCAAAGTTCGGCTGAGCGTGCCAGCGTCGGCTGCTGGCGTGGCCGAGCGGGAGCACGCGAGAGCCAAGAGCACGTCGGATCCGGCATGAGCGGGGGCACGGCGGGCCTGATCACCGTTCTCATCGCGGACGACCACCCGGTCGTCCGGCAGGGCCTAGCTGTGCTACTCGAGGTCCAGGACGACATCCAGCTCGTTGGCGAGGCCAACGATGGCGAGGAGGCCGTCCGAATGACCTTGGAGCAGGCCCCGGACGTGCTGCTGCTCGACCTGAAGCTGCCGGGACTCGACGGCCTCGGCGTGCTGAATGAGCTGCGTGCTCGCGGCGCGCGGACACGCGTGCTGGTCCTGACCAGCGGAGCGGGCCCGACCGGCCCAGCGCTCGCCCTTCAGGCAGGCGCCGCTGGTTTCCTGTACAAGGACGTGGACCCGGACGCGCTGGTCCGAGCAATCCGCTCAGTTCATGACGGCCATACCGTGCTGGCTTCAGACGCTGCCGGACTCGTGGCGTCACGGCCAGGCGCTGACTCACGCGGCATCAGGTCGCTGACCGCGCGGGAGCGCGAGGTGCTCGCACTGCTCGCTGATGGTCGGTCGAACAGGGAGATCGCCAGGCTGCTGAACGTCTCGGAGAAGACGGTCAAGACGCACGTGAGCGCGATCCTCGCCAAGCTCGGCGTGGCCGACCGCACGCAGGCTGCCCTCCTCGCTGTCCGCCACGTTGGCGCGTGAGCACCGATGGCCCGCCGCATACCGTAAGTTCGAGCTGAGATGGTGGCGCTCGAAAGGAACCGGATGGCGGCCGAGGTCCGGATGGCGGCTGAAGTACTCAGGCTGAGCGGGGTTGGGGTTCGATACGACAGATCTATGCTGCTGCGCGACGTCACCTGGACGGCGTACAGCGACGAGAGCTGGGTGATCATCGGACCTAACGGCGCCGGGAAGACCACGCTGCTGCAGGTGGTCGCGACGCTCCTGCCGCCGACGGACGGCACGGTCGAGGTGCTGGGCGAGCCGCTGCAAGTCGCCGACATCGCCGACCTTCGCACCAGGATCGGCATGTCGAGTTCGGCAATCGCCGACGTGGTCCCGCAGCAGGAGAAGGTCATCGACCTGGTACTCACAGCGTCGTACGGGATCCTCGGCCGCGACGCTGAGGACTACGACTCCGCAGACGTCACCAGGGCCGTCGAGCTACTCGACGCGCTCGGCTGCGCGCATCTGATCCGGCGGCGCTTCAACTCGCTGTCTGAGGGTGAACGCAAGCGGGTGCAGATAGCCCGATCGCTGATGGCCGACCCAGAGCTGTTGCTGCTAGACGAGCCGGCTGCCGGCCTCGACCTGGGCGGGCGGGAGGAGCTCATGCGGCGGATAGCCGGGCTGCTGCGAGATCCGCGCTCTCCGATGATGCTATTGGTCACCCATCATGTGGAGGAGGTCCCCGAAGGCTTCACCCACGCGATGCTGATGCGGCGCGGCGCCATCATGGCCCAGGGGCCGCTCCATGAGGTGTTCACAAGCCGGAATCTTTCCCGCTGCTTCGGTGTCCCACTGCAGGTGGAGCGCAGGGCAGCGCGGTGGTCAGCGCGCGCCGTGTCTTAAGCCCCGGGGACATCAGCCAGCCGCTCCCATGTGGCGCCGGTCACGGTGCAGCGTCCTCATGGCCTCGCTTACGATCAAGGTCATGCGAGGAACTCGTGGGCCCACCTGAGGCGCTCGCGATTCTCGGCGCGGGCCTCGCGGCCGGCGCGGTCAACGCAGTAGTCGGATCCGGCTCGCTCATCACGTTCCCGACACTGCTTGCCTTCAGCTATCCGCCGGTTGTGGCTAACGTCTCCAACAACGTGGGCCTCGTCTCCGGAAACGTCAGTGGAGCCGTCGGCTATCGGCGCGAGCTTGCCGGGCAGGGTGCGCGACTGCGAAGGCTAGCCGTCATCGCGGCGGCCGGCTCGGTCGCTGGCGCGGCTGCGCTGCTTTCGCTGCCTTCGTCGTCCTTCAAGCCCATCGTGGCGGTACTGATCCTCATCTCGTGCGTTCTGGTCCTGGTCCAGCCGTGGCTCAGCAGCCGGATCGTTGCCAGGCGCGAGCAGCGGACTGAGCCGAACGGCAACAAGGCCCAAGGCCAGGAGAAGACCAGCGTGATGCTGGGTGCTGGCGTCTTCGCCTCAGCGGCCTACGGTGGGTACTTCGGTGCGGCCCAGGGCGTGCTCGTCATCGGCCTCCTCGGCACGTTTCTCGACGAAGGCCTTCAGCGGGTGAACGCCGCAAAGAATGTGCTGGTCGCGGTCGTCAACGGGACCGCCGCCGTGGTCTACATCATCTTCGCGCACGTGGCCTGGCTGGCCGTGCTCCTGATCGCCGTCGGCTCGACAGCTGGAGGATTCCTGGGCGCCAGATACGGCCGACGGCTGCCGCCGCTGGCGCTGCGCATCTTCGTCGTCATCATCGGCGTCATCTCCGCCGTCAAGCTGATCTTCTTCTGACCGCCTCTTCGGGTGTGGCCTCCGAGCTCGCATCAACGCGCGCTGGTCGCTGGAGCAGCCCGGCCCCCACGGCGATCGAGCTGGCGAGCAGCGCCGCGACGGCGAACGCCACCCGAAGCGATGACACGTCAGCGATGCCGCCAATTGCGCTCGGAGCGGCCAAGCCGGCCCCATAGCTGATAGTGGCTACGCCGGCCACGCCGAGGGCCGGACTGGGCCCGGAGTTCCCCGCGGCGGCGAAGACCAGCGGAATCACGACGGATACACCGACGCCGATGAGCAGGAAGCCGGCCAGCGCCAAGCCTGCGTTCGCAGCGACGGCCACGAGCAAGCAGCCGGCCGTCGCGAGGAGTCCGCACATCCGCACGCAGAACCGCGCGCCGCGCCTTCGGATCACGGCATCGCCGGCCAGGCGCCCGGTTGCCATTGACCCGGCGAAGATTCCGGTCGCGAGCGCGGCTCTCGCCTGGCTCGCGTGCAGGACCCAGTGCATGTAGACAGCCGACCAGTCGTTGCCGGCCAACTCCACGAAGATTGCTGCGAAGCCGACGAGCCCGATCAGCAGGATGATGCCGCGCGGAAAAACGAACTTCGGCGCATCGACCGCGGCGGCGTCATCGTTGGCGGAAGCAGCGACGAACCGCCACGTCGCGGCGGCGCCGGCGACGGCGATCACGGCGCCCATGACCGTGAACTGGACCCGCGGGTCGACGTGCTCCCGGGCGGCCAGCGACCCGACGAGCGCGCCTGCAAGTACGCCCACGCTCCACATCCCGTGCAGCCCGGACATGATCGAGCGGCCGACACGTCGCTCAGCTTCGACCGCCTGCGCGTTGACGGCGTTGTCGCACGTGCCATAGACAGCGCCGGTCACTAGCATCACGGCGGCGAGCGCGAGTGCGTTCGGCGCAAGGGCCGGCAGCGGGAGCAGGACGCCGCTAGCTGCGATCAGCACTCTGGTTGAGGCCCGCGCACCGTAGCGATGGACGAGCCGGGCCGCGAACGGTATGGTCACGACCGCTCCGATGGCCCCCATGAGCCCGACGGAGACGCCGAGAATGCCACTGCTCAGGTGCAGGCGATCGACGATCCACGGCAGTCGGGAGGCGAACGTACCCATGTCGGCGCCGAATAGCAGGAAGACGGCCGCGACGGCGCGCCGCTCCGGTGACCCCGTGGTCATGTACCCGCCCGGTCGGGGTCGGCAGCCAGGATTCCCTCGCGCACCGCCTGATCGATCAGCTCTCGCGCGTACCGGCCGAGCCGCGGGGAGCCGTCTTCGATCAGCTCGACCTTCGTGAGCACGTCGGCCGCGGTGATCCCGCCCTGCCGCCACGTGCCGCCGCCGACTTTGACGTTCTCCAGCATGGGCTGGAGCCGGTCTAGCGCCCGGGCGAACTTGGCCTCCGCAGTCGCCCGTTCCTCGAACTCGTCCCAGAGTTCGCGCACGGTGTCAGCCTGGTCGGCTGGGAGCAGCGCGAACAGCCGATCCGCCGCGGCGCGCTCAGCAACAAGCTGCCGGGCCTGAGCTGGCGGCGGGGCGTAGGCAGAGAGGTCGCCAGCATCGACCTCCACCAGGTCGTGCACGGCGAGCATCGCGACGACGCGGGCCAGGTCGGTACCTGCCGGCGCGTACTCGCCGAAGACGAGCGCCAGCACAGTCAGGTGCCAGGAGTGCTCGGCCGAGTTTTCCCGCCTGGCCGGGTCGGCCAGCGTCGTTTGCCGTAGAACGCCTCGCAGTCGCCCGGCTTCGGCGACGAACTGCAGCTGCTGGTTCAGGCGGTCCATGGCTCAAGTCGAGTGAGGAGTAGGTCGTCGATTAGCAGGCCCCGGCGCGCACCGTCAGTAACTGTCATGTCATCCTGTGTCGTGGGGGACCCATTCAGGTGATTCCGGGGGACCGGTCATCAAGAGAAAGGGCTCGTCCTGGCGAGGCTACCGCCTCTCCAGGACGAGCCTTTGTGCTGGCCTGACCACGGGGTCACTGGCGGGCCTGCCGCCTGTCCAGGACGAGCCTTTGTGCTGGCCTGACCACGGGGTCCTGGCGGGCCTGCCGCCTGTCCAGGACGAGCCTTTGTGCTGGCCTAACCTCGCCGCCGCGTCCGCGAGCGTTCGACCGCCTCCGCCATGCCCTGGTTGGCTAGCGCGTCGGCACGCTCGTTCCCGGGATCGCCGGCGTGACCCTTGACCCAGAGCCACTTCACATCGTGCCGTCCGGCGGCGTCGTCGAGGCGGCGCCACAGGTCCTCGTTTTTGACAGGTTGCTTGCTGGCGGTCTTCCACCCGTTCCGCTTCCAGTTGGGCAGCCAGGCAGTGACGCCGCTTCGAAGGTAAACACTGTCAGTGTGCAGCCGGACGGTGGATCGCCGGGTCAGGCTCTCGAGCGCCCGGATGGCCGCCATGAGCTCCATCCGGTTGTTGGTCGTCGGCGCTGCCTCGCCGCCGGACAACTCCTTGGTGTGGCCGCCGTACTGGAGCACCGCGCCCCAGCCGCCGGGACCAGGGTTACCGCTGCACGCACCGTCGGTGTAGATCTCGACGGCACCGCGTGCCGACTCGGCCGACTTGCCCGCAGCTGCCATAGAACGCAAACCTAGCGGTCATTGTCGCCGTGCGGGGCCGGCGGCACGTCGAGCGCCGGGTTCCGGTCGAAGAAGCCCCACGGCTTCAGCCAGAACGACGTGCGATCCACCGGCATCACCGGCCAGTCCTCGGGCCTTGTGATGTGGTGCAGGCCGAAGACGTGCCAGAGGACCACGTCGGTGTCGTCGATGGCCCGGTCCCGGGCCGTCCAGACCGGAAGGCCATGATCTGTCGCGCTCTGGGTGGGGAACTCGCCGCACGGCCATCGCTCCGCGGGCGAATACGGCGTGACCCACAGGGCGTGGGCGATCACCTGCGCCCGCTGGTACGCAGGCGACGACTCGTCAATCAGGGGCGGGAAGCTGCAGCCGGCCACCAGCTTGTACGCCGGACGCTCGCCGAGGCCGTTCAGCGATGTGCTGCTCGCCACCTTCCAGCTCCGCTGGGCTTCCCACCTCACATCCTGGCGGCCATCGGACTCGGTACGCAGCGGCGTGTCGCGCGTGACGAGTGCCAGCCCGTACGGGTTGGTGCCATTGACGGGCAAGGGCTGGGACTCGACGGCGTAAACAGTGTTGGGCTGCCCGTCGATGTCGAGATCCAGCCGCGCCACAATGAAGTGCTGGTGATAGGGCGCATACGTTTGCTGGTCTACGGGCGTGCCGGTCGCCGGCTGGTCTCCAGGCTGGAAGTAAGACGTCACCATGATGCCGGTGGCGCGTACCTCGCACTCGATGTTCCCGTCCTGGTAAAAGCGCCAGTACACCAGGTACTCGTAGTTGGCGACGGTCACATGAAACGAGATCACGAGGCGGCGCGCACGCCGGACTGCGGCGCCGGACCGCTCGTCGACGTGCTTCCACAGGACGCCGTCGTCCTCTTCGTGGATGCAGATCGCGTTGCGGATCGTTTGCGGCTCGCCGCGGGAATCTGCTAGCACGGCGTCCAGGTACCGGATCTCGCCGAGGCAGTCACAGCCGAGTTCCAGCGAGGTGGTCATGTAGCCGAGGCCCCACTCGCCGATGTCGAACGCCGTACGGCGGTAGTGATCAGTTGTCGCGTCCCGGTACGGCACGATCATCTCGGCGAACGACATCCGATGCGCGATCGGCCGCAAGCGTCCGGCATCGCGGAAGCCGACAGCGTGCAGGACTAGGCCTTCCCGGTAGTTGAACCCGAGTCGCAATTCCCAGTTCTGCCACCGCAACAGCCGGCCGTCCAGCGTGAACGAGACACCATCCGGCTGCTGCACGTGCAGCGGGCTGACGTCCCGCAGCGGCGTGGAAATCAGCTTGGGCAAGTACTCGCCCATGACCTCCGGCCGATCGCCAGCGGCCGATCCGTTGTCCTCCAGCTCGAGCAGTTCCATGCGGTTCAGGTCGACCACAGGGTGCAGGCCAGTGATGTGATGCGCATACGGATTGCCGTCGCTGCTGCCCCGCACCCAGACGTCGGACCAGCCGAGCCGCAGGCCCGCATACCGGCTAGGCACAAGCGCGGCGCCGTACGCCCAGACATCGGTGAGCACCATGCTCATGTCAGTGATTCCGCGCCTGGTCAGCGCGTCGATCACAGCCGGATGGCGCCGGAGCATCTCGTCGCACTCGTGCCACTCGTCGACGGTCATGTTCGGCTGGATGCCCGGCAGGTGCTCCCAGCGGGTGATCTCGCCGGCAGGAAGTGACACCATTGCCCGGTAAGCCTGGCCGTCCTCTGTGTTCCAGCAGATCGCCTGCGCAACCCGGCCAAGGCTCTCCCCTGGCGCGGCGAGATCCTCCTTCGCGGGCTCCACCAGGTCGATCGAGGCGTACCGCCAGCCCGAGCCAACACCTTTATTAGCTCGTAACGTGGCCGCCGTCTGCCGGATCTCGTCCGCGTCCAACGGGTCGAGCGGGTGCGCCACCGTAACTCCTAGCTTGTTTCCCGAAGCCGGGCCAGGTGTGCCCGGATGATCTGCTCCATCCTTCCGTAGAAGTCGACGATCAGTCGCAGCTCGTCGTCGTTGTACTGAGCCGCAACGCGCTGCCAGTCGGCCAGCATCGGCGCGAACACGGGCGCCACCGTCCCGAACGCCTTCTGCAGGTTCAGGTGAACGACCACGCGCCGGCGGTCGGTCGCGTCTCGTTCACGTTGCACGAACCCTGCCTCCTCCAGCCGGTCGACTACACCCGTGATCGAGGCGGTGGTGAGCCCCGTCGCCTTGGCCAGCTCGCCGGCTGTCAGCTGGCCACTGAAGCTCAGGATGTTGAGGCAGTTCAGGTCCGTGGCGTTGAGCCCAATTCGGTCCGCGGCCGCCTGCATCATCAGCTGCATCAGCGAGCTGGTCTTCCTGAGGGCCCCGACGAACGCCATCGCAAGTTCGGCCCGCTCGGGACCCCACGATGCGACGTCGAGTCCGGCCGGCCATGGCACCTCCCACCGGCCCGGTGACCCCGGGGCATCAGGTGACATGCCTCAGCTCCCTAATATTTAAGATTCCTAGACAATAGGAAGATTAGACGCTAGGTTAATTATGTAACCAAGGATCTACCTTCCTGGAGCACCGATGGCAACCAATGATCAGATCCTGGCACCTCGCGGTGCGGGAGGCGACAGCCTCGACCCGCGCCGCTGGCTCACGCTGGTCGTGCTGCTGCTAGCCGCGTTTATGAACCTTCTCGACATCTCGATCGTGAACATCGCGATCCCCTCTATCCAGCGCAACTTGCACGCTAGCTACGCCGATGTGCAGTGGGCGCTGGCCGGGTACACGCTGGCGTATGCGCTAGTCCTGATCACCGGCGGCCGGCTGGGCGACACGTTCGGTCGCAAGCGGCTATTCCTCATCGGCGTGACCGGCTTCACCCTGATGTCGGCCCTTTGTGGCGCGGCGCAGACGCCCGGCATGCTGATCGCCAGCCGGGTGGCACAGGGTGCATTTGGCGCCATCATGATTCCTCAGGTGCTGTCGGTGATCCAGGTCATCTTCCCGGCCAGGGAGCGGATCAAGGCCCTAGCCGCGTTTGGCGTTACGGCCGGTCTCGGCACGGTCAGCGGCCCGCTGCTCGGCGGCCTACTGACTCAGCACAACCTGTTCGGCCTTGACTGGCGGCCGATCTTCCTCATCAACGTGCCGGTCGGCATCATCGCGGTGGCGGCATCGGCCATCCTCGTCCATGAGTCACGCGCGCCGCGGCCGCCCCGGCTCGATCCCATCGGCGTCGGGCTCATCTCAGCCGCGCTGCTGTTGCTGCTCTACCCGCTCGTGCAAGGTCGCGAGCTCGGGTGGCCGACGTGGACGTTCGTGTCCATGGCCGCCGCTGCCCCGATGCTGGCCGTGTTCATCGCCTGGGAGCGGGTTAAGGACCGCCGCGACGGTTCGCCGCTGGTGCAGCTTGGCCTGTTCCGTGAGCGCGCTTTCGCTGTCGGGATCGCGATAGCGATCACGTTCTTCCTGGGCATCACGTCGTTCGCGCTGATCCTGACGCTGTTCCTGCAGATCGGGCTCGGGTTTGGGCCGTTGCACGCTGGCCTGACGTTCCTGCCGTTCTCGGGCGGCGTGCTCGTCGCGTCGGCCGCCGCGGCGCGACTGGCGCCGAAGTTCGGCCGGGGCGTTACGATGACGGGCGCACTCGTCATCGCTGGCGGCATGGGCGGGCTTATCGCCACGGTGCATCACTTCGGCAGCGCCGTCACATCCTGGGACCTCGTTCCGGCGCTCATCGTCGCCGGGATCGGCATGGGGACCGTGCTAGCGCCGTTGGCCGACATCCTGCTTGCCCGCGTGAAGCCTCAGGACGCCGGCTCGGCATCTGGCATCTTCAACACCGCGCTGCAGGTCGGTGCTTCGATCGGCGTCGCCGTGATCGGCGTAATCTTCTTCGGCTTGCTCGGCAGCCAGTCCGCGCCTGCAGCGGCGTCGGTCGCGCCGCAACTACGCGCGGGTCTAGCGACGGCCCACGTGCCAGCGCCATTGGTCGGCCGGATCACCAGCCAGTTCGGCGAATGCCTGCACGCTCGGCTCGTGGCCGCTGACCCGACAACGACACCGGCGGCGTGCCGCCTTCCGAGCGGCCAGGTCGTGCCCGCCAGTGTTACCCGCGTCCTGTCCGGGGTAGGCGTGACGGCCGTCCGCGCCGACTTCGCTGCCTCGCTCACGCGGACGCTGTGGTTCCAGGTGGGGGTGTTCGGGGGCAGCTTCGCGCTGATGCTCCTGCTGCCGGCCGGAGCGGGCCGACGCGAGTCCGCCGACGTCGCCGACCCCATCGCTGATGTGCGGGCCGTTAACGGCACTGTCACTGGCTGACGAACTCCCCTAGTGCCATAACTCGTCTGACGGGAGAGAGCAATGAAACTAGCTCTGCTAGGAGCGAGCGGCCGCATCGGCGGCTACGTCCTGAGCTGGGCGGTCGGCGCCGGTCACGAAGTTGCCGTGCTGGCGCGAGACCCACGATCGCTGTCAACCGCAGCCGGGGTCACCGTGATCACGGGCCAGGCTACGGACGCAGCTGCTGTCGCCGAAACGGCGATCGACGCCGATGCTGTCGTTTCCGCGCTCGGACCACGCGGTGCAAAGACGCCTGCACTTCTTGCCACCGCTGCGGGCGCCACCGTCGCAGCGATGAACAAGACCGGGGTCAGACGGCTGGTCTGCGTGTCGGCGGCCGGTGCCTTCATCGACGGGGATCCAGATATGGGGGCGCTCACCAAGTTGATCCTGCCGAGGGTGCTCTCGAAGCAGTTCGTCGACACGCGCGAGATGGAGTCCGTCGTGAGCGCTAGCGACCTGGATTGGACTCTTGTTCGGCCCACGCGCCTAGTGAACGCTCCGCAGACAGGTCACTACCGTGTGCGGCCGGAACTCGCGCCTGTCGGCGGTCGGAAGATCGCGCGCAGCGACGTCGCGCATTTCATAGGCGAAGCGCTGACCAATGACACCTGGGTGCGGGCGAGGCCGGCGCTGGCGTACTGACGCGCAGCTGCCTAGCTGGCTGCGCGTCCGCGCGCTGCAGCTATCGTGTCGCGAAACCAGTCGTAGGACGCCTTCGGAGTGCGCCGCTGGCTGTCGAAGTCGACGTAGATCAGGCCGAACCGCTGGTGAAAGCCCTCGGTCCACTCGAAGTTGTCGATCAGCGACCAGACAAGGTAGCCGCGGACGTCAACTCCGGCCGTGATCGCGTCGGCGACCGCCCGTATGTGTCCGTCCAGGTAGGCGATTCTGGGCTGATCGTCGATCACACCGTCGGCGTCCGGCACGTCCGCCACGGAGCAGCCACTCTCGGTGATATAGATCGGCGGCAGGTGGCCGGCGTAGCGCTTCGCAAGCGTCGTGAGCAACTCGGTCAGCCCAGCCGGGATGACCGGCCAGCCGAACTCGGTAACCGGGTACCCAGGGATGGGTTCCAACTGGAACGGCAGCGGTGAGTCCGCCAGCGCGGACAATCTCGTGGGGTTGTAGTAGTTAACGCCGAGTGCGTCGATGGGTACCGAGATGACGGCTAGGTCACCGTCGCGGACGCAATCCAACCCCTCTGGGCCAATACCGAATGCCGACAGGTCCGGGTAACGCCCCAGGAGCACCGGATCGGTGAACATCCGGTTGTGCAGCGCGTCGTAAGCGACGGTCGCCCCGACGTCCGCGGCGCTGTCAGTCGCCGGCCAAGCCGGCGAGTAGTTGTTGGTGATCGCGACCTGGCGAGCGCCAGCGCTGCGCAGTGCCGCTGCGGCCAGCCCGTGCCCCAGCAGTTGGTGATGCGCCGTGGGCAGAGCGTCAAGCATGAGCCCTTTGCCGGGCGCGTGCATGCCGAGCGCGTACCCGAAGGCCGTCACCACGAACGGCTCATTCAGCGTGATCCACATAGGCACCCGGTCAGCAAGCCGCTCAGCAGCGATGGCGGCGTAGTCGGCGAACCTGTAGGCGGTGTCGCGTTCCAGCCAGCCGCCCGCATCCTCGAGCGGCTGCGGCATGTCCCAGTGATACAGGGTCGGCATGGGCGTGATGCCCTTCGCCAGCAGGCGGTCGATGAGCCGGTCATAGAAGTCCAGGCCGGCGAGGTTGGCAGGGCCCGACCCGGCTGGCTGGATTCTGGGCCAGGCGATCGAAAAGCGGTAGGTGTCGATGCCGAGACCTGCCATGAGCTCGACGTCTTCAGGCCAGCGGTGATAATGATCGTCCGCGATGTCGCCAGTTTGCCCATCCCGGATCGCGCCCGGCTGGCGGCAGAAGGTGTCCCAGATCGAATCGCGCCGGCCGTCTTCGGCCACCGCGCCCTCGATCTGATACGAGGCTGTCGCCACACCCCACGCGAATCCGGCGGGAAAATGAGGGAACGCAAGATCGCTCACGCTGCGATCGTAGCCCTCCCCCCAGACGCCAAAAGGGTGACAGTGCGATGCTGACGGCATGGCCGTCATCCATCAAACAACCCTCACGCCGACCAAGCTCGAACTGCTCGCCGACTGGCTCCCACTGCAGCCTTGGTACGTCCCCACTGGCCGGCCAATCGCGCTCGCGAAGGCGGGCGGGTTCCGGCTCGATGATCCCGCAGGCGAGGTGGGCATCGAGTTCATGGTGGCAACCGACCAGTCCGCTCCGGCCGCAGTCAGCTATCACCTCCCGCTCACTTATCGAGGCGCTCCACTGGCTGGAGCAGAGTCCGGATTGGTCGGGTTGGCACATCACGGCGTGCTCGGCCGCCGATGGGTTTACGACGGCGTGCAAGACCCTGTCCTCATGGTGCAGTTGATCGAACTCCTGCGCGGGAACGTGCAGGCGCAGGCCCAGAGCGTGAGCGATGCCACTGACCCCACGGTGATCGCGTGCTATACCGGCACCGACCTGACGCAGGCGGATGTACGCATCATCCGCCGGCCGGAGCCGACCAACGCTGGCCCCGAACCCGACGACGACGGCACGTCCGGCTACGTCGAGGCAAACTGGCACCTGCCAGACGGCAGTCCGATCCGCGGCCGACTCGTGCTTGTACATAGTCCGGCTAGCCGACTCGCGCAGTGAGTCAGCCCGACGCTGTCGTCGTCGGCGCTGGCCCCAATGGCCTCGCCGCCGCTCTCACACTCGCGCGGGCTGGGCTGACTGTGCAGGTTTTTGAGGGCGCTCAAGCACCCGGCGGCGGCTGCCGGACGGCCGAACTGACGCTGCCCGGATTCGCCCACGACGTCTGCTCGAGCGTGCATGCGCTCGCCATGGCGTCACCGTTCTTCGCCAGCGGCGATCTGGCGGCTCGCGGCGTCCGGATGCTGACGCCCAAGGTGGCCGCCGCGCATCCACTCGACGGCGGCCGGGCAGCAGCAGTCAGCGGTTCCGTAGCAGAGACGGCCAGCCGACTGGGCAGTGACTCCCGCCCGTATGAGCAGCTGGCGGGGAACCTCGTGTCGGCCAGCGAGGCCATCCTGTCGCTAGCGCTGAAACCGCTGTTCCGATCGCTCCCAGCCAAGCCGATGGCGGCTGTTCGCTTCGGCGCCACGGGTTTGCTACCCGCCACGTTGCTGGCCCGCAGGCTGCGGACGCCCGAGGGCCGGGCGTTGCTCGCCGGAATGGCCGCCCACGCGACAAGGCCACTGTCGGCGCCGCTAACCGGCGCGTTCGCGCTGACATTTCTGATGCTCGCCCATACCACGGGCTGGCCGGTGGTGGAAGGTGGCAGCGGACAGTTGATTGCGGCAATGACCGACGAACTCACTGACCGCGGTGGCAGCGTCGTGACCGGCGTGTGGATCGAGCGACTGGCCGAGCTGCCCCCAGCGGGAGCTGTTCTGCTCGATGTCACGCCGCGTCAGGTGCTGAGCATGGCTGGCGACCGCTTGCCGCCCGGCTACCGCTGGGGTATGCGGCGCTTTCGCTACGGACCCGGCGTCTGCAAGGTCGACTGGGCGCTGGACGGGCCCGTTCCCTGGCAGAACGAGGCGTGTCGGCAGACGGTCACGGTCCACGTTGGCGGCACCATCGCCGACATCGCGCGTAGCGAAGCGGCTGTGCACGCCGGGCAGCACCCGGAGCGGCCGTTCTGCCTCACCGCACAGCCGTGTGTCGTCGACCCGAGCCGAGCCCCGGCCGGCAAACATGTCTTGTGGGGTTACTGCCACGTCCCGGCTGGGTCCGACGTCGACATGTCGAACCGGATCGAGGCGCAGATTGAGCGCTTCGCGCCGGGATTCCGCGATCGCATTCTGGCCAAGTCGGTGATGACGGCAACCCAGATGGAGCGCTACAACCCTGGCTACATCGGCGGTGACATAGCCGCCGGCGCGAACACGTTGCTGCAGACGATCGGCCGTCCGACACCGCGGTGGAATCCGTACCGGACGCCACTGCCGGGCGTGTACTTGTGCTCAGCCTCGACGCCACCCGGTGGCGGCGTGCATGGAATGTGCGGCTACTGGGCAGCCAGCGCCGCGCTGCGTGATCTGCACGTGGCGGCAGAACCTGCGCTGGGCACGCCTGCGCGGAGCTAACCTCGGCGCGGCCGGGGTACGTTGGCAACTGTGAAGAAGATTCTTGAGCTCCTGGTTTGCTTCTTGCACCCGGTCGCGGTCGTGCTGATCTGGATCGACCTCCTTTCCCGCAACGACATCGGCGCCGGGGCCAAGCTCGCCTGGGGCCTCTTTGCCATCATCCCGATCATCCCGTTCGTCTACGTCCTGGTGGGCGGCGACCTCTGGTAGACGCCGCAGCGGCTCGCAACTAGGTGTGAGCCGCTGCTGTGTGACTAGACGTTTTGAGCAAGGGCGATCGCCTCGTCGACCTCGCCCTGGCGCGCGGCGATCTCGGCGGCGTATTTCTCGTTGTCGATCTTCTCGGCCAGCTCCTCGTCGGCTCGCATTAGTACCTCGAGGTCGGAGTTCGCGGCCTCGATAACGCCGAGGTCGACATAGGCGTGCTGGACCTTCGGACCCCACAGGCCGATATCCCTGACGCACGGCACGATTCGGGAGAACAGCAGCGTCCGGAAGGCTTGCTGCACCGGCGACTTGTCGCTGAAGTCCAGGCACTCCTCGACGTCAAAGCCCATCCGCTCCCAGACCTCGCGCCCGGTGAACCGGTTGCGCATCAGGTAGCAACCCTCGACGATGAAATCTTCGCGGTCGGCGCGCTCAGCGTCTGTCAGCTCCTTGTAGTAGTCGCGTAGCGCCAGCCTGCCGAACGCAACGTGCCGGGCCTCGTCCTGCATCACGTAAGCGAGGAGCTGCGTGACCAGCTTGTTGTTGGACAGATCCCGGTGCACCCCGAACGCGGCCAGCGCCAGCCCTTCGATGAGCACCTGCATGCCGAGGTAGGGCATGTCCCAGCGGCCGTCATTCAGGGCGTCGCCGAGTAGCTGCGCCAGGTCGGGGTTGATCGGGTAGTAGAGCCCGATCTTCTCTCGCATGAACCGTGCGTAGAGCTCGACGTGCCTGGCTTCGTCCATCGCCTGAGTCGCGGCATAGAACTTGGAGTCCATGTCGGGCACGGACTCGATGATCTTGGCTGCTACGGTTAGCGCGCCCTGCTCGCCGTGCAGGAACTGGCTAAACAGCCAGGCGGACAGGTGATGGTCGAGCTCGTCGCGTTCCTTCTGGTTGAGCACGTTCCACTGCCGAGAGCCGTAGATGGGGTTCAGCTCCTCGGTCTGCTCCATGACGTTGCACGGATTGACCGGTATCGACCAGTCAATTCGTTTCGTGGCGTCCCACTGCTTGTCCTTGCCGCGCTGATACAGATTCAGCAATTGGCTGCGGCCGTCGTCGTACTCCCAGCTGAATCGCGCCGAGCCTGCTGCCGGAATGTCCCAGGTCCCTGGCTGTACCGGCGTGGTGTAGTGGTCGTACGTGCTCACAGCAACCTCCAGAACGCGGCGGGTTGCACATGACATTACCCGCGAGTACGGCATAGCTCTAGTGCTCTCAGCTGGTTTGGCTGCCGGGAGGTTCGTACCAGTTCTGGCCGGCTGGAATGATGACTGGATGCCGCAGGTGGTCGAAGAGTTGCGCTAGGTCGAGTTGCTGGGCGCCATCTCATTGGCCACGGATCTGGGCACCGGCCAGCCGCATTTCCACGGCGTGCGGACCTCGGTGCTCGCCGTGGCCATCGGACGGGGACTTGGCCTGAACGATGCCGCCGTCGCCGACGTGCAGCAGGTAGCGCTACTGCGGTTCCTAGGCTGCACGGCCGACACGTCCGAGACGGCGAGCACGGATGTGTTCGCTGGCAGCCGAAACATATCGCTCATAAACTCGAATTAGTGACACTATCGAACGATAGAATCGAACGTGTAGACGACGAGGTACTAATGGGACGGAGGCGAGTCATGACGGATCCGGGCTGGGCCATCCCCGGTGTGCCGCGTGACGCGCCGCCCGGTTCCACCGGCTCACTAGGCAGCTCGCATGCCGCGATCGCCCCGCACGGCACCGTCGCTGCCGCGACCGGATCGCACGACTGGCCAGCCCGCCCGTCTGCCGCGGAACCATCTAGCCACCATGGCGGCGCGACCGCTGCAACCGGCGCGGACGCCAGCACCTCGAACGATGGCGTCCTGGAGGCTAGTGATCCGGTGCAGGCGCTGGCGTTCTTACGGGCCGGCCTGGACTTCCTGGCGCATGCAGACCCGGCCGAGTGGACGGCGGGGCTGCAGGCCGACTGCCTGCGCGCCCTGGCCGCCGCCGAGTCCCGG
>Ga0126373_10001203_pt1 | contig 18140 bp, 18 predicted proteins | sample PanSoiMetPlot_11_FD_92545 | JGI IMG/M metagenome (GOLD analysis project Ga0126373, IMG submission 92545) | Tropical forest soil microbial communities from Panama - MetaG Plot_11 | ecosystem: Environmental > Terrestrial > Soil > Tropical forest > Bulk soil | place: Panama | collected 2016-02-17 | reverse complement strand
ATGGGACCGGTGAGCCGACCGTAGCCAGCGGCATAGCTGCGCCGGAGCTCGGTCCAGGCGACACGTGCCATCTGGATGTCGCCGACAGGTTCGGCAACGTCGTGGCCGCGACTCCAAGCGGCGGCTGGTTGCAGAGTTCGCCGGTGATTCCTGGTCTTGGCTTCTGCCTGGGCACGAGGGCGCAGATGTTCTCCCTGACGCCAGGCCTGGCCAGCTCGCTGGCGCCGGGTCGGCGTCCGCGGACGACGCTGTCGCCAAGCTTGGCGCTGCGGGACGGCGAGCCGTACATGGCATTCGGCACGCCAGGCGGCGATCAGCAGGACCAGTGGACGCTAGCGTTCTTCATCAACCACGTCCTGTATGGCATGAACTTGCAAGAGGCGATCGATGCTCCGGCGTTCCACAACGACCACTTCCCGTCGTCGTTCTATCCACGCTGGTCGCAGCCGAGATCGCTGGCTGTCGAGTCCAGGTTCTCCGCTGACGTCGTTGGAGCGCTGCGGGCGCGCGGCCACGAGGTTGACGTCAGGCCACCGTGGTCGCTGGGCCGGGTGAGCGCTGTCGCCAAGTCGGGCGGATTGCTGTATGCGGCCGCGAACCCGCGGGGCATGCAGGGTTACGCGGCTGGGCGCTAGCAGGGCAGTACCGGGCTAGCACTAGTCGTGGCCGCGCCAGGCCGGAATCGCGAGGCCGCACGCAATGACGGCCGCTGCAACGGCGACGACCCGGATTACCGATGGCACCGTGCCAGTCGGAAGGCTCGGTATTGCCGCCGCGCCGACGGCCAGAGCGCAGAGGCCGATTCCAGCCGCGAGCAGCGGTGCCTGGCGTCGCAGCGTAGTTGCGTTCGCGCCGGTTTCGGCCAGGTGCAGCGATAGCAGATCGGCGAGAACGGCCACGCCGAGCACGGCCGTATGCCATGGCCGAGACGGATGCAGCGCCTCAAGTGTGAGCACTGCGATGATCATCAGCTCCGGCCACGGCACAGCTTTGACCGCGGCGATGATTCGCAATCCCTGGCGCTCGAGGAAGGACTCCAAACCCGATTCCGCTGGCCGAATCCGGGCGAGTACGACCTGGAAGAGACTGAACCCGCCAGCGACAGCCGCGACCACCAGTGCCAGGCGCGCTCCTCCACTGGCGCTGGAGAGGGGTGCTGCGGCCCAGATGATGACGCCGATGGTCAGCACAGCCGAGGCCGCTGTTGCGGCCCACCGGCGGCTGACTGGCCCGCGCGCGGTCATCGGCGGACTACCAGGACACGACGCGAATACGGGGCCAGCGGCTCGTCCAGGCTGCTGACGCCGTCCCAGTGCACGACCGGCACGCCGAGCTGCTTGAGCGAGTACCTGATTGCCTGCTGTTCGAGTCGCCAGACTCGCGCTGTCAGGCCAGAGATCCTGCTCCCGTCATGAGCTGGCTCGGCATTCAGCACATCGACGACAACCACGCTGAAGCCGCGCTCACGAAGGTCGCGGACCGCCTCGACCAGCCGGTGGTCTAGCAGTGGGCTGAAGACCAGTACGAGGGCGCCGGGGGGCAGCGCAGCCCGGGGCAGCCTGGTTAGCTCCGCTGCCCGTTCCCATCCGACGGGGCTCGATGCGAGCAAGTCGATCAGTCGCTGGAAGTGCCGCTGGCCAAGCCCGGGGCCGATCCAGCTCAGGCGTCCGGCATAGATGATCACGCCAACCCGATCCCGTCGGGCCAGATAGTGCCGCACGGCGCCGGAAGCGCCGCGCAGCACCAGGTCGAGAGTGCTCGAGCCATGCTCGCCGACGTCGGTTGTTGCGTCAGCGATGACGACGACGTTCTGGGTCCGCTCCGCGGAGAAGGTGCTGAGGTGCAAGGTCCCGTGCCGGGTTGTAGCCGGCCAGTTGATTCTGCGTTGTCTGTCGCCAGGCACGAACTCGCGCACGCCCGCGAACTCGCCGCCTTCACCTGTGGCCCGCGCAGGATGTTCGCCAAGCCGACTCGGTAGCCGGCTCAGCACCACGCTGCTGTTCATCTGTGCTGGCATCGGCCTGCAGTCCAGCGTTGGCAGATGTACATCTGCCTGGCCCGCGGTCAGCCAGTACCGGTCGGACAGGCTCACAGCCAGGGTGCCCACCAAACGCCGTCCCCACCGCGTCGGGGTAAATGGCAGGTAGACCTGCTTGGGCGGAGCACCGGCCAGGACACCGACGGCCGGGCCAGCCTCGATGTCTTTGCTCGGCTCGAGCATCAGTGACACGTCGAAAGAATCGTTACCGCGTACTTCGGCGCGGATCGCCGACTCACCGTTCTCCACCAGAATCGAGTCGAGCAGCGCGGTGCGAACAGAAACCTTATCCGGGCGGATTCGCGGCCAGGCAGCCATCAGAAGTACCGCCGGTGCTGCGATGCCAGCGAACGCCGGCCTGCCTGTTACCACAGCGATGATCAGCGAGGTGAGCGCAAGGGTCAGCAGCCTGCGGGCATGCGCAGACAAGCCCCACCGAACAGATACCTGCCGGAATCCGGCCGGCAGCCGCCCTGGCTCAGCCACCGACCGCTGCCGGGTCAGTTCGCGGCGTTGGCACCGTGTCGAGCAGCTTGGCGACCACGTCGTCGGACCGCACTTGCCGCACCCACAGCTCTGGCCGCAGTGTGATCCTGTGCGCGAGAGCTGCTACCGCGATGCTCTTCACGTCGTCCGGGATCACGAAGTCACGACGAGCGATCAAGGCTTGACCCCTGGCAAGCTGGACCAGGGCAAGGCCGCCCCGCGGACTCGCGCCGACCTGGATTTGCGCGTTCTCGCGAGTCGCCCGGATGATCGCCACAACGTAGTCGAGCAGGTCAGCGGAAATCTCGACTTGCTCGAGCGAGCGGCGCATCGCGATCAGCTCTGGCGCTGTGGTGACCGGCTTGATCTCGGCCGATTCCTGGCGGCGTTCGATCCGGCGTTTGAGCATCGCAACCTCATCAGCGGTATCCAGATAGCCGAGCCGCAGCCGCATCAGGAACCTGTCGAGCTGTGCCTCTGGCAGCTCGTACGTCCCCTCGTATTCGATCGGGTTGTCGGTGGCAAGCACTATGAAGGGCTGCGGTAGCGGCCGCGTGACGCCGTCCATGCTGACCTGGCCCTCGCCCATGGCCTCTAGGAGAGCGGCCTGGGTCTTCGGCGGGGTTCGGTTGATCTCGTCCGCGAGCAGGAGCTGGGTGAAGACTGGCCCGGGACGGAACACCATGTCTCCGCTGCGCTGGTCATAGAGCGGCGCGCCCACGACGTCGGAGGGCAACAGGTCGGGCGTGAACTGGATTCGCGCGAAGTCGAGGCCAAGCGCTGTGGCGAACGACCTGGCGATCAGGGTCTTGCCCAGTCCTGGCAAGTCCTCAAGCAGGACGTGACCGCCGGCCAGGATGCCGATCAGGACCAGTTCAAGAGCCCTGCGATGCCCGACTACCGCGCGCTCGATTTCGGCGAGCACTGCCGTGCAGCGGTCCGAGGCCTGGCTGGGGGAGAGGGTCGGCTCTGTCACAGTCGCTCCAGTCGGTCGAGGATGGCGGCCAGGGTACGCGGCGGGATACCGCGTCTGTCTGCGTTGGGCTCGACCGGCCGGTCCGGATCGAGCCAGTACCACAATTGGTCGTCTCGGGTGCCATGCAGGAAGAGCGCTCGCGCCTGGCCTGGGTCGGAGTACAGGCTCACGCCATGTCGCTCTGCCAGCCGCGCTGCCAGCAAGTGCTGCAGGGTCGAGCGCAATTCGGTGTCGTAACTCGCCTTGCTGGCGATCGCGTCACTCAGGGCACCGCGCTTGCGCCAGAATCCGGTGAAGCTAGTGCGACCGTGGGCCTGCCACGTTTGCTGAGTGACCGGCGACTGGGCATCGCCAGGCAACAGTGCGCGCAATGCAACCAGGCACACTAGCGCCCATCCACTTACAGCAAGGACAGCCGCGCCCAGCCCCGCATACACGTAGACAGCGATGCAAGTGGCGGCTACCAAAACCACGGCGATTGTCAGCTCCGGCCACGCGGCGCCCCAGTTGCTGCCGGTGCTGACAGCGCCCGAGCCTGTGCGCTGTCCGCCGGTCATGCCGTCGCTCCAGTGGACGCCGGATGATCAAGGTCGGCCGAGATCGCATCTAGCGCATCGCGAGCTGCGTCCTTGGCGCTAGCGGGCAGCGCATGGCTGGAGAACCGGGCCTCGTAGAACAGCTGGGTCAGCTGGCCGGCGGCCGAGCCATGGAGCAAGCCTGCGGCAACAGCCCTGGCCAGCAGCTCATCTGGTGTCTCGGCGGCCATCCGGGCAGCCCCCGCCTGCGCGAGGCTCGACTCCATGGCCACGTAGCAGGCGATGATGGCTGCCTGCGCGTCGTCCACGGTATGCAATGCCGATCGGCCAGATGCGACGGCTTCGCGCAAACTCGAGCTGTCGTCGGCATAGTCATCGTCATACTCGCCGAAGAACCCGGCATCATGCTGGCGCCGCCGGCGGATAAGCACCAGAACGATAGCCGCGATCGCCGCCGCCAGGATCACGGCGATGAGGACACGCAAGAACAAGTTGACGTCGACGTGCAGTGGTTGCGCTGGCCTGGCCGGAGGTATCCGCTGCGTGCTGTGCGCAGGGCGGCGAGCCGGACCTCCGCGCAACGCCTTGAGCAGGTTGCGACCCGCTCTGTGGGCCAGGAAGTTCGTTATTGCCACAGCCGCCACCGTCGCCATGACCAGCACGATGGCGCGCGGCAGAATCATGCGAAGCTGCTCCGCCGGGTGGCCTGGGTGTGGCCGCCGTGATCGGGCCAGCCATAGCGCAATGAGCAGGGCGAGCAGCACCACTTCCAGCACCGCGGCGATGATCTCGCCGTCGCGGTGCAAGCTGCCATTCCAGTTCGCGGGCGCTTCGGTCGTCGCGCCGATGCCGGCTATGGCCGCTATGAGCAGTGCCGCGGCTACGGCAGGCCGAACATAATCCGCCCTGGCAGCTGTCTTTCGGCTAGTGGCAGGCTGGCGCGCCGCCGGCGCTTCTTTGTCGGCCGCCAATGACCTTCCTAACCCGTTTGTGTAGTGCCCCCACTTCCGACATCTTAGGTAAACCGCCCGGCAAGCCCGTGTCGGTGATACACCTGTGACCCAGCTATCACCGTTCGGGCTAGGCCGAATCAGCCTGCGGGCTGATGACGCGGCGATGGGAAAGCTGACAGGCTGGTGCCCGCACCCGGGCGGGGCCGGATCGCGGCGCGACAAAGTCACGCGCAGAACGGGGGCCCAGCCTGCCGGGCCAGTCAGCCTTCATTGGCTGTTAAGAGCTGGCCCGGAGGGCTGGAAAACAGGGAAAGCCGGAGGAGCAGTGTCCGCAGCATCAACCACGCAGGCGGTTGATCAACACATGCAGCCTGCCGATAAGGCCGTCATTCAAGCCAGTCAGCTGACGAAGCGCTACGGGGCGGCCATCACAGCACTTGACCAGCTCACGGTCACAGTCGAGCCGGGTATCACCGGCCTGATTGGCGCGAACGGAGCTGGCAAGTCCACCTTGATCAAGATCCTGCTCGGCTTGCTGGGCCCGACCAGCGGTCATGCTGCCGTGTTTGGCCTCGACTGCGTTACCAGAGGATTCGAGATCAGGACGATCACGGGCTACATGCCGGAGCACGATTGCCTGTCGCCTGATGTCACAGCCACAGAGTTCGTCACCCACATGGGCAGGATGTCTGGGCTGCCGGCTACGGCGGCCAGAGAGCGCGCCGCAGACTCGCTTCGGCACGTGGGCCTCTACGAGGAGCGGTACCGGCAGATAGGTACCTACTCGACTGGCATGAAGCAGCGAGTGAAACTTGCCCAGGCACTGGTTGGCGATCCCCGGCTGCTGCTGCTCGACGAGCCCACCAACGGCCTGGATCCGGCGGGCCGGTCCGCCATGCTGGACCTGATCGCGCGCATTGGCACCGAGTTTGGAATCTCAATTCTCGTGGCGTCGCATCTGCTCGGGGAGATCGAGCAGATCTGCGATCACCTGGTCGCCATCGATGGCGGCCGGCTGCTGCGAGCCGACTCGGTCAGTTCTGTGACGCAGGCCAGCGCCGTCTTGCTTGTCGAGGTGGATGAAGGCCTCGAGGAACTACAGGCAGAGCTGGGCAGGCGCAGCCTGCGGCCCATCCCTTATCAGCGCGGCCTGCTGATTCAGCTGGCTGGCGACGAGACGTATGACGCGATCCGAGACGCGATCGCGGACCTCGGCCTGCCACTGAGCCGGCTCGAGCAACGCAGGCACCGCATCGAGGAACTGTTCCGGGCCGACCCGACAGTGTCGGGCGAGGTTGGAAGCGACGTGTGGAGCGCGGATGCCGGTCAAGCGCCGGGCCTATCGACAGGAGCAGCCAGTGTCAACTGACGCCCATGCTGCCGCCGGGCAGCTCGCATCGCCAGCCGCCGATGGCGGCGGCGTCATTCACAACATCGGCTACCGCCGATACGAGGGCGAAAGGCTCGGACGCTGGCAGATAGTCCGTGCACTGACATGGCACAGCTTGCGGGCCGCATTCGGTATTGGCCGGGGAGCCAAGGCGAAGATCTTCCCGGTGCTGTTGTTCGCGCTGATGTGCTTGCCCGCAGTCGTTAATGCGGTAGCGCTGGCAACGGCTAACGGTGGTGGCCAGCCGATCGTCAACTATGACGACTACATCCCGTCCTTGCGCACCGTCGCAATGCTGATCTTCATTGCCCTGGAGGCGCCGGTCCTGGTCTCAGGTGACCTGCGGCACCACACGCTCCCGTTGTATTTCGCCCGGCCGATCCACCGGATTGACTATCCAGCGGCGAAGCTGCTGGCCTTCTTCCTAGCGTGCCTGGCGATGATCGAAATCCCGCTGCTCATCCTGTACCTCGGCATCGTCTCGCAGTCTCACGGTGCGAGCGACGTCTGGGCGCAGACTCGCCAGCTTGGACCAGGCTTGCTGTATGGCGCGGCCTGGGCCGCGCTGCTGGCCAGCATCGGCTTGCTGCTGGCGTCGACCACCGGTAAGCGGGTCTTCGCGATCTGCGCCATCGGCATCCCCTTGTTCCTGTCCTGGGTCCTGGCCAATGTCCTAGGTCATGTTGGCCAGCAGGCCTTCGGGCCGAACGGCTTCGGACATCCTTCGGCACTGGCGAGCTTGGCCGGCTTGATCAGTCCGTTCACTTTGCTGGGCGGCGTGCTGCAGTGGCTGCGCGCGCCGGAGCTGCTCGGCCCCGATGACCACCGGATCGGAATAACGATCGTCGGGCAATACGGGTCGGTCTACGGGGTGGTCTTCGCAGTGGCCCTCATCGCGGCGATCGTGGGCCTGGTGGTCAGGTACCGGAAAGTTGGTGTGGCATGACAGCCATCGAGCTAACCGGAGTATCCCGCTGGTACGGCGACGTCGTAGCAGTTAACGACATCACGATGTCGATCGGGCCGGGTGTTACCGGGCTGCTCGGGCCTAACGGCGCAGGCAAGACCACGATCATGCACATGATCGCAGGGTTCCTGGCCCCGTCTCGTGGCGAAGTCACCGTCGCCGGTCATAGCAGCTGGCGCAATCCGGAGATGTTCCGCCAGGTAGCACTCGTGCCAGAGCGTGACTCGGTGTACGCGTTCCTGACCGGCACCGAGTTCGTCATCGCGACAGCCAAGCTGCACCGGCTGCCAGATCCCGAGGCTGCCGCGCGGCGAGCCATCGAGCTCCTGGAGATGACCGAGGCACAGGACCGCAAGATCTCGACGTACTCCAAAGGCATGCGGCAGCGGATCAAGGTCGCTGCAGCCCTGGTCCACGATCCCGAGGTAGTCCTGCTCGATGAGCCGTTCAACGGGATGGATCCGCGGCAGCGGCTGCACATGATGGACCTCCTGCACGCTCAAGGCGAGCAGGGCCGTGTCATCGTGTTCAGCTCGCACATCCTGGAAGAGGTCCAACGGCTATCTGGGATCATCCAGGTAATTGTCGGCGGCAGGCTGGCTGCCTCGGGCGACTTCCGGGCGATCAGGCGCCTCATGACCAACCGCCCGCACGTTTTCCTGGTTCGCTCGTCGGATGACCGCGCGCTGGGCTCAGCGCTCATCGGCCGCCCAGCCGTCAGCGCGGTCGAACTCACGACCCACGGCCTGCAGGTGCGGGCCTCGGACTATGGAACTTTCACCAGGGAAGTGGCCGGCCTCAGCCGCGACAAGGGCATACGGCTCACTCAGGTACTGCCAGCCGACGAATCGCTGGAAAGCGTCTTCACCTACTTGCTGGCGTCATGACCGCCGGCCGCTCGCCAGAAAGAACGGGGCAATCGATGTCAGGCCTACTTAACGGCGTCGTCATCAGGGTGACGCTGAGAGCGACGATGAACCGCAAGCGGGCACTGCTGTTCGCCGTTCCGCCCTTGATCCTGATCGGGATCTCCGCGCTGTTGCACGCGACGGCGAATAGCCCGGTCTGGCCTCCGGAGGTTCTCGGCCAGGTGGGCTACCTGATCCTTGCGCTCACCGCGCTGCTGATAGGCGGCAGCGTGCTCGGAGCGGAGATCGATGACGGCAGCATCGTGCACCTGCTGGCAACGCCGGTGAGCCGGCGAAGCGTCATATTCAGCAAGTACCTGGTCGCGGTGGTTCTGACGATCGTCTTCGCGGCGATACCGGAGTACCTGGCGGGCGCCATCGCTACCGGCGCGTCGAGCAAGTTGGCCATCGGCCTGTTCGTGGGCGCCATCGTAGGCGCGTTCATCTACAACGCGTTGTTCGTGATGGCGACGTCGATATTCAGCCCGGGCCGGGCTCTCGCGTTCGGCCTGCTGTACATCCTGGCGTGGGAGGGACTGCTGTCCAGCCTGGTGCCCGGAGTCGCATTGCTGTCAGCCGAGCATTACGGCCTGGCAGTCGCCAATTCGATCGCGCACAACAGTGCCTTGCACGCCCATCTGACGGTCGGGACTGGCGTCGGCATGGGCATAGTCGTCACCGCGATCGCCTTGGTGCTGTCGGTGAACCGGCTGTCTGCATTCTCGATCAAGGGAGACGTAGCCTGACTCGAGGCGTTAGCCGGCCAGGCACCGGCGCTCGGACGCGTTCGCTTACCGCGGCGTGCTCGAGTCCGGCTCGAACGCCGGGCCGTGGCCGGGAATGATGACCCGCGCGAGCGCCAGAATCCGGGCCCGGCTCGCCGATAGCAGCTCTTGATCTGGCGCGAACGGGTCGTCAGCCGGGCCCTCGGCCGTCCACCAGGCATGCGTACACGCGTGCACGCCATCGGGTGTTGCCGCCAGCGTGGTGATGTCCTCCGGCGTATGCCCGGGTGTAGCAATCAGCCGGATCGACCCGCTCAGCGCGTGACCGTCGGCTTCCCTGCTGATCCACATGTCGCCGTCATAGATGGCCCAGTGGTCGTGAATCCGTGCGATGGGAAACAAGGCGGCGTTCACGGTGTGGTCGGGATGGTGGTGGCTGAAGACGATGTCGGTCACCTCCCCAGGTTGCACACCAAGGGAGGCTAGAGCGGCTAGCAGTTCCTGCCGCGAGGACACCATGCCAGGGTCGACGACAACAACAACGTCGCCGTCTCTGATGAGCGTCACAGTGCTGCCGACGTGCTCCCCGTCGGTTTCCTCGCGTGCGTAACCGGATTGCAGGATGTCGACGCGCGCCGAACCAGTCTGCGGAAACTCTGTTGTGTCCATGCAGCCGGGCGCCTAATGCCCCGCGCCGGCCTTGGCAGCGGCCTTCATTTCCTTCTTGTAGGCACGGACCGCGGCAAGTGAAGCATCATCGACGATGTCGGCTACCGAGTAATGCGAGCCGTCCGTACCGAAGTGCCCAGCCGCTTCCCGCCACCCTGTTGGCCGCACGCCGAGCTGCTTGCCCAGCAAAGCAACGGTGATCTGGGCCTTGTAAGCCCCGAACCCGGGCAGTTCGGCGAGCCTTGCCAGCAGCTCGTCGCCGGTAGCCGCCTCCGTCCAGACCCTGGCAGCCTCACCGTCATAGTGATCGACGAGCGCGCGGCACAGTTCCTGAGTCCGAGCGGCCATGGCCTTGGGGAACCGGTGCAGTGCCGGTCGCTCGGCGAATATGGCTGCGAGCGCCTCCGGGTTGAAGTCGGCCAGCTCATTTGCTGTCGGCTCGTGCCCCAGGCGGACAGTCAGCTCGTAAGGGGAGCTGAATGCCTTTTCTAGCGGCACCTGCTGATCGAGCATCATGGCAATCAACAGCGATAGAGGGTTACGGGACAGCAGTTCATTGGCCTTAGCCTCGACCGGCAGCGACAACGTCATTGAGCCCTCCAGAGTCAGCAATGCCCATCATCTACCATTCAGCCCGACCGAGGCGATACGGTCGGGCCAGACGGGCCGCAGCCCTGGGAACTCCTGGCCTGCCTGAATAGTTCACGCATAAGGGGAACAGGGGTTCCCAGAGGGAGTCCGGTATGGCACCGCGCGCCAGGTACGTCCTTTTCGGCCTCGTCGGGGTCGTCGGGCTGATCCTACTTGTGTCGCACCCGCTGATAGGGATCTTGCTCATCGCTGCCGCCATCGCGATCCCGGTCGTCGCCTATGCCGCTTTGAGTCCCGGGCAACGTCGCCGTCTCCGCGACGCTCGAAAGCGTCGGCAGATCGGGAGCTAGCTCCCAATCAACGGGGTGGTTGCCTTAAGCCGAAGGCAGCGGCGAGGCGACGCTCTCCAGTCAGCTCGTCCGGCTCGCTAAGGGCAAACCCGACCTCATCGTCGGGCGCGCTAGGCGTCAGGGCTGTCCAGGCTGCCAGGAGGCGGGAAACGCGCGCGGTGCTTCCGGGCCGTCATAGCGCGCCAGCGGCCGGAAGATGCGATTGTCCTGGATTTGCTCAAGAACGTTGGCCATCCAGCCGATCACCCGACTGCAGGCGAACGTCGCGCTGAACATCTCGCGCGGCAGCCCGGCGGCCTCAAGGACGACTCCGGCGTAGAACTCGACGTTTGCGTAGAGTTCACGACCTGGCTTGAGCTCTGCGAGCAACTCGACCGCAGTCTTCTCCACGAGCTCGGAGAACTCGACCCGGTCGCTATGTAGCTCCCTGGCCACCTCGTGCAACAGCTCGGACCGTGGATCGATGGTCTTGTAGATGCGGTGGCCAAAGCCCATGAGCTTGTCGCCGTGCTCGATGGCATGACGCAGCCAAGGCTCAGCGTTCTCCGGCGCGCCGATGGCGTCGAGCATGTCGAAGACCCTGGCTGGTGCGCCGCCATGGAACGGGCCAGACAGCGCCCCGATAGCTCCGGTGACGACGGCACCAAGATCAGCGCCGGAGGACGCGATGACGCGCGACGTGAACGTGGAGTTGTTGAAGCCGTGGTCGATCGTCAGCATCAGGTATCGCTCGACGGCGTACCTGCGCCGGTCGTCCGGCTCCACTCCCTCAATCATGTAGAGGTAGTTGGCGCTGTAGCCGAGGTCCGCCCGCGGCTGCACCGGTTCTTGGCCGGTAGCCAGCCGGAACAGCTGAGCTGCCAGCGTCGGGACGACTGCCGCGAGCTTCATGGCCTGCTCGCGGTTTTCCTCGTCGCTCTGGTCTGTCCATGCCTTGCAGCCCATGGCCTGCGCCGTCACTGAGAGCGCGGTTCGCAGTGACTCCAGCGAACCGGGCTTGCTCAGCCGTGCGATCGAGGGCAGCAACTCGGCGACGCCGTCAGGCAGTTGGCGCACTGCGGCAGTCTGGCGCGCGAACTCCGCGCGTTCCTGCGCGTTGGGCAGATCGCCGCGCAGAAGGAGGTGCCAGGCGTCTTCAACGCGACCACGCCTGGCGATGTCGACGGCGTTGTAACCGCGGTAGTGGTAAAAGCCTTTGCGGCCCAGCACGTCGGAGACCTGCGTACGGGCTACGGATACGCCGGCCAGCCCTGCTGGAGCCTCGTACGGCTCGGCGGCGGCGGTGGTGTCGGCTGCGGCGGTCATCGGTCTCCTTCGGCCTGACGTTGGCATCGGCTCTATTATTGATGATTGCCGTACACGTATGTCAATATTGATCAAAATCAATATGATGAGTAACGTGGCGGTTCCACCACGCAGCTGCCCGCCACCTGCGGCTACGTGGTCGGTGAGGCAAGGCGGCGGCTTGAAGACGCGGCCGACCGCCACTGGGGCTAGGTGCCGGCGGGGAAGAGGAGCGCGAGTGACGGACTGGATCGGCGCGGCTGAGGCAGCCGAGCGGCTCGGGATCAAGCAAGCGAGCCTCTACGCCTATGTAAGTCGTGGCGTACTCAGCCGACGCCGTGAGGCCGACACCCGGACCAGCATGTTCGATGCCGACGAGGTGGACGAGCTGGCACGCAAGGGCAGGCCGCGCCGCCCGGCAGGACCGGCGGAGCTGGTGATCGAGTCGGCGCTTACCGAGATCACTCCGAGCACTCAGCGTTATCGCGGGCACGACGCAACACATCTCGCGGTCACTCGAAGCTTCGAGGACGTGGCGATGCTGCTCTGGACGGGCTCATTGCCGACCGGGCGGCAGTCTGTGCCGCTTGATTCGCCGGCTCCTGGCTGGCAAGCCACGGCCGATGCCCTGTCGGCCGGAGGCGCTGCTCAGGCTGCCCTTCCCGACGGGACTCTTCCACTGGAACGGCTGCAGGTGATCGTGCCGGCCCTTGCCGCGACGGACCAGTTCCGGCTGCATCTTGACCAGCCAGCCGTTGTCGCGGCCGGCCGGGCACTGATCGCCGGAATGGCCGGCGCGCTGCCCGACTCCGGGGATGGCAGCGGCTCTCTGGGCAGCGGCTCTCTGGGAAGCGGCCCCCTGGAAACCAAGGCCGGGAACTCTGTTGCTGCCCGGCTGGCCCGCAAACTGTGCAGGGGTCCGGTCCCCGATCGGTTCACCGACGTGCTCAATGCCGCACTCGTGCTGGTAGCAGATCATGAGCTGGCCGCATCCACCCTCGCTGCCAGAGTGGCCGCATCCATGCGCGCCGATCCGTATGCGGTCGTTGCCACCGGGCTCGGGGCTATGGGCGGTGCTCTCCATGGCGGGGCAGCGCTGGGGGCGGAGTTGATGCTCGGGGCCGCTAGTTCTCCGGCGGACGCGCCGCGCGTGGTCGGGGATCTGCTGCGGCGCGGTGAGCGATTGCCCGGTTTCGGGCACTTCGTCTATAAGGACGGAGACCCACGGGCCAACCTCATGCTCCAACTGCTCGCGGACTTCGCGCCTGACTCTCCGCAGCTCGCCATCGCTTCGGAGGTAACGGCCGAGGCGCGGCGCCGGGCGCTGCCGGAGCCAAATATCGAGTTTGCGCTGGCTGTCCTTGCTGGCGTTGCGGGCATGATTCGGGGCGCGGGTGAGGCGATCTTCGCCACCGGCCGGACAGCAGGGTGGCTGGCGCATGCTCTTGAGGAGTATGAGCGCAACGTCCCGATCCGGCCGCGAGGTGTCTACACTGGCCAAACGACCGCGATCTGACGCATCACACCGACGTGTGCGTCGTCCGGCGGAGGGGCACAGGTCTGGCAAGGATGATTGAAGTTGTCGCCATCGACACGCCCTCGCTCGGCGACCGCGGGTACCTCGCGACCGATGGTCGTGTGGCGCTGGTCGTCGATGCACAGCGCGATTTCGACCGCGTTCTCAGCGTCGCAGAGGACCGCGGCCTGACGATTACGCATGTGGTCGAGACCCATATGCACAACGACTACGTAACCGGCGGATACGCCCTTGCTCAGGTCGTGGGTGCGCAGTACCTGGTGAACGCCGCTGATCCGGTCGGATTCGGCCGCACGCCAGTAAGCGACGGGGATCTGTTTGAGGTCGGCCAGATGCGGGTCCGGGCGATAGCTACGCCGGGGCATACGTACACGCACCTGAGCTATGCACTAGGCGACGACCAGCAGATGTTTGCCGCATTCACGGGCGGGTCGCTGCTTCACGGCTCAACCGGCCGAACTGACCTACTTGGCGAGCAGGACAAACTCGCCCTATCCCGGGCTCAGTTCGCGTCCGCCCACCGGCTGGCCGCTGAACTGCCTGATTCAGCTGCGATTTACCCGACACACGGGTTCGGCAGCTTTTGCTCGGCGACCGCGACCGCCAGCGGTCCCTCGACACTCGGCGATGAGAAGCGTTCCAACTCCGCACTGACCAGCAGCGAAGCGGATTACATTGCCGAATTGCTGGCCGGCCTGGATGCCTATCCGGCGTATTACGCGCACATGGGCGTCGCCAACATCGCTGGCCCCGTCGCGCCGGACCTGGCCATGCCTGAGCCAGTCAAGCCAGGAGAGCTGCGCAGGAGAATCGACGCGGGGGAGTGGGTGGTGGACCTACGCTCTCGGACCGCGTTCGCGGTTGGCCACCTGCGCGGTGCGCTGAACTTTGAGCTTGGCGACGGCTTGGCCACCTATCTCGGCTGGCTCATCCCGTGGGGCATCCCGCTGACGTTGATCGGCAACACGGCTGACGAGGTAGCGGATGCGCAGCGGGAATTGTGCCGCATCGGCATTGACCAGATCGCCGGATCAGCATCGGGATCACCAGCGCAGTGGGCTGACGGCGAAGGCCTTGAGTCCTTCGTAGTTACCGACTTCGCTGGTTTCGCATCGTTCAAAGAGCGTGCCGCCGTAGTGCTGCTTGACGTGCGCCGCTACGGGGAGTGGCACGAGGGTCACATCGAAGGTGCCATGCATATCCCGCTGCATGAGCTTGACGGGCGCATGGCTGAGATCCCTGACCGCGAGATCTGGGTGCACTGCGGGGCAGGTTACCGCGCAGCCGTCGCTGCTTCCTTGCTCGCGGCGCAGGGCAGGAAGGTCGTCGCGATCGACGACGACTTCAGCGCCGCGCAGGGCGCCGGACTCACGATGGCACCGGGTGCGCCGCTAACGTAGGGAATCAGATTGGCCGCCGGGGCATTATGACGATCACAGCCGCGCACTTGGAGACATTCGATGGCCGTACGTCGCCTGAATCACGCCGTGCTATACGTCCGCGATCTTGCAGCGAGCGTTGATTTCTATACCGACACTCTGGGCTTTGAAGTACGCACGGAGATACCCGGACGGGCCGCGTTCCTGCGCGCTCAGGGCACCGCCAACGATCACGATCTGGGCTTGTTCTCCGTTCCTGACGGACAGCTGCCGCACGGTGCCTACATCGGCCTGTATCACCTGGCCTGGGAGGTCGGCACGCTAGCCGAGCTGGCGTCCGTGCGGGACCGGCTAGCGGCCAGAAACGCGCTTGTCGGCGCTAGCGATCACCGGGTTTCGAAGTCGCTGTATGCCAAGGACCCCAGCGGCATTGAGTTCGAAGTGATGTGGCGCGTGCCCGCCGAAGAGTGGGAGCACGAGATGGCCGAGGGCGGCATGATCGCGCCGCTGGACCTGCAGGGCGAACTGGCCCGGTGGGGTGACCGCGTCACCGGCGCCGCAGCCGGCTCAGTCGCCTGATCTCAGAGTCGACGCGACGCGGTGTGGCTCTCGGCGTAGCGCCGCAGCGGCGATCTCGTTATTGACCGTGTCTTTCAGCCAGATAGCGCTGAGAACTACGGTCAATAACGCGATGAGGGTGCGATGGCGCGGCTGCGGACCGCTTACCTGGTCAGCGACCGCCGCGACGGGTCGCTTATCTCCTGCGGCTTTGTGCTGACTTCAACAACCCCCTTGTAGCCGACACCGCGTATATGCACCACGGGTGCATCGGCTGGCAGGTGCACCTCGAGTTCTTCCTCAGCGGACCAGGCCTTGTTGATGCCAATGCCGTCTAGCTCAACCCGAACGCCCACCGGCACCAGAACGTCGATTCGCGACTTGTACGCGATCGCGAGCAGAGTTGTCGTTGGCGCTGTTAGCTCTGCCGCACGCAAGTCGATCCAGCCGCTGCCCTTGTAAACGACCGCCTTGAATCGCTCGGGCACCCGCCACCGGCCGGCTCGCCTGATCGAGCTTTTGTAGGAAATCGCGACGCTGCCTGGCTTGGGACCTTGTGCCGGCGGTGTAGCTGGTTGCCGGATGGTCGCGCCGGACGGCAGGTCCTTTGTCAGTACTTCGAGGTCTGAACTGAGCTTGGCGGTCAAGGCGGCGCGCATACGCAGGTCGAACTCTTCGTCGTCGAGCCTGCCCTCGGCGAAGGCTTCCTGCAGCCGGTGCGCGACCGCGTCGCGTTCCCGGTCACCGACGCGGATCGAAGGCTGTTGGCCTGGCAACGGCTGCGGCTCACCTGACGAGGGCTGCGGCTCACCTGACGAGGGCTGCGGCTCACCTGACGAGGGCTGCGGCTGGCCTGCTCCGGGCTCCACCGCTGCTAGAGGTCTCGCCTCGGAGGTCGAGGGCTCGCCAGGCTGAGGCACTTGCTGGCCGGCAGGTTCCATGAGACTCGCTCCGTCGTCATAATCGAGATGTATCTCAAGATAGCCTATCGAGACGTGCGCTACGAGGCAATCAGCTGGGCGTACAGCTGCGCAGTCTGAGTGGCGATGCGGTCCCAGCTGAACTCTGTCACCGCCCTTGCTCGCCCGCGAGCACCATATTCGGCAGCTTTGGCCGGGTCCCTAACCAGCGAGTTGATCGCAGCCGCGAGGGCTGGCTCGTCTTCCGGCGGCACGAGCAGCCCGTTGAACTCATCGGCAACCACCTCGGGAATGCCGCCCACCGCCGAGGCAACGACCGCGGTGCCACAGGCCATCGCCTCAAGGTTCACGATGCCGAGCGGTTCATACAGTGAGGGGCAGACAAACACGGTGGCGTGGCTCAGGATCTGGATTACCTCGGGCTTGGTCAGCATCCCAGGCAGCCAGATCACCCCGGACCGGCTCGCGCGCAGATGCTCGACCAGCTCTGTTACCTCGGCTTGAAGCTCTGGAGTGTCAGCCTGACCCGCGCAAAGAACAAGCTGGGCGACTGGGTCGATGTATTCGGCAGCGCGCAGCAGGACAGGCACGCCCTTCTGCCTGGTTATTCGCCCGACGAATACGACAGCAGGTCGCGCCGGGTCTATGCCAAACGATTCGAGCACGTCCCGGGCCGAGTCGGGACTGTATTGCTCGGCGTCGATTCCGTTGTGAATGATGTGGATGCGATCGGGCGCGACCTCCGGATAGGTGCTGCGGATGTCGCCTGCCATGCCCTCCGAGACAGCGATCACTGCGGCGGCCGACTGGATCGCGGTCCGTTCGCACCAGCTCGATATCGAATAGCCGCCACCAAGCTGTTCAGCTTTCCACGGCCGCAGCGGCTCCAGCGAGTGCGCCGTCATGACGTGCGGCACTCCATAAAGCAGGGCGCTGAGGTGACCTGCCAGGTTGGCATACCAGGTATGCGAATGCACGAGGTTGGCGCCACCGGCTGCGACCGTCATGGACAGGTCTGTCGAAATCACCTGCAGCGCTGAGCTGGCTGCTGCCAGGTGCGGCCATGCCTGGTGCGCGACCGCACCCTCACGTTCAGCACCCTGGCAGTGCACGGTCACGTCGACGTGTGCGGCAAGCGCGCGAGCAAGGTACTCCACGTGGACACCAGCGCCACCGTAGACTTCGGGCGGGTACTCCCTGGTCAGCATCGCAATTCGGGGTCGAATGATGTGGCCGCCAGGACCCGTCATTGCGGCACCTTCTGGCCTTTGCCGACCACGGTGATGCCTGCCTCAGAAACTACGAACCCTCGGGCGCGATCGTGTTCCTTGTCGACACCAACAACCGCGCCTTCCGGAACGTCGACGTTCTTGTCGATGATCGCGTTCTCGACTACCGCGTTCCGGCCGATCCTGGTGTTGTTCAGCAAGACCGCGCGTTCCACTCTGGCCCAGCTGTTGACCCGAACGCCAGGGGACAAGACTGAGCTTCGGACCAGGCCGCCGGACACGATGACGCCGTTGCTGACCACGCTGTTAATCGCGTGGCCGACCCGGTCGCCGCTGTCGTGCACGAACTTGGCGGGCGGTTGCGACGCCACATGCGTGAGGATCGGCCACTTGTCGTTGTAGAGGTTGAAGATCGGGTGCACCGCGCACAGATCCATATGGGCGTCAAAGTAGGAGTCGAGGGTCCCCACATCCCGCCAGTAGCCCGCATCTCGCGGCTCGGCGCCCGGCACTTTGTTGTCGAGGAAGTCGTAGACCTGGGCAGCACCCTGACGCACGAGCATCGGCACGATGTCGCCGCCCATGTCGTGACGGCTTCCGTCGTCGGCTGCATCTTGACGCAGTGCCTCGACCAGGACGTCGGT
>Ga0126373_10001202_pt1 | contig 18144 bp, 18 predicted proteins | sample PanSoiMetPlot_11_FD_92545 | JGI IMG/M metagenome (GOLD analysis project Ga0126373, IMG submission 92545) | Tropical forest soil microbial communities from Panama - MetaG Plot_11 | ecosystem: Environmental > Terrestrial > Soil > Tropical forest > Bulk soil | place: Panama | collected 2016-02-17 | reverse complement strand
CCGCCGGGCGCACCAATGCAGTCGTTATTGCCTTCATAGACCATGAGCAAACGCGAAGACGGACCTCCGGGAATTGCGAAAATTGAACCTGCCGCAGCATAGTTAAGGTCGAAAGTGGCATCCTGCTGCGAAAGCGGGAGAGGAGTACCGGCCGGACCCGTCAACGCGGGGCACTGTGTCGGTTTCATAGGCGGCATGAACACCGCTCCCGGCCCGATCGCGTAGCTGCCGTAACCCTCGGCGGTGGCTGGTTGCGCGGTCCACTGGCCGTGCTCGTCCGGTCCCAGACTTGACAAAACCATGACGCCGATGTCTGCGTTCACGCCCTTGAACCCGCTGGCAACAAAAAGCCTGTAGTCCGGGTTGCCGTCGAGACGGCCGGGAGGAAACACAGTCGAATGCCCGTCGCTTGCGGTACTCACGCCAAAAGTGTTGATGTCTGATGCTCCGGGCGCAAGAACGGGCCGCTCGGTGTCGTAGGCCCCGTCGCAGGCAGCCGTAAGCGCGCCAGTCTCGTCCTGATTACAAATGGTGATTGAGACGATCGTGCGAGCGCCCGCAGAGCCATCGTACGCGCGGCCATCTGCTGGTGTCACGGCTGCCAAAACAGCCATTGTTAAAAAGAAAACTGGCAAGCCCATCCTGATTCCTCCAATGAACCCCGGTCACTTTTCTGTTCGGCGCGCAACGCACAACGGCGCAAAACTGGCGCTCATCATACTAAATTCCGGCCCCTCATACTTCTCATAAATCGGTACCCGGCAAAATTGTTTCTGGCCGTTGCCTGACTGGAGCCGGAGCGAAGATCGCAGGATATTGGTTTGTCGGGCTGTCACGGCTCCAGGCACCAATGCGCGTCGATGCCGCCGAGCAAACTGTTCGGCTTCATTCCTATGGATGGCGGCCCCGAAAATGACCTGCTCAGGCCTTGTCAAACAGATTGAGCCAAGGCTCTTGGCTAAGCGAGATTGACATCACACCACTCTGCGAGGTCTTCAGGGCTATACGGCTCAATCGTTTATGACTTGCTGGCGCGATTGGCCAGTTTCGATGATCCCGACTCGGGCTCCTGAGTTTCGCGGCTTGCACAGGAACCAAAAGATCTTCTGCGTCGAGTTGCGCTCCCAAGTGCGTTGAGTGCCTCCGCCGAATACACGTATCGGAGCCTTCGCTCCCGCAGGAATGTACAAGCACCAGGCATTTGCCCCGGCTGTTCCGTTGTTGCCTGATCCCCAATCGTCGAAGGAATGGCGTGCCTTATCTGTCTGCCGACTTCTGCTGTTCCGCGGCCTGTTCCAGCGCCGCTACCCGAACTTCAACGTCCTCAATCTCAATCGCCTGCTTCGAGTGATCAAGAACGCTATCTGCGGCGCGCACACGAACGGAGTGCGGCGCATTTGGATCGACCATAATCTTCAGCAGTGTGGAGACGGCGGCGCTGGACGCCTGCTGTAAGCGCGCAATTGACTGCCCAAAGGCAGCGCGGCGTGCCTCCCGGTAAGCCGTCTGAAAGTCCGGGACCTGCATCCAGCGTATGAGGGTCTTCGGCGCGATGCCGACCGATTTAGCTGCGTCCTCGACGTTTCGCTGCGTCAGCAGCGCGGCGATCGCTTCCTCCTGTTTCCGCCCGAACTTCGCTCCGTGGCCGGTCATCTGGTATTTCCTGCGGACATCCCGTCTGCGACGATCGTCTACCCCTGCGTGATCAATCTTGTCCCCGGCAGGTCTTAGGCGAGCTTGCGGAGACACGTGCATCGAATCTTCGGATAATTGCCTTGCTTGTCTGTTCGATCGGAGGGATCAATGTCGTGACGCGGAACATAACCGCCTGAGGAGATTGAAATTGAAACACTTCACGATTGAGAATGAGACGAACAACATCATGGTCCACACGTCGGTGGCCGAGGCAGACGCCGTGCCCAACAGTCAGCGATTCGGAACCGAAGCCGCCCTCGGAAAGCTGGCGGCAGAGTGGCCCGCAGCCCGCCTGGTCGAAATTTGGAACAGCCTTCCGGGCGTCACCCCCCTCAGCAAGTTCAAGGACCGAAGCACGGCGGTATCGCGGATCTGGAAGGCGCTTCAGAGCCTCGGGGCGCCGGAGCCGCAGCAAGAACCGGACGAGCACCCAAGCGAGTCGGTTGAGACGAGCGCGGAGCCGGAGGCGACCGCCATCGACACGGCGGCAGACGTTGCGCCACAGAGCGCCAACGTCGCGCCGGAGGACGGCACGGCGAACAATGTAGCCACTCCCACCGATGAAGCCCCTGTCGCGCCCGCGGGCGTAGACAACGCGGTCTGCTCCGAACTCTTGCAGATTACCGCCCGGACACAGGAGACCTATTGGGAGGCGCTCCGAAATCTGGAGAGCGCCATCGGATTTGAGATTGACGATCCCGGCGACCTCAAGGAGGCGACCGTCGAGAGCCTGATCGCGCAGCGCGAAGCCCGGCGCAAACCGCGCCCGCGCAGCCAAGCCACGCGAGAGAACAGCAAGACGGCTCAGGTGATCGGGATGCTCAAGCGCGAGGGCGGTGCCACGCTGGACGAAATCATGACCGCGATGCGTTGGCAGAAGCACACCACGCGGGCGATGCTGAGCGCGGGCGGATCGCTGGTGAAGAACCACGGACTTGCCATCGTCAGCGAGCACGACGGTGAGCAACGCCGCTACTCGATCAAACCCTAGCCGAATTAATCCTTCCTGAAAGCCGCCGGGCTTGTTTCCGGCGGCTTTTTTTATTCCGTAAGCCATCCTTATCGGTTCGGACTGTTCCTTCCTGTTCTTGCGGAGCATTGAGTTCTCCTGCGAGCGCAGCCAGATTCTGCCGCGCTCTGGTCAGATGCCCACGCCAGTCTGTGTTGGGATTATCGAAGCGCCGTATCTGCTCGGCGATCTCCGCAACCGTGAGCGTTGTGGTGGAGAGCCGCTCAAGCGATTCGATAATCTCGAAGAATTTCATAGCGAGCGCGTCGCCTGCATCCAGCCGGGCTTCGCGCTCTTTTTCGGCGGCGCGTTCGGCGCCGGTTTTCCGCTTCACCGGCGTGGGCGCTTCCTCTTCGTCTTCGGGCACGTAGTCATACTCAGCTTTGGCCTTCTTCTCCGCCTTCCGTTCCTGGCGCGCCTGCTCGATCATCGTCGCGAGTCCGGCAGTGCTGACCCGCCCGGTGTGCGAATAGCTTTCTTTCAGGGCCTGCGCACCTTCATGGGTTACCGTTTCGCCCGCTTCAGCCCGCGCTACCGCGTCTTCGCGGACAGCTTCAGGCGTCTTCGCGAGAACGTAAAGTGCAGATGGCTGGATATTCCGCAAATTGCGGAATTTGAAGCGGGCGTGAACGTGCATGAACCGTTCGGCAGTGTCCGCGCTCCAACCAAATTCCTTCTCGATCCACGGAAGGAACTCGCCGTGCGGCTTCGACGCCTTAACTTCCGTGAGTATCTGACCAATGCGCCAGATGTTCTCTGCGGTCGCGCGTGCGAGATTCCGGATCTCGTCGGCCCGCTCGTGAAAGAAACTCTCGGATATCGCCGTCATTCGATCTATCTCCTTTCCTCGCCCGGAATCGTGCTCAATGTTCGTTCCTTTGCTGCCGCCCGTCGTCGAGGGATGGTCTCGTCATCGGCAGCGGGAGAACTGTTCAGGAGGGCGTTCAGCAACGTCAACATCTGTGCGCCGCCAGGTTCTTCCGACGCCACACACCTACGAACGAGATCGAGATCCGCCGCATCCTGAGGATTAAGCTCTTCGGGCGCACAAACGCCCCTATACAGTCGGCGCCAGCGGCGGTCGCCATCCGGCCACGTCATTTTGCTGCCGTCGGCGAAAAACAACGTGGTCGGATTCGTGTGACCGACCGTCCTGGCCTCAAGCGCCCGCACACGACGGGCAAGCGTCATTCGCATACACCCTCGCGATCTCGCGGTGCCCACAGGCGAGTCATGCCGCCACTCCAGACCGTTCCTCGGCGACCCCATCGAAAGTGCGCCCATCGCCGTCGAGCGTGGCATTCTTCCCGGTGAACGACTGCCAACGGCGGACGATCACATCCACGTACTTGGGATCGAGTTCAACTGCGTAGCAGATGCGCCCGGTCTGCTCCGCGGCGATCAGCGTCGTGCCCGACCCACAAAACGGATCGTATACAGCCTCGCCGGGGACGGTGTGGTTCCGTATGGGCTTGCGCATCAGCTCGACGGGCTTTTGGGTTGGGTGATCGAACTTCTCTTCGTCTGAACTCCCCATGATGAACTTTGGTGAGGGTGACTCCCAGATCGTCGAGTTCTCAGATCCAGGCTTACCGTACCAGGGAGCCCGTTTTTTCCTGACGTACCAACAGGGTTCGTGCTGGTACCAATAGTGAGTTCGTGTCAAGACGACGCGGCCTTTATCCCAGATGATCTGCTGCGGATAAAGGAAGCCGATTCGCTCAAGGCCGTCCAACACGTCGCGCGTGAAGACGCTCGCGTGCCAAACGTACGCAACCTGAATGCTCGGCACCAGCTCGAACGCTTCCGACCAGTCGGCGCGCGTGTCGCCCGAGATCGTGGTTTGGGTATGCCCTTCGGTCCTCTTTTTCATATAGCTGGGCTCCGCCGGTCCGCAGCCGTTCAACCCGGCACGATCGCGCCACTCGGAATCCAACTCGATCCCATAAGGCGGGTCGGTCACAAGCAGGATCGGTTTGGCGCCGCCGAGCAGGCGAGCGACGACATCGGGATCTGTGCAGTCTCCACATATGAGCCGGTGATCGCCGAGGCACCAGAGGTCGCCTGCAGCGGATACCGGCTCTGCAGCGACTTCGGGAACAGCGTCTTCGTCCGTTAGTCCGCCCGTGGCTTCCTGCCGCGCGAGCAGCAAGCGCAGTTCGTCGTCTTCGAAGCCGAGAATGTTGAGGTCGTATTCCGCATCGCGGAGGGCCTCGATCTCAAGGCGCAGCATTTCCTCATCCCAACCGGCATTCATGGGGAGCCTGTTGTCGGCGAGCCCGAGCGCACGGCGCTGGTTCTCGTTCAGGCCATTGATGACGATGACCGGAACTTCACGCATCCCGAGTTTCCGCGCAGCGAGCATACGGGCGTGACCGGCGATGATGACACCGTCGGGTCCAACGAGGATCGGGTTGACAAAACCGAACGCCCTGATTGAAGCCGCGATCTGCGCAACTTGCTCATCGGAATGGGTGCGAGCGTTGCGGGCGTAGGGGATAAGGCGATCGAGGGCCCAGAGTTCGATGTGGCTCGCCATTGGCATGAGCACATCGAGCTTGCTTATGCAATAACAAATCGACCCGTCATTCGTCAACAGAGGCCCGGGTACCCGCACGCCTTCGCGTAATCGGTCGAAGAATAGCTCAGAAGGCGCTCTCTTGGACTCCCTGCCACTCTCGCCGTACCTACGTGCTTGCTTCGTGCCGTACGAAACGCCAGCATCAGACATGATTCCTTTGCTGTTCCTCGCGAGTCTTGGCGCGACGTTGTTGCTCATCTCAAGCCGAGTGATCCAGGAACGTCGCCGACGACATGAAAAGCGGTCGATGCGCGATCACCTTCGTCGAATATCCGGGACCGGTGATTAGCGAATCAGGGTGCAGGTTTGCTCGCGTTTGTGGGCTGACAGAATGAAGCGACCGTCAGAAGTTCGGGGCGTTGATCGCACAACATTCCTGCATCTGAGCAGACTGAGCCCGCGTTCGAGAAGCAGCCTGCTTCATCGCATAAGCTGCGGCAGATTTTTCACAGTGTTCGCGAAGTCGGCGATAGACGCCAGTTCGACCTTCTCAACCGCCACCTGACGATCCCACAGATCCCGGTCTATAAGCCGCTCTATTGCATCCCCGACGCGGCGGCGCAGTTCTTCAACGGGAAGAGCGTCCAGTTCGACGGTCGCCGCCTTCTTTCCGAAACGCCGCTCGAAGCCCTTCGCGCGGCTGTCGCTGGATTTGATGACCTGCGGCGGAAGCTTGAACCTTCGGATATCTTCCGCATGGATCGCAAGGCGGACGAGGCTGAACTTCCTTCCGCTGGCGCACTCGGCTCGCTGATAGATATCGCGCTCGATTTCATGCCCGGACGGATCGTGGTCGCCCAGATAAAACACCGTTATCGGCTTCGCTATGCCCTCAAACAGGTCGCCGATCTGCGACTCCATTCCGGTGGACCCAAAGCCATGACACACGCGGACGGTAACGCCGAGTTTGCGCACGATCGGACGGATTGAGGCGAGTACGGTTCCTTTTTCGGACCACACTTCGCAATACCGCGGCTGAATCTGCCAGTAGTCGCGGCGATAGCTGCGTTTGATCGTTTCAAGATATTCCGCCGCGTCATCCCACATGCTGACCGTTTCGGCTTCGCGCGTCTGATCGACGATCCAGTTGCCTGGGATCGCATCGACAACATTGGTGCGTAACTTCAATTGGGCAAATCGATAGAGCCGTCGCGATTCACTTGTCGCGCGGCTGAGACGCTGATAATCGGCTTTGTTGTTCTTGTAGTCGATTTCCGCCGCGCTGAAGATGGCGTAATGCAGTTGGCGCAGCGTCATCGGATGGTTCGCTTTGAGCAACTTGCGTGCGAACGCGATCAGTTCCAGCGTTCGCCGTGACATGCCCCGCATGCTTTTCTCCTCTCGTGGAGCAAACTGAGACTAGTCTCAATTTGCGATCTGAATCCGGCCTCAATTTGGTGAATTTGCGTGCTGAGCATTGGCATCTACAACTCGAGTTTGCGCGGTCAGCATGACCGGCAAGGGTGGCGCGGTCGAGTCTGGCGATGGTGGCGTTAACGAATCGGAACTCTCTGGTCGATGCGGCAATCTGCTCGACCAGAGAGTCGGAGTGAGTCCGCGCATTGCGCGCGTACGGAATGAAGCGATCGAGAGGCCAGAGGTCGATATGGCTCGCCATTGCCATAAGCAATAACGGGCTTGCTATTGCAATAGCAAATCGCGCGCTCAGTCGTCAACAGACCTGCGTCGAAGGTTTCGGCTTTGCGCGTCTCATCGACGATCCGATCGCCGGGAATTGCGTCGATAACCTTGCGGCGATTCAGTTTGCCCCATCGGTGAGGCGGTCTCGAAATTCGGTCGTCGCGCGGCTGAGGTGCTGATAATCAGCCCTGTTGTTCTTGTGCTTGATTTCCGCCGCGCTGAAAATGGCGTAATGCAGTTGGCGCAGCGTCATCGGATGGTTCGCTTTGAGCAGTTTGCGCGCGAACGCGATCAGTTCCAGCGTTCGCCGTGACAGGTCCCGCATAATCTTTTCCTTTCGAGCAAACTGAGACTAGTCTCAATTTGCAATCTGAATCCGGCATCAATTTGGTGAGTTTGCGTGCTGAGCATTGGCGCGTATAACGCGAGTCTTCGTGCGGCGAGCAGGCGAGCACGACCGGCGAGGGTGACACGGTCGGGCCCGGTGAGAATGAGGTTAACCAAGCAGGGGATGAAGCGGCTGAGCGGCGAGGGCTCGACGTGGCTTGCCATTGGCATAGCAGCATCGAGCTTGCTTTACGCAATAACAAATCGCGCTGTCATTCGTCAACAGAAGGAAGTCGCCGGAAAACCGGTCCCTTTCCGTGACTCACAGAGCGGGTATTGTTTTCGAGTCGGGACAAGACTTACGCTTTCAGGATGGATAAGTTGATTGACCCGGCCTCCGCATCGGGTGCTGTGCTGTGGGGCGTCGTCGCGGGAATACTAACTACATTCCTGCTCTTCCTCTTCGGCCTGATGTTCACACAAGTCATAATTCCGTGGTACGAAACACTTGTCTATAGGGGATGGGACGTGTCGGGACTTTGGGTTTATCGTCAGAATCTTGGCGGCGTGGATTACGGCTATCAGATGGCGTTGAAACAGCATGCTCACCGTCTGAGCGGCACAATGACCATAACGAAATCAGGCGCGCCCGCCGGTCCGAGAGGCGACTACGTTCAAACGTTCGGCGTTTCTGGCACAACTTGGGAAGGTTTCTTGACGCTGAACATGCAAAGCTCCGACCGAAAGAGCCTGGCTTTTGCTACCAGCCTGCTTCAGGTAGAAAACCGTGGCCGGAGCATGGTTGGCCAGTTGTGTTACAGAAGTTCGGGGGTCGGTCAGGTGGGATCTGAAACGATTGACTGGACCCGAGATGTTTCTTAGGATGGCGCACCAGCCCCGAAGCGGTGGTGAGGTCCAGCAATGTTGGAGTGCGGCGAACATCCGTGTGCGCATCCACGTTTCCAGCGGTACGGCGAGGGCAATCAGATGACCGCAATACTTCCATCCTTTTGACTGATCGCGTTCAGCCAGGTGATCGGCCGTCCAGGCCGCGCATCCGGGCTGGTCCACATCAAAATTACGCGAAGCGATAAACATCGGCCGACAAAATCACGAAGCAGGTATTCATTCAGATCGTTGAAACAACGCCCTGCCTCAACCCGTTCTGAGTCGCCATATTTAAAGGACATATATAAATGCCCACCCGGCTTTAGGGCCTGCTCCAGCCGCAGAAGAACGGCCGCGAGCATCGAACGCGGAACGTGCAGCAGAGATGCGCACGCCCAGATCCCGTCGAACTCATTAACGAACGACATCTCTTGAAACGAGATCTTCAGCGCGGTGTGGCCGGTCAACGCCGAAGTGGCGGCGACCATCTTCGACGATGCGTCAATCGAGACGACCTCATAGCCTGCGTTGAGGAAAGCCTTCGAGTCCCGACCCGACCCACAACCGGCATCAAGAATCCTTCCGCCACGCGGTATCAAGTCCAGGAACCGGCGGTGAAGTTCGCTCATGTCCACGTTGAGCGTGTCTGAGACAAACTGATCGGCATTCTCCTCGTAGTAAGCGACCGAACCCTGATCGCTGTCAGAAGCAAGCGGCATTCTGCGGTTTACAATCCCATTCGTGGATAAGTAACTCCCTGCTGCTCTGATACATACCCTTCAGGAAGTGTACCCGCTGTCGTGCGTCAGAACCCGTCTGCGCTATCAGCGTCTCGCGCAGCGGATGGTGACTCGAAATGAAGAACTCGTTCCGTGTGTTGAGCCGATCGAGAAAGCGCGAATGAGGAATACGACTTGATTTCCCGGCGACGCCGCGGTTGCAGTCCCTGCACGCCAGAACCAGATTCCAGACGCCGTCGAGCGGGAGAATGCCGCCTGCCGCGCGCAGAGCGATTGGAAAGAAATGATCGATGTCGGCCAGCAGCCCGGAGGAGTTTTCTATCGCGATATCGCGGAAGCAGTAGAAGCATTTTCCTTTCTGATAACCGTTCAGCGCGTCTCTGCATCCGGTCAGATTAGAGCGTCTGCCGCCGCTGGAAATACCGAGCGATTCGTTTTCAACATCGACAACTATTGCGGATCGGTTCAGGCCCAATTCCCATGCCGTTTCAACGAGGCGCCAGCGGGCTTCGATCTCTCTCGGGAGATTGACAAACTGAAACCGCTCCCGCAACTTCATAAGGTCGTCGGTCAGGATGATTCCGCCACCATTTTGTCGATCATCGCGGAAGAACCGAACCGGGATCTCTCCCCGATTCACGACATGGAAGGCGTCGATGACGTTCTGAAAACCCAGCTTCACAGTTTGTCCGATAAGTTCATCCTTTGAAATCTGCTCTTCAGAAAACTTCCGACAGGCGTCGAGGAACTTACTCGACCGCGAGGTCGCCTGTTTCGGCGACTTCGCCAGATGCTCCAGAAGGTTTCGGGAAAAGGGTTCTGCCAGTTCTTCGAGTCGAACCTTCTCGCCTGCGTTTGCCGATAGCTCAATGAGTGACTTCGCCAGAGCGAACTTGTAAGAGGCCACATTCTGGCCGAAGAGGATTACCGCCCTCCAGTAGTTTTCGAGGGTGGGTTCCCGCGCGAGGAAGGCTGACATCTGTTCCACCAGATCGGGGAAGCTGAGCAGCTTCTGCCCAAGATTATCATCGCGGCCTGCGACGAGAGCGCGGCGTAGCAGATCGGCAAGTGTCTGGACGTCGAGACAGGGGAGTCGTCCAGCCGATCGTGCCCAGGAGGCACTCATGATAGCCGCGCGGAATTTGCTTGTTCACGACTTCGCGCACCGTCGCGATCGTCTTCGCACGATCTGCGGGGCGAGATGCGATGTATTGCACGGGCGTGTTGACATTCGATGGCGGTTTCATGGATTTGTCGTCTTCCCGAACGAAAAGTACCACCCGCGCGGTGTGTTCGAGCCGTCCCTTCGAGACTGTCTCCAGGTGCGCGGCTCTCGTTTGAGCACGCTGCGTCGGGGTTTGTCTCGCTGAATCCGAACGATGTCCACGACGACTGCGATCTTCTTCGCGCCGTAGTTTGTCACGGTTGGGAAACCCAGTCGCGCGATAACCAGTGTCAGCGTCTCGTTTGATATCGGTTTGGTCGGCTCTGTTGCGTCAGAAAGCCGCCTGTGTTATCCCGGCATTCCGATGGATTGAGATCGACACCGTCGCGGGCGAGGTCACTCCGGTGAAGTTTACCGGCGTGCCGCTGGCCTTGACCTGATAGGCGCCCCCGCCCAGCGGGGCGATCTGGATGGCCAAATTTACCCCCCCAATGTTGCCGGACAAGTTCCACCCTCCCTGCTTTGACCCATTCTTCACCGGCTGGAAAGATCCCGCCGGAATCGTCACCCCATACGGCCCTACCGAAAGCGTTAGCGGCTCGGTTACTGGATCAATCGACGCGGACGGAGACAGTACGAGGGTGGAGTTAAGATCGAACCTTCCTGATGAAGCGGGGACCAGGCTGAGTTTAGTGTTGAAGGAGGAGAAAGGCAGCGGCTGGATAAACAGGCCGAAGGCGATTGGACCGAAGAAGCTTGGACCGCTCCCTGTGGTCACAGTATCGATCACAGTATTAGTCGCCGTGTTTATCACCGAAACCGTATTTGAGTACTGGCTGGCCACGTAGACCCGGGATCCGTTCGGCGTAACGTCTACTCCAAAGGGACCGGCCCCGACCGGAATGGTCGCGCTGACGGTGTTGGTTGCGGTGTTTATCACGGAAACGGCCCCGGACAGCGGGAAGGAGAGACCGTCGGACGCCTGGAAATTCGCCACGTACACCGCGGAGCCATCAGGTGTGACTGCCAATCCAGCTGCCCCGCCGATACCGGAAATCGTCGAGATGACGGCATCGCTACTGGTGTCTATCACGGAAACGGTGCCATGATTCGCCACGTACACCCTGGAGCCGTCCAGGGTGACCGCCACGCCCCAGGGACTGGACCCGACCGGAATGGTCGCGCTGACGGTGTTGGTTGCGGTGTTTATCACGGAGACGGTTCCATCGACAGAGTTCGTCACGTAGACCTTGGAGCCGTCCGGCGTGACCGCCACTCCTTTGGGCCCGGCCCCGACCGGAATGCTGGCAAAGAAGCGGGCCGCAGTGTCTATCACCGAAACGGTGTTATCGCTCATCGCCGCGTAGAGCTTAGAGCCGTCTGGCATGACCGCCAATCCCCAAGGGTCGGCAAAAGCAAAAACAGTAATCAGCCCGGTGGAGGTGGTGGTCGCTGTGTCGGTCACGTAAATGATGCCATGCTGATGGTCCGCTGTATAGACCTTGGAACCGTCCGCCGCAAGGGTCATCCCGAACGCCAATCCCCTTTGGGTGGTCATGACGGTGTCGGTTGCGGTGTTTACTACCGAAAAGGCACCGGCGTTGCCAGTAATGTAGGCGTTCTGTGCTACCAACGTATGGGCCGTCAGCAGTAGTGTGCAGGTTCTCAGCGTAAAGATGCCGTTCAAGTTCTTCCTCATGCCGTTTCCTTTCTTTCCGACCCGGCGCGCTTCCCTCAGCGCCAAATGAAGAGATCTTGGCGTTTCGTCCGGTAACGTTTCGCGACAGTATATCCCGATTCTGTACCTATACGAACAACGAGCATCAAAACTTTTGGACCCACATACTCCCTTTATCCCCGTTCCAGAGACTTCGCAGGGCAAAAGAAGTGCGGAATGGATTGATCCCAGCGAGTCCGCTAGCCAAGCGCGAGCGTTTCCGGCGTATTCACGAATGAGCCGCGGGGCAACCGTGGCATTGATGGTTCAGGCTCAGGTCGGAGTCGTTACATGAACCCGTGAGCGTTCATGTAACCGGCTCAACGGGCACGAAGCCGCAACTTCGTCGAGTGAACCAAGAAATGTCGGGTTTTCAGCACCCAAATGTCGGGTTCGGTGTCGGGAAAATAGACGTACCCGACATCGAATCGGCCAGCCGGATGGGGTTCGAGCAGAGAAGGGCACGAAGATTTTTCGAACTCGAAATTCGCTGATCGCGCGCGTTGAAGCTCCGAGCCGAGGCGCCTGGTATCAAACGGCGAGCGCCGTCGTCAGATCTGCAGCGGCGGATCTGTTCCGATCGCCGTCTCTTACACTCACGCCGAGGCCTCCGATCTGGCACAAATAATACGTTCACCGTATTTATTATTCAGCACTTGAGCTTCAATCAGCGTCAGGTCACGACCGACGTTCGCCGCGGGCGGTCTTTCGTCGTTTCTGTCTTGGCTGTTCCTGCGGACGAGAGCCCGCCATCGCCTGCTCCATCACCGCCTCGAACGCCAGCCTCTCGCCCTCGGTCAGTTGGTCAACGAACACCTGGAGCTTTGAGTTTAGCCCTTTGACTTGCTCGGTGGTGAGCACTGGTGTGATCGCAGCGCCGATCACAGGAATGGCGAGATTGCGCTTGAACGTCAACTTCATGCTGCAGAGCGCTCCACAGTTTGGCAAGGGGGCACCTCCTTCATTCCGTAAGCATATACGCGCGGCTAAAACAGATCAGCCGCCGCCACTGTCGAATCTCTAGCAGGCTGCTGAGTGCGCCGGGAAAACCGGCGTGCAGACGACCGCGCCCCGGGCTCAGAATCGGATCGGCGCGTCGAGCGGATTGGACGGTGTGCGTAATGCTGCACGTGAAGGAAAAACGGACGCGGTTCGGGCACCACGCATAAGTCGGAAGCCGGGGCGGTGAGCGAGCAACTCGCCGCCGCCGCTCGACACACGGGATGGCCGACTGGGTTCGTGGACGAGCCCCGATTGGAAGAGATCGGATGGGGTGCGCCTCATGACCTGCTGGACGCATATCTGTCGGCGTGGGTGGCTGCTCTCGATGAATCCCAGCGATTCTCTTACGGAAACCCGCCGAATGATGTCATCTGGATTCCGTCGGTTAGCGTGCCACAGTGGCCAGATGTTCCCCGCGCAGCGGACCCCAAATCAAGCCAAGGCCCCCGGACAGATTGCCGGGGTGAGCCTCGGAAATCTACCGAGCGGGTCCTGCTCTGCCCGGTCTGTGGCGTGCATCCGTTCAAAAGGTGGCCTTGTGGTTGGGGCGCTCACGCCACCCACACTTGCGCGGCCCTCACGGCGACAGACCCGGCCGAGCGCAAACTGGAGTATCGTCGGCGGTATTCCAAGTACTTCAGACCGACCCGGCACTCTGGTTTCACGCTTACGTGCCATTCCATTCTGCGACTGAGATTTGCGATTCCCGTGGGAAACGGCCATGATACTGAACCGCGTTCGAGCTTCAACGCGGTCATTTGGATATAATTTCTCGAAATATGGATCGGGCCTTTGGGTTGATCGTGTACGCGCTTGTTTACAGGGTTGCCATTATCGCGGCCGGAACGCTCTTCATGTTTCTGGGCATAAACTCTTCAACAAAGAGGCCGATAGGGCAAAAAATGCAGCCTTTGAGGGCAACTTGGCTGGCGCGAAGATTTCCCTAAAAAACGCCGCGCCGGGCGTATTCTTTGCGTTGTTCGGCTGCATCATTATCACCGTCGTAGTGTACCGGGGAGCATCCTTCAGCTTTCCCGACGATAACGTTCGGGGTGTATCCATATCTGACAATCCCAATCAAGGAAAACTTCAGTACGAATGTGCCGCATTACCACTGGCCCCCAGCGGTCCGTTCTCGAATGAGAAAAAGCTCCAGTTAATGTGTTCCGCACCAACGGCGCACAAGTAGGCTCTTCTGTCCCTTCGCGAACAATGCTGCGCCGTGCAGGAACTTAAGCAGAAGAGATTAAACACAGAAGGTGAGGAAACCGGGCGCGTCATTCTCACAAAGGACCGTTTGTGAGAATGGAACCCGGCCGTGGGTAACGTTTATGCTCTGGCTTCCGGCTCCGTTTCGCTGAGAGCGATTTGAAAAAACTCGTCTGCGTCGAACCAGACCCGCTTGGCGTTGGCGCGAAGGGAACATTTCGCGGCTGCCCGAAATATGGCCTCATTCGTGAGCAGGCAACCGTCCTCGATGCCTTGCAGCGTCCAACCCCGCATGCGGTCATCCGAGAGAAGGGCGGTCATCCAACGCATGCGCTCCATAACGCAGAAAGAACGGCCATGCTCCTTGCCTCGATACCGTTCCGCCAAGATCGCAACCGCCGTATAAAAGTCAACCGCGCCGGGTCCGCGCTCCTCATGCTGCTGCGCCATCAGGTAGATGATTTCTTCGGGCGCGACTTCCATAGCCTGAAATTCACGAATGCTCGCGGGAGCTTTGGCCATCTTTAAATAATCTGCCGCAGGCTAGACGGTTTCACAAGGCTGGGGCAGGGAAGCGACACCCGACAGAAAGGCTCATTCTGTCGAGAGTTTTGGCGAACCGAGTCGGCCAGAATCGATTCGCGGTGTTCCCGTAAATGGGCAGGAAGCCGTAACTTCATCGAGCGAACCAAGAAATGTCGGGTTTTCAGGAACCAAATGTCGGGTTCCGTGTCGGGAAAATAGGCGTACCCGACATCCAATCGGCCAACAGAATCAGCGGCTTGGATCTGAAATGTCGGGTTTGTCGGGTTTCTGAGGAGTAGAGAGAGCGCCAGAGAATTTGAGCGGCTCCATGCGTCTCTTTTCGGAGCGCCGACGAACATCGCCGCGGCGGCGTTGGCGTCCGACCGAAATGGACTCCAGTGGGACTCCAACAGTGGTTTCCGGAACTTGCCGTTGGCCGTAAGTGTATGAGGGGAAAATGGTCGGGCTGCCGGGATTTGAACCCGGGACCTCTTGCACCCCAAGCAAGCGCGCTAGCCAGGCTGCGCCACAGCCCGAATCAACCAGTTTACACTCTCTGTTCTCGCCATCACGGTCGGATAATCTATATCCCATGCGTCTCGCTCGAATCGCAGCTCTAGCGCTCATTTCGGCCCTCGCCACGACCGCTCAATCGCCCTTCTATCTACAAGAAGGCGACCGCGTCGTCTTATACGGCGACAGCATCACCGACCAGCGCCTCTACACAACCTTCGTTGAATCGTTCATCGTCACCCGCTTCCCGCACATGAACGTAGCCTTTACCCACTCCGGCTGGGGCGGCGACCGCGTCAGCGGCGGCGGAGGCGGCCCGATCGACGTTCGTCTTGCCCGGGATGTCTTTCCCTATCGCCCGACGGTCATGACCATCATGCTCGGTATGAACGACGGCAACTACAAGGCCTTCGATGAAGGCACATTCACCTCGTACAAAGCCGGCATGGAGCACATCCTGGATTCCGTCGCTAAATCGGCGCCCAACTGCCGGATCACTCTCATTCAGCCTTCGCCCTACGACGACGTCACGCGCGCCCCGCTGTTCGAAGGCGGCTACAACGCCGTGCTGCTCCGCTTCAGCGACTATCTCGCCGGACTGGCCCGCGCTCGCCATCTTGATCTCGCCGATCTCAACGCACCTGTGAACGCTATGCTCACGAAGGCCAGTGCGGTCGACAAAGAGCAGGCACAGCGCATCCTCCCCGACCGCGTTCATCCCGCCGCAGCCGGCCATATCATCATGGCCGAAGCACTGCTGAAAGCGTGGAAGGCGCCCGCTGTCGTGTCGGATGTCGAAATCGACGCCGCTACCGGAGCCACGCATCCCACGAACGCGAAAGTCGACAACCTGAAAACGGGTTCGCAGATTTCCTGGACCGAAACCGAATCCGCCCTGCCGATGCCGATCGAACCGCGCGACAAACTCCTCGATTTCGCGCTGAAGTCTTCCGACTTCGTCGATGCCCTGGACCGCGAGACCCTCCGCGTCAAAGGTCTCACCGCGGCGACTTACGAACTGAAGATCGACGGCGCGACTGTCGGGAGGTTTTCGAACGACGATCTGACGAAGGGCGTGAACCTCGCCACGCTTAATACGCCGATGCTCCGGCAGTCCCTCGACGTCCATGCCCTGACTATGAAGCACAACAACATGCACTTCGCGAAGTGGCGTACGGTCGAGACGGGTCTGAGCAACGACGCGTCCCCTGCCACAAAACTCGATGCCATGGAGGCGCTTGACAGGCTTGACAACGAACTCGTCGCCGAGCAGCGCGCGGCGGCGCAGCCGAAGGCGCATACTTTCGAACTCATCCCGGCGCAGTAACTGACGTCCGAAATCTCGAATGAATCGCGAATATCACAGGTGGTACAGCCCGTCCCTCGGCCGCGACATGGAACTGCTCATCCACGGTCACGGCGGAGCGCCCATGATCGTGTTCCCGTCTTCAATGGGGCGCTTCTACGAATATGAAGATCGCGGCATGATCGACGCCGTGTGGGAAGCGTTCGAACACGGCCGCCTCCAGGCCTTCTGCGTCGATTCCGTGGATGCCGAAAGCTGGTACAACCGCGCAGCGCATCCGGCTGACCGCGCCCGCCGCCAGGCCAGTTACAACGACTACATCTTTAATGAGGTCGTGCCGCTCGTGCGCAATCGCAACTGGGCTCCAGCCATTGTTGTCACAGGTTGCAGCTTCGGCGGCTACCACGCCATGAACCTAGCGCTCCGGCGTCCCGACATCTTCACCACCTGCGTCAGCATGAGCGGCTCGTTCGATATCCGATCCTTTCTGCACGGTTACTACGACGACAATTGCTACTTCAACAACCCTGTCGATTTCCTTCCGAACATGACCGACGACTGGTATCTGAGCCGATATCGGAGCGGCAACCGCTACATTCTCGCCGCGGGCGACTGGGATATCTGCCTCGGCGAAAACCGCCGCATGGACGGCATCATGGGCGCGAAGGGAATTCCGCACCGCCTCGATATCTGGGGTGATCGCAGAGAACATGACTGGCCGCTGTGGCGCTCCATGGCGCAGGCGTATTTCGGATGAGGTACACTTACCGGGCGGTTTGCGGGAGGCGATCGACGGCTATGAGCGGCTCGGCGAAATCGAACTCAGTGGAATCGAGAAAAATCGGCGTGATCTACGGGATGGAAAACACGTTTCCGCCCGCCCTGGTGGACCGGATCAACGCGCGCGGCATCCCCGGCGTCACGGCAGAACATATCAAAATTGGCGCAATCCAGATGGCGGAGCCTTCCGGCTATCGGGTCATTGTGGATCGCATCTCGCACGACATTCCCTTTTACCGCGCATACCTGAAAAACGCCGTGCTGGGGGGGACCATCGTCATCAACAATCCGTTCTGGTGGGGGGCGGACGATAAGTTTTTCAATTATGCGCTTGCATCGAAGATTGGCGTCGCGGTTCCAAGGACAGTCATCCTGCCCCACAAATCCAACCCGCCTGGAACTACAGCGCGGTCGATGCGGAACTTGGTGTACCCGCTGCCGTGGGATGAAGTATTCAACTACATCGGGTTTCCCGCCTTCCTGAAACCCTTCAGCGGTGGCGGATGGAAGAGCGTCTACCGCGTGACGAATTCGGACGAATTTTTCCGCGCGTACGACGAGACCGGCGACCTCTGTATGACGCTTCAGACGGCAGTCGAGTTCAAGGAGTACTTCCGCTGCTACGTGGTGGGGCAGGAAAAGGTTCATATCATGCTGTACGACCCGCGACTGCCGCACGCGCAACGATATCTGCAGAACCCGGAGTCGGTCGATCCCGCGCTGCTCGTTCGCGTAGAGGACGATGCTCTGAAACTCTGTCGTGCGCTCGGATACGATCTGAATACTGTGGAATTCGCTGTTCAGGACGGGGTTCCCTATGCGATCGACTTTCTGAATCCTGCGCCCGACGCCGATTACCATTCCGTGGGCCCGATCAATTTCGAGTGGATCGTCAACGCAGTGGCCGATCTCGCGATTGAGAAGGCGTTGAGCGACGAGAACCCGGCGGCCGATCTACGTTGGAATGCTTTTTTGGCTCCGGCGCCCGGTTTTGTGTCCGCGGCGTCGTAGCATGGGCTGCTTCCGGCGCCCCACGTGCTCCGATG
>Ga0126373_10001198_pt1 | contig 18165 bp, 11 predicted proteins | sample PanSoiMetPlot_11_FD_92545 | JGI IMG/M metagenome (GOLD analysis project Ga0126373, IMG submission 92545) | Tropical forest soil microbial communities from Panama - MetaG Plot_11 | ecosystem: Environmental > Terrestrial > Soil > Tropical forest > Bulk soil | place: Panama | collected 2016-02-17 | reverse complement strand
GCTTCGGGATCAGCGTGCTAAAGCAAGGTCAGCAAGCGGTCTCCGAGTATTTCGCGCAAGCGGAACAGCACTCCGAGGCGGAGCACCGTCTGGGACTACGTTATCGCTGGACCTCCGAGGGAGCGCCGGTTCTGGAAGATACCGTCGTGCAGTTGAGCTGCACGGTCGTCGCGACTCACCCGGCGGGCGATCACACGATTATCGTGGGGAAAGTGGAGGATGCGGAAATCTACGGCGGGGAACCGCTTCTTTTCTTTCGTGGCGAATACCGTCAGGTCGCGGGGCAGTGAGAAAGTCGTCAGTTCTTAGTTACAAGTCATGAGCTTTTCTTAGTGATGGCCGCCCAGGGAGTCGCGCTTTACGCCGTATTCCGCGCCCCATTTGTCGGTCATCTTCGTGCGAATCTCCCACAGTTCCGGGAAGAATTTTTGCCGCATGCCTTCTTCGAGAATCTCCACCGGCCGACCCTTGAGCGATTTTGCAGCGAAGCCGATGGTCCGGTGAATCAGCTGCATATGCTCTTGACGGAATTTCTGAAAGAGTTCGTCGAAACCCGCAAGCGCCTCGGCTACGACATAGGCATCGTCGTGCGAATACCCCGTGTCGTATATTTTTTCAACCGTCAGTCCGCGCTTGTCCAAGTAATGCGTCTGGAACGAATTCCAGATGGGTTGGTACATCTTTAGCATTACGCGAAACCCCGGCGATTCCTGGCCGCTTCCGTTCCCTAGCCGCTTGCGAATCTCCTGATACTCTTTTGGCGACATCGTTTCGAGCAGCGCGAGCTGCTCGTTCATCAATTTTTGAGCAATGTGCACGCGACGAAAAAGCGTTAGTACGCGATGGGTGTTTTCCTGTTGCAAATATTCGTCAATATCCAGCAGGGTGTAGGCGATAAGCTTCATCCATAGTTCTTCGATCTGATGCACAATCTGAAATTGCAGCTCGTCCTTGTTGCAAAAGTCTTCAAATCTGCTTTGGCACGACAGCAGCGTCTTGGTGTTCAGATACAGTTCGTAGTCCAGCGTGCCTTCGCCGCCCATCAAGGCGTAGAAATGTTCCCGGTTCACAATGCCTCCCCGAGATGCGGCTCCCTCGTGCGAATCCCGATTCGCCAGGCCGCACGTCACCGCCTCTCTTTTGTGGATCGCCAGCAGCCGTCTTGAACGGAGAACTCGTTATCGTTCGGAACTGCCCGAAGCGCGTGAGGATTCAGCGGAATCGCCGGTCTCTTTGCGGTGGCTTTTGACTTCCCGCAGCGCGTAGATCGACTTGTTCTGTGATTCGTAATACGTTCGCGAGGTGATTTCTCCGAGCAAGCCTAGCGACAAGAGCTGCACGCCGCTCACGAACAGCACAACCGCCAGCAGCATCAGCGGCCCGTGCTCGGCGATCGTGTCCGTGTGATGCAGCAGCTTGTCTATTCCCAAATACCCCGCGATTGCCAGCCCTGCTGACGCGCCGGCCATGCCGAGCAGCCCGAAAAACTGCAGAGGCCGCGTGGAATAGTCCAGCAAAAACTTCACGATCATCAAATCCAGGAACACCCGGATCGTGCGGCCAATTCCGTAGTTGGATCTTCCATTTTTGCGATGGAGGTTTTGGATCGGCACTTCCGCGATTTTTGCGCCGCTCGAGCTGGCCAGCGCGGGTATGAAGCGATGCAGTTCGCCGTAAAGCTGGATCTCCTGGATAATCTCGCGGCGGTAAGCCTTGAAGGTTGTTCCGAAATCGTGCAATTCGATGCCGGAGAGTTTCGCCATCATCCAGTTGGCGATCCGGCTCGGAAGCTGCCGGGTCAACCAGGCGTCTTTTCGCTGGTGCCGCCACCCGCTGACCAGGTCGTAGCCTTCTTCGATTTTCTCTACGAACCGCGGTATCTCGTCCGGGTCGTGTTGCAAGTCGCCGTCCATCGAGATAATCACTTCGCCGCGCGCAAAATCAAACCCCGCCTTCAAGGCCGCCGTCTGACCGAAATTCCGACGAAGGCGCACGACGTTCACCCTGCGGTCATGTTCGTAAATGTCGGAAAGGACCTTGAAGGTGTTGTCCTTGCTGCCGTCATCCACAAACACCAGCTCATACGGCTCGCCCATGCCGTCCATCACCTCGGTCAGTTTCATGTACAAAGGCGGAATGTTTTCCTGTTCGTTAAGCAACGGAATAACGACCGAGAACTGGATGGGCGAATCGTTTTTCATCAGAGACTTGCGCGCTCTCCTTCACGCTTCCTGTGTGACGTAGCCATAGTCTATCAGGCGAATCCCCTGAGAAGCGACAAGATTTCGAATCCGGGTGTCCCTCAGTATTTCGAGCTCCTTTTGGCGCGAAGCCTGCAGCCGCGTCGCTGATTTTTGCAATGCCTCATCCGCATACCCCGGATGGCACATCAGTTCCGTGGTGCCTTCGGGCAAGCTCCTTAGAAAGAGCTCAACGCCTTCGCGGGTCAGTTCCCCGGTTTGCGCGATGCCGCAGAAATAATCCGTGGTGGCAATCCCCGCGCGCCGAGCCTGCTCCCGCGCGTCCCGCGCCAGCAATTTTAGTCCGCGAGCCTGCACGCCTTGCCTCATCACCACGACGGAATTGTGCCTTCCGCCCGAAGAGAGCGCCGCGCGAAGACTCGATTCCTCCAGCGAAACACGGATCGCTTCGATGCCATGTCGCTTGGCCAGCCGTAGGGCAATCGCAAACAATCCCGGCAGCATGTGCACGTGTTTGTGGCCGTCCACGTGGGTTGGCCGGATACCTGCGTCGCGCACCTTCCGAATCTGCGCATCCCACTCCCGCTCGACTTCAGCAAGAACCAGGCCGCGCCGCGCGCGTTTCAAAAGCAAGCTTTCCGGGCCGCTGGCAAACTTGCCTTTGCCGTCGAGCAAGCTCATCACGCTTTCCGGCTCCGCCACCGGCGCCCCATCGCTCAAATTCAAGTGCACGCCCACGCCAAGCCCTGGTGCCAACTTCGCGGTCTTGAGGGCCTCGGCAAACGCCAAACCGTTTGCCAGCAGGGAAGTGCTGGTCACTATCCCGCTCCGAGAAGCATCCCGGATGCCGCGGTTCACTCCCTCCGTCCAACCTAGGTCATCCGCATTGACGATCAGGTTTCTCACGACCTGTCCTGCTCCGATGATTCCACCTGCCCATTCGTCCAGCTATTCTTTTGCGCGTTCATACATTTTCGTACCATTGACCGCTTTGCGGCTCAACTCTAGCATGGCCCTTTAGAGGCAAGAATGCCCACACAATTGCGTGAAACCAAGAATGTCCAGGGGCAATCCACGGAGCGGCGTCGCGGCCGACGCATGAATTCCCGCGTTCCGGTGCGCCTGGAGTGGGACGAAGCCTCCGGAAAGCGTTCGAGCGCCGAGGCCCATACCCGGATCGTCAATCCCTACGGGTGCATGGTGGTTCTCCCGCACGCTTTGGGGCTCGAGCAGCGCGTAGCTCTCACCAACCTCGCCACAAAGTCCAGCAACGCAGCCATCATCGTCTGGAGAGGCCAGGCGCGGCCGGACGGTTGGGAATACGGCGTGGAACTGGTGGCTCCGGAAATGGACTTCTGGGGACTGGAACTGTGAAACCGCCGCTGCCCGCTGCAAAGCCCGGTATGCATCCGAGACCCGGCCAGCCGGCCCTGCGGCCCGCTCTACAGCGCCAGCCTACGGCGGAAGAGCGCCGGCGCGCGCAGCGCGTCCTCCTGCGCATCCCCGTCTTGGTTCACCTGCAAGGCAGGGACAAACCCATCGAAGGAGCCACCCACACCGTCAGCGCTACCGGCGGCATGATTATCCTTCGCCAAGGTTTGGAAGCAGGAACAAAGTTCATCCTCGAGAATCCGCGGACGCAGCAGAAAGTCGAAGCGAACGTCGTGCGGCCCGCGCAGCTGAACCCAGAAGGGTCGCTTGTTCCCGTGGAATTCCTCACTCCGGCCCCGCAATTTTGGAACATCTTCTTCCCGCCTAGTGTGAACTGAGGCATCTGAAAAGGATGCGGCCGTTCAGGGCGGCGCGGCCTGGAACCTCGGGGCCGCTCTTTGCTACGTTCTACCGTTACTATTGAACGGTGATGGTGATCGCGGACGAAGTTGATCCGGCATAAGTTGCGTCCCCGCCGTACACAGCGGTGATGGTGTCGTAGTGTGTTCCGCCTCCACCCCCGCCGCCATAGCCGCCGCCGCAACCGGCCGCAAGTCCGGCAACAAGGCAGGCGAGCAACAACAAGCTCGCGCCGGCATAGGCGCGGCGATACGGTTTCGGCACCCGCCTCAAGCCAAGCAGGAGCAGAATTACAAGCACAACAAAACCCGCGGGCAGCAGCCAGGGCACGCCGCGCATGGTCGGAACACGATGCGGTCCCGACGGCGGCGCCAGGAAGGCCAAAGTCGTGGTCAACATTGCCGTGCAGGTGGGTGACGTTGCGCCGGACACAGCCGTACACGTTTGCGCCGTCCCAAGCGCGGTCGTTCCGTTCATGAACTGCACGGTTCCCGTCGGACTTGCGCCCGTACCCGTTCCCACGACCGTCGCGGTCAGTGTCACGCTCCCGCCCGACGAAATACTCGTGGACGAGCTCGTTACCGTCGTTGTGGTTGCTATCGCACCACCTCCACTCGTCGCGCTGAAGCTGAAATTCAGTACACTCTTCCCGCCAAAGGCGAGGGGGTTGGCATCCGGTGGTCCGAAAGAGCTCACCATGATGTAGTAGGTCGTCCCAGCGGTGACCACCACGCTCTGGATCTGAGACTGGACGACGATCCTCGGCTTGATGTCGTCGTTGCAGGCTACTGAGCTGAAACTTCCGGCCGTGCCCGTCCAAATCGAGAGAACGCTGTCATAACTGCTCCCGATGGTGTCCACGTCGGTTATCGTTCCGTTGCTTGTCGGCGTGAACTTGTACCAGATGCTGTTTGAGACCCCAGGGACACATGTTGGCGTCGGATCGGTCGTCTGGGTTGTGGCTCCGGAGCTGTCTTTCGTATCGGTGAAGGAACCGCTTGTCAGCGTGACGTTTATCGCGTTTGCGAAGTTGTCATTCGCCGGTGCGGGGGCTATCACAACGAACGTGGGCAATGTCATCGTCGACGTGGTAACGGTCGTGCCACCGCCCGGCGGCGGATTTTGGACGCCCACGGAATTCGTGCTGCCAAAACCGGCCATAAAGCTGGCCGGGATCGTAGCCGTGAGTTGCGTCGAGCTTACGAACGTAGTGGCGATGGGCGTCCCACCCAGATCGGGGTTCATCAACACCTTGGAAGTTGACGAAAAGCCCGTTCCATTCACCGTAATCGTCGTCGCATTCGAGTTTACGGCGGCATTGGCCGGGCTCACCGGCGAGCTAATTGTTGGCGGACCACCAAGAACGGTGAACGTAAGCCCGTTGCTGGTCGTGGTCGCGACGCTCACCGTGACTTGGGGCGCTCCCGATCCACTGACGAGCGAGGCAGGAATCGTCGCGGTCAATTGGGAGTCGCTAACCGGCGTCGTAGTCACAGCCGAGCCGTTCCATTGCACGGTTCCCCCGGTCAATCCATTTCCATTGACCGTCAACGTAAACTGGGCCGAACCAGCTAGCGCCGAGACCGGAGAAAGAGAAGAAAGATGGGGGCCGACGAACGTGAAATTGTTCAGCACAATGTCCCAAGCGCCGCGCCCATGAGTGGCAGCCCGAAGTGTTCGCGATGCGCGATGCAGCTTCAGGGAAAGCACGGCCACCCTCGGTAAGCCCGTGCTTAAGGTAGCCCATGTGCAAGTGGTAGGCGTAGTGGTCGTGCAGGTGCTCTGGAACACGCCGATGTCCGTTCCAGCATAGAGTGTTCCTGGGACGTCCGGGTCGATTACCACATCGTTGATCGGCGTATTCGGTAAATCGGTCATCGCTGGTGTCGAACAGTTAGCAACCGTGCAACTCACATCCGCCCAAGTTGCTCCCCCATCGGTCGTTTTGAAGAGGTGGCCCTTAGGATCGTTGATGGTGCCCTGCACAAACGAAAATCCCGAGAACGCAGCATATGCGGTTTTCCCGGTAGAGTCGGCCGGATCGACCGCGATGGCCTGAACTTGGCGCGGAGGCAGGCTGCTCTGACCGGCAACAAGGTTGAATGTGCCCGCCCCTGTACTTACGTTCGTCGCGACAAAGATCTGGCCAGTATTAGCGCCGGCATAGACAACGGAAGAAGCCGAGCTCATGGGGGCAACAGCCAGTGCCGTCAAGGAGTCAAAGTTGGGGGAGGAGCCGTTCACCAGATCGCCGCTCAGGGCTGTCCAGCTTGTACCCGCGGTCGCCGTTTGATAGACCTTTGTGGTTCCGAGGTAGGCGGTGTTAGCCACGCCCGGGTCAGTTACGAGAGGAGGCACAAAGTTGGAGTTGTCCGCGAGACTGATTCCATTGGCAGCCGAACCATAAGAGCCTGCCCCGCCGTTTGCAAAAGAGACCGCGACATTGTCTCCGTTGCAAGCCACGAAAACGGTGCTTGGAATCACATTGTCAACGGCTGCGCCTGTACCGTCCCCGCATATCTGGTTGTCTGTCCAGGTCGTACTTGGACCCGCATAGATTTGGCTGCCGTTGTCCTGGGCTCCCGCAAAGGCGATCGCTTGCGACGACGGATGGATGGCAAGGGCGGGGTAAAACTGTGTCAATGTTAGCAGCGAATCGTTTAAGTTTGTCCAGGCAACGGTGGCTGCTTCTGCGTCGTCAGTTCGCCAGATTCCGCCGTCATTCCCCAGATACATCCGGATTTTGCCGGTACTCAGCTTGGCAAAGGCGAAAGCGTGATTGTCCACGTGAGGGAGCCCTGGGCTGCCTGCCGCTAGGTTGGGAATTATGGAGGTCCAGGTCGCGCCGGTGTTTGCCGTACTCATCACCCAGGTTGGTTTTCCGAGGGCATCAGCGGTTGCCGAGCCACCGAAGAATGCGTGCGCACCTCCGTTGGGGTCTACCTTAACCACGTTGTCGTACCAGCATTGCGCCTGACAGATGTCAGGTGCCGTGGTTTGCGTCCAGGAAGTTCCCCCATTCGTGGTCACAAAGACGCCAAGGTTTGCGTTCGATCCGCTGGAGGAGTCCGCAATGGAGGCATACACGGTATTGTCCGTTGCAAACTGAGGCGAGATCCCCAGATCGATTCGGCCTACGTTGGATGTAGGAAGACCACCGGACAGGAGAGAGAATGTGAGAGAGCAACTAGTGGCATTCGTCGACTTGTAGACCCCATTCACGGTCGCGCCAGCAAACGGAGTTCCAAGGGCAGCGAAAGCCACGCTGGACGAGGCAAAGCCCACGAACGTCCCCATATCCCCTGACGCCGAAGGCACGATGTTCCAAGTGTTGCCTCCGTCGGCCGAGCAATACACTCCTTCCGTCACTCCGTGTCCAAATTGCGTTTGCGCGGCAACCAAAACCATTTGCGGGTTTGACGGATTCACTGCGACATAGCTGATGCGTGTTCCACCCAGCGTAAAGAAACCAAAAAGAGTCGCGTCGCTATAAGGCCCAATGAAGGGACAAGTCGGGCCCGCGACCGTGCAGCTTTGCGTCCAGTGCTGTCCACTGTCGGTAGACTTGAGTACCCCTGCACCGTAATAAATGTCGAATCCGATGGACGCTTGCTCGCCAGTTCCAGCGAAGACAGTCGAGGGCGAGGAAGGCGCAAACGCAATGGAGCCCATTGCTAGAGAGGCATTTTGGTCGCCGACCGGTGTCCAAGTCACGCCTCCATCCGTTGTGCGCCAAATGCCTCCTTGCGCACCGCCGATTAAGACCGTGTTACCGGTGGAATCAGAGGGATCGACCGCAGTCGCGGTGATGCGCCCCGTTACCGGGCTCGAGAAACCGCCAGTAGTAGGGTTCGGGCCAATGGAGCTCCAAGTGTTCGTTACGGCTGCGGCTAGAGGTGCGGCCCCGAATTGCGAGGCGACTTCAGCGAACGAGCCATCCGAGCGCTGAACCAGTTTGCCTTCCGCGACCATCATTCGCTGCATGTGCTGCAAAGCGCGAAGTCGAGCGCCGGCTGGAATGTGACCATTTGCGGATGCGCGTTGTTTGTAAAACCACTGTTCGCGCTTGCGAATTGCATCGGCGCTGTCTTTCTCGGGCTTGGGTGCTTTTGTGGTCTCTGCATTCGCGTCTGCGACCGGCGTGGGATGCCCTGGGCGTCTTTTGGCCGCGGGAAACTTCGCTGCCACCGTGGTATTGGAATCGGGGTCAGGTTCCTGCTGGCCGCGAGCCACCGAAACGAAACCACAGAAGAACACGGGCACGACCGAAAGGAGAACGCGAGTGCGAAGCAACGAGGAATGGCGTTTCATGGGTCCACCCACTCAGTAGATTTGACTGCTAAACGCTTGAAGCTGGGGATCGCCCCCCGCTCGCAAGGTGCGAGTCTTCGGGAGGCGGCACTCCGCGGACTGGGGAGCAAAAGGGAAGAGGCCGCGATCTAGCGACGAAAGGTTATCACATTTCAATGGAAACACTCGCTACTTAAGGACTCTGAAGGCTCGAGGGGCACGCCGACGGGTTTGGCAGGACCGTTGTGTTGTATGGACATGCCAAAGTTGCTACCAATCAAGACAAAGCGGCCCCGAACCTCGGGGCCGCACTCTTGCTACGGTTAATCGCTGCTATTGAACGGTGATGCTGATCGTTGGCGAGGTTGATTGGGCATAAGTCGCGTCCCCGCTATACGCCGCAGTGATGCTGGCGGTATGAGATGGGGAACTGCCGTTCCCACCGCCGCAGCCCACCGCGAGTCCAGCCACAAGGCCTGCCAGCAACAACAAGCTCGCACAGGCGTAGGCGCGGCGATATGGTTTTGGCACCCGCTTCAAGCCAAACAGGAGCAGAACCAGCAGAACGAAACCCGCCGGCAGTAGCCAGGGTACGCCGCGAATGGTCGGGATACGATTCGGCCCCGATGGTGGGGCCAGGAAGGCCAAAGTCGTGGTCAACGTTGCGGTGCAGGTGGGCGATGTCGCCCCCGACACAGCCGAACATGTTTGCGCCGTCCCAAGCGCTGTCGTTCCGTTCATGAACTGCACGGTTCCCGTTGGATTAGCGCCCGTGCCGGTTCCTGCGACCGTAGCGGTCAGCGTCACGCTCCCACCGGACGAAATACTCGTGGACGAACTCGTCAGGGTTGTTGTGGTCGTCTGTCCCACCGCCAGCGACAACGCCTGCGACGTTGAACCAGCGTAGTTCGTGTCCCCGCCGTAGACCGCGGTAATGGAGTGAGTGCTCCTCGTCGCAAAGGTCGTTGCCAAAGTGGCCGTGCCGCTTGCCCCTACCGTTGCCGTTGCGCCTGCGGGCGTAACGGTTACCGTTCCTATGCTGGTGCTTCCATCTTTAAACGTGACAGTTCCAGTAGGTCCTTGTGTGCTGTTGCTCTGGGAACCAATGGTCACAGACAAAGTCACCTGCTGATTGATGGGCACCGGGTTCGGGATCGCAGCTGCGGATGCAGTCGTCGCTGCTGGCGTGACCGTCACCATATCTGTCACTGCCGTCGCGGGAGGGTTATAGCTGATATCGCCCGAGTAGGTCGCCGACAGCGTGTGAGTCCCGCCGGTGAGTTGAATTGGCTGATCTTCGGCATGCCCCTGGCTGTTGATTATGAATGTCCCGGTATCCAATGGGCTTCCGTTGTCGGTGATCGTTACTGTCCCTGTAGCATCGAAAGCGCAGCCGGCAGTCGAAATGGGCGACACGAGAAGCTGGCACGCGCTGGTTGTGCTGTTGAGGATGTCGATGCGCAGAATGTAGGGCGAGCCGTAAACGAATGTCGTGGCATTCGTGCCGATGATCTGTCCGGTCAGTGGATCGAACGTGACAATTCCGTATTGTAAGCGGCTGTTTTCCTTATTGACCGTAACGGGTACGCCCGTGGCGTCGTCGCTCGGAGCGAAAGTGCTATCACCAGCGTAGTGCGCCTTCAAGCTGTAACTGCCTCCCGGCAGAAACGTGGTAGTGAAGCTCGCCGTTCCCCCACTAAGGGTTTGCGAACAGGTTGAGGGGAGAACTTGAAAACAGCCGATCCCCCCGTTGACTACAGTCGGGGCCAGAAACGAAACGTCGCCCGTGGGCGTACCTGTTCCTGATTGTGGTCTAACCGTCGCCGAGAGATTAACCGACTGGCCATGCGTGATTGTGACAGCGGTTGTGCCGCCGTTGACCATCGTAGCTGTTGTTGTTGTTGTGAGCGCGCCAACGGCGGTTTTCCACGCGAGGGCGAGGTTCGTCACGTTCACCGAACCAAGCCCAGTGGCCGTGTCGTACCCCGTGCCCGTCATCCACGCAGGTGTCGTGGTGCTGCTTGGACTTACCAGGACTCCGTTTGTAGCCGAAGTGGTGCTGCTGCAGTTAAGCGTGGCGCCCGAGCACGGGACCGAATCGTTGCCCTTCGTGACGTCCAGAAAGGCGCAGGAACTCGGCGGAGGGGACGCGGGATTGGTGAACAAACTGGAATTGCAGTTGGTAAATGTCTCGCCCTTGGCGATGGTGTAAAGCACCAGATTCGGGTTGCCTTGCCTTCCGTTTTGCTGCTGATCAATCAAGGCGATGATTCCCGCGAAAGCCGGTGAGGAGGCCGAGGTACCCCCGGCGCCGAAGAAACTGAAATGGCCTTGCGCGTCGGGCACACAGGAAGGAGGACTCCCCGCGGTAATCGCGTCGGCCTGGCAGAATAGATAAAAGCTGTTGCTGCTCTGTCCGTCGCTCGCGAAGAGCGAGATGTCCGGGAGGTCGCGAACGCCGTCGGCTGGTGTCAGACCGTTCTGCCACGCTGGCTTAGGATGCCCACCGGTACAAGTGACCGTTGTTCCGCTAACCGTAGAGGTCGCACAATTGCTTGGTCCGCCGCTGCCGCCAACGATGTTGTTTGCGGTCGCGCACACCGTGTTCAGGGTGCTGCTTGTCGCATTTGCGGCACAGGAGTCATTCCACGTAGTCTCTGGAATGTAGCCCAGCGCGGACTCCCGCGAGCCGGCCGCGTTCGTGGAACTCCAAAACGTCGTTTGTGTGCCAACGTCGTCAAAATCAGTCCCGCCCACCGCCACGTTAAAAGGCGTGGAAGCAATGCCACTTACTCTAAGGCCATTTAGAGCGGTTTTTGCTGTTGTGAAGTCATCGCATCCGGCGGAGCCGTTGTCGCCCGCAGAAACCATCACCGAGATACCCTGGGCGGCGGCTTGCTGCCAGATCGCGTTGTAAAACTGGTTGCCCCCGGTTCCTAACGCCGGCTCGCAGATGCCAAAGCTCTCGCTCATCACCGACGCAATGTTGTTGTCCACGATATACAGAGCTGACAGGTCAATGCCAGCGGCAGTTAAGGTATCTTCCGAGACCACCAGATCGGTAATCGCTCCTGGAGCGACCATTCCCGCGGTCTGTGCGTCCAGGTCGGCCTCGCCCTCGTCGCCATTCAATCCCGGATCTGGCCCGTTCAAAATGATATTTGCCTGGCTAAAGTTTGCAGGCAGCCCAAAGAGATTGCGAAAATCAATAACGTCTTGCGCGCTGATGTTGGAATCTGCGACCAGTGCTATCGTTACGCCGGTCCCGCTCAGTGTCGTTGTGGGTAGGTTGTAAATCTTTGCGAAATCTGCCGGCCCAACGATGTAGCAGGGCTGACTTTGTGACGTTCCGCAACCCGAGGCCGTAGTGAACAGCGGCTTGACAATGCCCTCGTTAGTCTGCATGAAAGCGCCGGCGTCCCGCTTCATCGATTTCCGAGGAAAATTATGCAGCGTGACAATACCCGCCACGACCGGAGTCAACGCAGCGGGAATTTGCGGATCCGTGGAGTTGGCCTGCCGCGTTTTTCCGTTCACCAGATAGTGGTGAATCTCCGTGTGAAACGCGTTGCGCACCTGCCCGGCAGCTCCCGAGAACTCAATCACGGTACGGCCCGCGGCGACTATGATTCCCTGGAATCCGTGTTGCGTGAGCCAAGTTGTGACCGTTTGAATATCCGCATCCGCAGGCCCGAATTGCGCTCCGAACTGCTGCGGCGTCAGCCAGTTGTGATAATTCGGCGAATCCTTCGCCTGCTGTTCCCCCAATAGAGTTTGCAATGCCGCTTCCTGCTCCGGGCTTCGCTGAAGCACCAGTAGCATCCGGCTCATTGGCGTGGAATCCGCCACCGGGCCCCGATCGAATTCCGGACGCGCGAGCGGATGCACGTTGCCCTTCAGACGGGCCAATTGCGTCTCGTCAATCGCTTGCCTGATGCGGGCCGGCGCCGCCGGTGTTTGAACCAACGAGGACTGACTTGCGGCCTGCGCGTTGGATTGCGCAGCAACGCGCGGCGCTTCGAGAAATAGCAATGGCAAAGAGAGCAGAACGCAAGCGCGAACAACCAAGGAATGGAGTCTCATGGTCTACCCGCTCTGTATATTTGGGGTCGAACGTTGCCAAACGCTTCCGGCTGGAAATCGCCCCCGCTTGCAAGGCACGATTCTTCGGGAGGCGGCACTTCGCGGACTGGAGAGCAAAAGGGAAGCGGCCTACAATCTAGCGTCCAAAGGTTATCACACTTTGTGCGAACACGCTCTGGTACTTGGGGATTTCTGCTTCCTTGGTGTCCGCCGCTTCGACGGCTTTTGCGTTCTAAGTTTTCGGATCGGCGATGTACAAAATCTGTCATCCCGACTCCGATGCCATTTCAGGGATTCCGGATGCTTGGTTCCCGATTTTCTGTCGAATCCGCATCCGTTCTTTAGAAGTGCTCTTCGGTTGACGTGGCCTTTGACAGAAGCGTCAACGCTCTCGCACTGGCGTCGCGAAATTCTCCGTCTATCCCTGACCGCAGCGGTCCGTTGCTTATTCCCATCGGATTTTCAGCACATTTCAACCAAACTATTATTCCCGCCCTGCCGCGCAAAAGTTCGCGCATCTTGTATGAAACACAACAGCCCGCGCCAAAGTTGCGCTCGAATTTCTGTGAATAGTGAGGCGAATCGCTTTCTCGAGGGGCGAGGTTCCTACGGCTGGCTCTTGTGCCGGACCGCAAAATCTGCGGCTCGGCCCGCCGGAACCACCTGCCACTGCGGCTTCAACTCCAGCGTCCAACCCTTACCAGTCAACGGAGTTTTGCTCACATCCGCCGGCGCAGGCACCTGAACCCGCTCAAATCCCCTGTCACCGCGTACAAAGAGCGCCCCCTCCGACGTTTTTAGCAGCCCCCACGCATCGGTGACTTGGATTTCGCCTTCGTAGAGTGTCAATTTGTCATCCAGGGCCAGCACCGCGTCCGGATCGAATGTGTAATTAAACTCTTGGCCCACGGGCAGCATCAGCACGGGCCCTTCGACGAAGGTTCTTCTCGCTGCGGCCACGCGCGCCTGATGTTTTGCTTCGCGCTCGGTCTCGATTGCCACCACTTCGCTGCCGTCGTATCGTTCCGCGCGCCGTAGTGCTTCCGTTTTGTTCAGTGCGGTCGCAGCAGGAACCTGCAGTCCATAGGCTTGCGCCAGCAACTGCCCGAGATTCGTTGCCGGCGTCAGCCCCCTGCGCCAATTCTTGTTCGCCAGATCCAGCAGCCCGCCGTATGCGGGCCCCGAAGTATATGCGAACGACCTGCCGTAGCTCGGCGTACGCGTGGGCGCTGCCCGCAGCCAGGCCGCTACGATCACGGCATATTCTTCGGAAGAAGACGTGCTCAATTTAAAGCCTGTGTACTCCGCCATTCCCTCGTTCATTTCCAGCGCATCTTCGTTGGCCTCGGCTGCGGGAAAAAGCGAACGCCGGTAATTTCGAAAATAAAGGGCATCCGCCACGTCTCGCTTGCACTCTTCGCCCTGCTGCCAGAACGCGTGCTCGAGCGCGCGCCACTCCATCTCGAGCCAGATGCGTCCTTCGAGTGAGTCCAGGTGCCCGTTTTGCGCATCTTTTCCTTCTAAGCCGATCTGCGCCTGCACGCGATGAAAGCACTCGTGCAGAATCAACCGCATGCGCGGCTGCTTGTACTGCGGCACCGGCCACATCACCATGGTCCACTCGACGCCAGCCCATTTCGTCGCCGTATTTGCCACGCCCAATTCCGGGGGCGCGATCCCCACGAACACGCCGTCGAGCGGCTTCAGCTTGCCTTCTGGGTCCGCCTGGTTCGCGACGGCGTAGCGTGTGCCGTAATTGACGAAAACGAGTGGACCGCACAGAGGCACCTTCCACAGCGCGCCATTGTCTTTCTCGGACAGCGCTTTGGCCTCCGCAAAATACTGCCGCGCTTTGGCCGTATCGATTGCGGGCGCCTGCGCTGCCGTGCGCACAGCACCCGTCGCGAGAATGCCGATAAGCAGAGAAACGCTACCCGACAACACTCTGTTTTTCATTTTCGTACCAAACACAAAGCCCACGGCGCGAAGCCGGTTCATAAAAACCGGCGTGGGCGCCCGGTCTTCGGAGTATCCGACGGCGCCAGCTAGGGTTTGCACGCCGGGCTCCGCGTACCCGTCACGGAAAAGGTGCGGCCATCTTCACACTTGGAGATTGCGAAGGTAGGGAACGCTGGCTTTCATAAAGTCGAGGTTCATCTCGACGAAATAATTCTGGATGCCGCCGGTCCTTGCCGCGGCAAAGATTTTCTTCCAGTCCAAAGTGCCTTTCCCGACAGGCGTTATTTTTTTCGTTTCCGCGGACCAGCCCTGTACGTGCATGGAAATAAAGCGGCCGGGATATTTCGTGAAGTATTCCGCCGCATCGAATCCCTGGGCGATGGTGGAAACCTGGAACTGGAACTTGACCAGCTTTGGGTCGAGCAGGCCGAACAATACGTCATAGGTGCGCTTGCCGTCCACCATCGAGCACTCAAAGTCCTCATTGTGCAGGCCCTGCTGTATTCCAGCAGCGGCCGCCTGTTCGCCCATTTTGTTGTATTCCTCGGCTAGGCTCTTCACCTCGTCCATGGTCGGCTTTCGCGGCCCGCTGAGGGTTGGCACGAGCATTTGCGTCAGCCCCATCTCCTTTGCCCAGGCGATACGTCCCGGTTGATTCTCTCTAAGCTCGACGATGGTGAAATGCGAGCTCACACAGCTGACTCCTGCGTCGCTCAGGATTTTGCGCAGATCCGTGCTGCTGTATTTGGCGAGGCTGCCGAAACCGTACTCGGCGTAGCCCACCGGCGAGCACAGCTCGACGCTTTGAAATCCTGCGGCCGCGAGTTCGTTGATCATTCCGGGAAAATCCTTGCCGAGCTCTTGCCGGACCGGCCACGTTTGGCATCCGATCGGCAGGCCCAATGGGTTGGCGGGTAGCTCCATCGCGCCAACGGAGAGCAATCCCGCCACGGCCGCTTGCTTCGCCGTACTTCTAAGAAACGCTCTTCTCGTCATGGTGGACATTTGCCCCCTCCCAAAGCGGACTCCAAGATACACCTCCTTTCCAGTCCGGCGAAGAATGTTCGCAACCGAGATCACAAATCCCGGAATCGAACGGGTGGGAGGGAATGAAGGTCCCGGTCGTGCACCTAATCGCCAGACGGCAAAGAACTTACGGCGCTATACTCTACGGTATTCGAGGTGCCTGTCTAAACTCTGGCCAGGAAAGGTGTATCCATGCGCAATGTTATAAAGGACGTTCGCTTTGCTCTGCGGACGCTCGCGAAGTATCCCGGCTTTGCCGTTATCGGAATTCTGACCCTCGCGGTCGGGATGGCAGTAAACACTACCGTTTTCAGCGTCATTAATGGGTTCCTGCTGCGTCCGCTTCCTGTGCGCCACCCCGAGCAGATTACTGTCCTTGCGCTGAAGCAGTCCTCTGCCCGCGGCACCTACCGCTTCTCCTATCCCACTTACGAGGATTTGCGCGATCACACGGGTTCCTTCAGCGACGTTTTCGCTTATCGGGTATCGCTCGCTCGACTTGCCGTGGACCACAAATCCGACCACTGCCTGATCAGTCGGGTTACCAGCAATTATTTCACATCGCTCGACATCAGGCCCGCCTATGGGCGGCTCATCCTTTCGACCGAGGGCCGCGTTCCCGGCGCCGATCCAGTCATTGTTCTTGGGTACTCCTACTGGCGCAGGAGATTTGCTGGTGATCCAAAGATCGTCGGCCAGAACGTGGAATTAAACGACCATCCCTTCACCGTGGTCGGCGTCGCTCCAAACGAATTCCATGGCACCTTCTCGGTGATGGAAATGGACGCCTATATTCCTTTCAGCGCGGAAGTCGGCGAAGATGCCGACAATCCGGTCGAGAAAGTCTGGACCAGCCGCGGCTCTCGTAGCCTTACCGTGATGGGACGGCTCAAACCCGGCGTGACCATCGAGGAGGCTCAGGCTTCGCTCAATGTGGTCACGGAGCGCATCGCCGAGGCGCATCCGGACACCGAGAAAGGCTTATCCGTACAACTCTTTCCCGAAAAGCTGGCTCGGCCGGAACCAGACCCGGAAAACCCCATTCCCGCCACCTCGATTGCCTTTATGTCCCTTGCTGCGCTGGTTCTGTTGGTTGCATGTTTCAATATCGCCAACGTTCTCTTGGTGCGCGCCACGGTGCGCCAGCGCGAAATGGCCATTCGCGCTGCACTGGGTGCCGGCCGGGGCCGGCTCGTCCGGCAGTATTTGACGGAAAGTCTCCTGCTTGCGCTCTTGGGAGGTGGCGCGGGACTCGCTCTTGCGTACTGGGCATCCGGGTTTTTGAGTTCGCTTCGTCTTGGCACCGATCTACCCTTGAGATTCGATTTTCGGCCCGATGCGCGCGTTTACGTTTTCGCACTCGCTGCGGTGTTGTTTACGGGCTTGTTTGTGGGGATGATGCCGGCATTGCGCGCCGCCCGCAACAACGTCAGTGCGGTGCTTCATGAAGGGGGGCGCGGATCGTCGTCGGGACCATCCCGTCAATTTGCCAGGAATGCCCTGGTTGTTGCGCAGGTTGCCGGTTCTCTGGTGCTGCTGATCGTAGCTGGTCTGTTCATTCGCAGCTTTGAGAAGGCCAAAAAAATGAATCTTGGCTTTAATCCCGACCGTGTGCTCGACCTCTCGGTGGACGTCGGGCAAGTCGGGTACAAAGAGCCCCGGGCTCGCCAAGCGTACCGCGATATCGATAACCGCATTCGCGCTCTTCCCGGGGTGCAATCCGTTGCCGAAGCGTTCACCGTTCCCATGGGCTACGTGAGCGCCGATGGCCGTATTTGGATCGAGGAGCACCCCTACGCGGCCGGGCAGCAGCCTCAGGAAATCCCCTTCAACCAGATCACTCCATCGTACTTCGATACTTTGCAAATGCCGCTCCTGCGCGGCCGCAAGTTCTCCGATGCCGACAGCGAAAAAGCTGCCCCCGTCTCTATCATCAACGAAGCCATGGCAAGAAAGTTCTGGCCCAACGAGGACGCGCTTGGCAAACATTTCGGCACCAAAGGCGCCAATGGCCCGTTCATGGAGGTCGTCGGCATCGTTCAGGACGCCAAGTATCTGAACCTGCTCGAGCCGCCTCAAGCTTTCTACTACGTGCCCTTTGAGCAGGGTTACAGTTCTTTGCGCACCATCGAGGTCCGCACAACCGTGCCGAGTGAATCTTTGGCCCCGCAGATTCAGTGGGTCATCCACGAAGTCGTTCCCGATGTTCCCATCGCGGAGGTAAAAACCATGAACGAAGCGCTGCAAGGCGGCAACGGTTTCTTTCTTTTTCGTTTTGGGGCGCAGTTGACCGCAACAATGGGTCTTCTCGGTTTGATTCTCGCCGTTGTTGGAATTTATAGCGTAGTCAGTTATGCGGCCATGCAACGCACGCAGGAAATCGGCATTCGCGTGGCTATGGGCGCTTCTCCGCGGGATATCCTCAAAATGGTTCTCCGCCAGGGGCTCACCGTGGTGGGCATCGGCCTGGTCGTGGGCTTGGTTCTTGCGTGGGCAGGCACGCGCGTGATGAGCGGACTTATCCTGGGCATTAAACCGACCGACCCCCTAACATTCGCGGTTGTCGTTTGCTTGCTCACCGCGATTGCCCTTTTCGCGTGTTGGGTCCCCGCGCACCGCGCCACGCGGACTGACCCGCTCGTAGCCCTTCGCTATGAATGAATAACGGTTCGGCGCCCGGCAAACGAGTCAGGTTGCAAGCGAACGCAAGGAGAGAGGGGTCCGGCCGGACCGCTCTCTTGGTTTTCGGTTGTCCCGGTGTGTTAAACCTAGGAAGTCTTGCCAGCCGGCTGGATTTTCAGATCGTATTTGGCGC
>Ga0126373_10001197_pt1 | contig 18184 bp, 16 predicted proteins | sample PanSoiMetPlot_11_FD_92545 | JGI IMG/M metagenome (GOLD analysis project Ga0126373, IMG submission 92545) | Tropical forest soil microbial communities from Panama - MetaG Plot_11 | ecosystem: Environmental > Terrestrial > Soil > Tropical forest > Bulk soil | place: Panama | collected 2016-02-17 | reverse complement strand
TTCGATCTGATGGTAGGAATCAAATCGCTGAGCGGTTCTGCATCGAACAGTCTGTTTCAGGGGACATACTACAACGCGGCGCTGGAGAACGATGCGTCGGGATTGTCGAGCGGGATGAATTCCCTGGATTCGTTTTACGGATCGACGCTCGCGGTCGGACAGGGCACGCTGATCAGTCATGAGAGGCTGGATTTTTTTGATTCGCTTTCATACGACGACACAGTGGACGGCGTCTACAACCTTACCTCGGCGGGAAAGTATAACGATGGGAATTTCCTGACAACGCTCGGGGCCAGTGGACAGGCGGCAGTGCAAGTAGGGCTGAATGACTTTTATACGCTGACAGTCAATTTCCAGGCCAAGCAGTATATGGGCAGCGCGCCGTTCATCATTCCGGTGAATGTTCTGAACGCGGCCAGTTTCGCGCCGATTACTAACTCGGTTGCGCCAGGCGAGTTTGTGTCGATTTTCGGGACGAATTTTACGAACACTCCGCAAACAGCGCAGAGTTTTCCTCTGCCCACGAATTTTGGCGGCGTGCAGGTATTGGTGAACGGAGTGGCGGCGCCGATTGACTACGTCAGCCCAACCCAGGTCAATTTCGTTATGCCATTTGGAACGCCGATTTTCTCGTTTGCGCAGTTCCAGGTGGTCAGCGGCAGTACGCCGTCGAATACGGTGACGCTCTACACAGCCGCGAGCGCGCCGGGAGTATTTTCGATGACGAGCAGCGGCGGGAACAGTTTTACGCCTGGTGTTGGACCTGCGGCGGTGGAGCACGGGAATGGATCGCTGGTGACGCAGGCGAATCCGGCGGTGGCTGGCGAAACGCTGGCGCTGTTTGTGACGGGACTGGGCGCCGTCAGCCCGGCGGTGGGGGACGGGCTACCTGCTCCGTCGAATCCGCTCAGTTATGTCGTAGACACGGACATCGGCGTGGATATTCAGGACCAGAATTTCAAAATATACCCATCGCCATCGATAGCGTTCGCCGGCCTCGCACCCGGGTTCGCTGGTTTGTACCAGATCAATTTTGTAGTGCCGTCAGGCGTGCCGACAGGATTGCAGTGGGTGAATTTGGGCACATCCGATGCGTATACATCGGAAGCGAAAATCTACTTTAAGTAACCTGCGAGCGCGCCTGGCTTGATAACTAGCGCGCCTGGCTTAGTAACTCAGGATGCGCTCAGCTTCAGTTACTAAGTTCTCCACCTGGGGAAGGATCTCGTACTCGAGCTGAGGGTTGTAGCCGACCCAAGTGTCGAGGGCGGCGACGCGGCCGACTGGCGCATCTAGGTACTCGAACAGCTCGTTCGCGATGCGTGCGGCGATCTCCGCGCCATAGCCAAACGATATGCAGTCCTCGTGCGCGATGAGTACGCGGTTGGTTTTTTCGACCGAGGCGCGGATCGCGTTCCAGTCGTACGGCGACAGGGTGCGGAGGTCGATGACTTCGACCGTGCGGTCGGCGAAGCGCTGCTCGATCTGCGTGGCAGCTTGCAGGGATTTTTGAACCAGCGCGCCGTAAGTGATGATGCTCAGGTTCTGACCGCTCTTGACCAAGTTCGCTTTGGCGAACGGAATGGTGTAGTTAGGGCCGGGATGCTGCGAACGGTTGTAGGGCTCGCGGTAAAGGCGCTTGTGCTCGAGGAACAGCACCGGATCGTCGGCGCGGATGGCGGTTCGCAGCAGGCCACACGCGTCGAGTGCGTTGGACGGCATGACGACGCGCAGACCGGGGATGTGCGCGAAGATCACTTCGCCGCACTGACTGTGATAGATTGCGCCGCCGTTGAGATAACCGCCGATCGCGACGCGAACCACAACCGGGGCGCTGAATCCATTGTTGGAGCGCCAACGCAGGGTTGCCAGCTCGTCGCGGATTTGCATCATCGCCGGCCAGATGTAATCGAAGAACTGAATTTCAGGAATGGGTTTCAGGCCGCGGGTGGCCATGCCGATAGCGCGCCCGATGATGGACGCTTCGGCGATCGGTGTGTTGAAGCTGCGCGCGGAGCCGAATTTGATTTGCAGGCCAGCGGTGGCTTTGAAGACGCCGCCCTTGCCTTTCACTTCGGCGAGAGTCGCTTCGCGGCTGCAATCGGCGACGTCTTCGCCGAACACGAGAATGCGTGGATCGCGCTTCATTTCTTCATGCAGCGTGAGATTGATCGAGTCGACCATGGTGCGCGGGTCGCCTGAGAACTCGGGTTCGCGATCGAACTCGGCCGAGCAGGGATCGACGTCTTCGGAATAGAGGTGGACGAGCGCGGAGCCTTTGGGCGGAGGGTCGGCACGCAGGACGCGCTCAGTAGCCTCCTGAATTTCCTTGTCGACTTCGTGCACGATCACTTGCAGCGCATGGCGGTCGAGAATGCCTTCCGAGACGAGCCACTCAGGAAACTTGATCACCGGGTCGCGCGCTTCTTCGGCATCGCGTTCGGCTTTGGTCTTGTAAAGCTTTTCGTCATCGGAGAGGGAGTGCGAATAGGGCCGAGTGACGGTGGCGCGCACGAGCGTAGGTCCGCGGCGGGCGCGCGCGTAGGCGATCGCGTCGGAGATGGCAGAGTAGGACGCGAGAAAATCGGTGCCGTCGACTTCGATGCGCTTCAGGTTGGGGAATCCGGCGAGTAAGTGCGCGACGTTGCCTCCGGCGGTTTGTTTTTCGACGGGCACGGAGATGGCGTAACCGTTGTCCTCGATCAGAAAGATGACCGGAAGATTTTCGAGGCAGGCGGCGTTCATTGCTTCCCAGAATTCGCCTTCGCTGGTTGCGCCTTCGCCGCTGCATATGAGCGTTACTTCGTCGGAATCGGGCGCGAGAATGCGTCCAGCCTGTGCGCAGCCAACCGCGTGGAGGTAGTGCGTGCCGGTGGGCGAGGAGCCGGAGACGATGTGCAGATCGGGCAGTCCCCAGTGCGAGGGCATCTGGCGGCCGCCGGAAGCGGGGTCGGCCGCAGCGCCCACGGAGCCGAGCAGCATTTGTTCGGCGGTCATGCCGAGGGTGAGGGCGAGGGCGCGGTCGCGGTAGTAGAGATAAAACCAGTCGTGCCCGGGCTTGAAAGCGAGCCCGGCGGCCGCCTGCGCGGCTTCGTGCCCGGCACCGCTAATCTGGAAAAAGATTCGGTTCTGACGCTTGAGCAGAATTTCGCGGTCGTCGAGCCGCCGCGCCATATACATTGCGCGATAAGCACGAATAAGATCTTCCCGCGAAGGAGCAACAGACAACGGCGATTCGACGCTGGTTGGCGTGGCCATCAGTAGTTGATTCCATCCCTAATCAGTTTATCAGTGAGGCAATTGCGATCGAACGCACACTCTGACAAATATTCTCGATTCCGCACTCCTAAGGTAGACTAAGAAACGGTCCAGTGGACCTAAGGAGTTTCATCGATGCGACGGTTTCTGCTTTCGGCCGTTTTTGCCTACGGCGCGCTCGCCTCTTTGGCCGGCTCGGTTGCGGCGCAGACGTTTCCATACGACCATATCCATCTGAACGCGCCGGATCCGAAAGCGGCGTCGGATTGGTATGAGAAGAATCTCGGCGGACGCAGAATCACGGAAGGCCCCAACCGGCTCATGTTCGGCGCGGTGCGATTTATGTTCCTGCAAAAGGCCGACGCCAAGCCATCGAGCGGAGGCGCGATCGATCACGTCGGATTTTCGGTGGCCGACATCGACGCGAAGTTCAAACAGTTGCAGGCCGCGGGCGTGAAGATCGTGACGCCGGTGCGCGATGTGCCGGGGCTGTTCAAGCTTGGCTTCGTGGAAGACCCGTGGGGCACACGCATTGAAGTGGTGCAGGACCCGGAGCTGCTCGGGCTGCATCACCTGCATTTGCGCGGGCCGAATCCGGACGAGATGTTCGCCTGGCTGCAGGACAAGTTCGGCGGAGAGAAGACCAAGCTGAAGGGACGGCTGGACGGGATGAAGTACAGCGCCCCCGGGTTCACGGACGTGTGGATTTTGATCCAGCGCGGCGAGTCCGAACCGAGCGAAGGACGCGCGATCGATCACATTGGGTGGCGCTCCATGGGACCGATCGCGAAGACTATCGACGGGCTGCGGGCGAGAGGCGTGACGGTGTTGACAGAGCCGCGCCCCCTGCCGCTGCCGAACGGTCCGACCATCAATTTCTCTTACGTCGCAGGACCGGCGGGCGCGAAGATTGAGATCGTCGAGCGTCCTGGATTGAAGCCGGGCGAGTAGCGTTCTAAGAGGACGCTGCTTTTCCGCGCAGGGCCGCCTCCGCTTCAGCGACCGTAGGATAAGTCACCAGGATCTCGTCGACACCGCCAACCTGGAACATCGTCTGCAGGCGTTCATTGACGCCGACGAGAGCGTAATCGTCTTTTCGCCGCGCGCGAGAGGCGTGCAGGTACATGATGGCGCCGAGCGCCGCGGAATCCATGAAAGGGACGGCGTTCAGATCGACAATAATCACCGGGTCGTCGGAGGTTCGCACCAGGGACTGAAATTCGAAGACCCCCGGAAGCGTAAACGGCCCCGTCAGGCGGAATATGCGCACGCCTTCGCGTGAGCCCGGAAGGGATTCGGTTTTCAAGTCCATGCAGAGGAGTTTACCGCGCTCGAGCGAAGAACTGGCGGTGCACCCTTTCGCGATGCACCGCCCTGGAGTCTATTGGATGGTGATCTGAACCTGATTCGCGAGCGTCCCTCCGGCTGTGACCTGAACGTTCACGTTGCCTGTCCCAGCCAGCGAAGCAGGAAGCTGCACGTTGACCTGATCGACGCCGGTGAATCCGCCGGAGCCTGCGTAGAGCACTGGCGCGTTGACTCCGTTGACGGTAACCGAGACGTTCTTCTGTCCGGCTGCCTGGATTCCAGTGCCGTAGAGAGTCAAGTAGGTCTGATCGGATCCCGAGCCCATGCTAATCGGCTTGGCGATGAAGGTTCCGAAGCTGTTTAAAGTATAGGCCGGCTCAGTGATCTGCGTTCCATTGGAGACGCGGGTGGCGAACGCCGCGGCGAGGCCGAGTCCGTTGAGAGAGAAGATGGCGGGGGCAACGGACGAGACCTGAACGCTTGAAACAGCTTGCGTGGATGCTGTTGACGTGACGGTTACCTGAGCGGCGCCAGCCGCGACAGTGGAAGGAATTTGGAACGTGAGCTGCCACGGCGAGACAAAGAGCAGCGGCGCGGCGGTGGTCGCGCCGGTGGAGTCCTTGATGGAGATCGAGGTACCGTTCAGCTCGGTGGGAGCAGGACCGAGGATCTCGGGCGGATTTCCTGCAGCCAGAGCTTGACCGAACGCGAACGCGAGGCCACCGGGGGCGACCGATTCCACTTGCGAGCTTGCAGCGGAGAGAATGAGCGGCGCGTTTTGCGCGGGTGAACTGCCGGCCGTGGGGGTGAGCGAGACGCCGCGAAGTACCTGTCCGGCGGGAGCCGACAGAACGGTAGTGAATTGTTCTTTCGCAGCGACGGTCGGATCCGTGTTGGCGAGCGTGTCTGTGATCGACACAAGCTTGTTGGGGTCGGCACCCTGGTCGCCATTCGCGCTGACGGTGGAGGTGACGGCCCAAATCGTCACAGTGCCGTCGCTGTTCACCTTGCCAGTGAGATTGCGAAGCCCGTCGGTGGCGGGGTTAAGTGACGTCGGATAGTTCGGAACGCTGTACTGTTGGCCGAGATTCAAGCCGTTCTGCAGCACGTACACACGATTCCAGGTGCCATTCGTGAGCACCCACTTCTGCACACCAGCGCTCGGGCTCTTAGCCGCGTCGGCCACAACGCCGTCTCCCTCATCCGCGACGTACAGCGTATTCGCGTTGGCGAACCAGATGCCGAAGGGATAGTTGTCGGTCGCGCCGATGTTTTTCGCGAGCACAGTGGGAAAGCCCGGAAGGACGTTAATCGGCGCGTTCGCGGCAGTGGTGGTGGTGGGAAGAGTTCCGGCGGTTCCAACCTGATAGACCGTATCGATTCCGTTGCCGCCGCTGCCTTTCGTCACGTACAAGGTGTTGTTGAAAATGGTCAGGCCGCGAAAATTATTGTCTTTGCCCGCCTTGTCGGCTGCATAGGGCTTCCCGGTTGATGGATCATTCACCTGTGTAATCGAGAAGTTGCCGATCGGGACAGCAGCAGAGGCACCGTTTTGGCCGGGCATTGCCATTTGGACGCCGGCGGTCGAGATGATATTAGCAGGCGTGCCACCGCCGTTGTTCGAATTTCCGGCCAAGTAGTAAATGCCGTTGGCGAGGATGGCGGCACGTCCGTTGTTACCGCTATAGCTGTTGGTAGGCGTGACCTGGATGGCGCCGTTTGCTTCGACTTGCACGACGGCGCGGTAGTAGCTCCCGCCCGACGGATTGGTGGGATCGTAGGCGCCGGGCGTGTTGGAATTGGAGACGTCCACAGTGTTCGACGGCGCGACGTAAGCCATGAAGGTGATCGCCGTTCCGTCAGTAGAAAGATTCAATGCCATTTCCGATTTGGAGCTGAAGCTGGTGTTGACCAGATTTGGAGGAATGGCGAGGGTGTTGACGAGCGTCCCAGTGGGGGTGAGCTGATCGAGAAAAATCGGCGAGGTGATGCCGAAGCTTCCATCGACAGTGTTGTTGTTCCAAACATTGTTGCTGCTGGTCGTGGAAGGATAGGCGCCGCTGTCGCTAGCTTTTCCAGTCCCGCAGCTCGCGGTAGTGGGGCAGACGGGAGGCAGGGGTTGACCGACGGCAAGAATGGAAGCGTCGCCGGTATAGACGCTGCGCGATACGACAATGTTGCCGGATGTGAATCCTGAAAAGGGTTGCGCCAGCGCGGCCGACGAAGCCGCCGCCAACACAACCAGTGAGAGCAAAGATCGATTGAGTCTCCTAACGCGCTGCATCTGAGGTTACGCTCCTATCGGTGGAATTGCCTGAGGTGACAGGCAAGTTGTCGACGATATCAGCAGAAAATGACAATGCCGCGACAATACAATGACAATACCGTGTCGAAATGAATTCTCCTGCGGCGCCGGACAGCTCCGCGCGCGAATGGCAGGGAGATATTGAGACGGTGTGGGATTCTAGCTTTCACCGCTCAGAAACCCGTAATTCAGAGGTAATCAGGAATTCACATTTAGGTGTTTTTATGGGCTTAAATGCAGGACGCATTAACGTTGTTATTCGGGGAAAAACTCCCGGCTCCGGTCCAGGGGGCGTTGGGAAAGCTGTTGCTGCTCGACCGCTTCAATGAGCTCTACGACGAGGTGCGGCGCAAGTCGGGCGGCCAGTCGTTCGTCGAACAGTTCTTAGAAACGATGCACGTGCGTCCGACCGTGTCGGCCACGGACTTGGAGTGGGTGCCGAAGAGCGGACCAGTGGTCGCGGTCGCGAACCATCCGTTCGGGTTGGTGGAAGGCGCGGTACTGGCTGCGATGCTCGGCGCGGTGCGCGCGGACGTGAAGATTCTCGCGAATCATATGCTCGCGTCGCTTCCGGAAGCCCGGAAATACTGCATTTTTGTCGATCCGTTTGGCGAGCCAGAATCGATTCGCATGAACTTAAGCGGGTTGAAAAGCTCCATCGCGTGGCTTCGGCAGGGCGGTGTGCTGGGTGTGTTTCCCGCCGGTGAAGTGGCACATCTGAATCTGAAAGAACGGGCGGTGGTGGATCCCGAATGGAATCACAACATCGCGCGCTTGATCCGGCTCACGAGCGCAGTAGTATTGCCGGTGTATTTTCTCGGCGCAAACAGCGCTTTGTTCCAGCTCCTAGGTTTTCTCCATCCCCGCGTGCGGACGGCGTTACTGCCGCACGAGCTGCTGAATAAGCACGATCGACCGATCGAGCTCCGGATCGGCAAGCCGATCGGTGCCGACAAGGTGCGGTTTTTTCAGGATGACGTCGCATTGACGCGGTATCTGCGGCACCGGACCTATTTGCTGAAGAATCGAGAGGCAGTGAAGCATGGCCGACGGTTCGCGGCCGAGGCCCTGGCGGCGTTAACGGTTGCGACGCCGGTGGAATCGATGGCCGGCGATATAGCCCGGCTGGGGAAAGATCGGATGCTTGCGGAGAGCGGTGAGTTCCAAGTGCTGCTAGGCAAGGCAGACGAGATGCCGAGCGTGCTCGAAGAGATCGGAAGACTTCGTGAGATCGCGTTCCGCCACGTCGGCGAGGGAACGGGAGATTCGGTCGATCTCGATTCGTTTGACCGCTATTACTGGCACTTGTTTGTTTGGAATCGAGTGAAGCAGGAAGTAGTGAGCGCGTACCGGCTCGGGCCGTCGGATGAGATTGTCGAGCGGAGAGGGCCGGGCGGTTTGTACACGAATCAGTTGTTCGCGTGGAAGTCGCCGTTCTTGGAGCGAATTCAGCCTGCGCTCGAACTGGGGCGCTCGTTCGTGCGCTTGGAATATCAGAAGACGTTCGCTCCGCTGCTGCTGCTGTGGCGGGGCATCGGGCAATTTCTTGTGCGCAATCCCAAATACCGGATGCTGTTCGGGCCGGTGAGCATCAGCGCCGATTACACACGAGCTTCGCGCCAGCTCATGGTGGGATTTCTGAACACGTATCATCAATCGCCCGAGCTTGCGCCGTTGGTGGAGGCGCGCAATCCGTTCCGCGTGCGTCCATCGATGCGAACCCACGAGCTGGTGAGCACCGCGGTGTGGGACATCGAAGAGCTATCGGCGCTAATCGCCGACATTGAGATCGATCGCAAGGGTGTGCCGATCTTGCTCAAGCAATATCTCAAGCTGGGCGGCGAGTTGGTCGCGTTCAACGTCGACCGGAATTTTTCGAACGCCCTGGACGGACTGATTGTGGTCGATCTGCACAAGACCGACGCCCGCGTTTTGCAGCGCTACATGGGAGCGGAAGGCGCGGCTAGCTATCTAAGCCATGCCGCGCAAAGTGGCGTGGTCAGCTCGCCCCGTTGACAGCGTGGGAAGTAGCCCTTGCTGATCTTCAGGCGGCGGCCAGGGTCAGCGCGGCAGCTTGACGCCCAGCAGGTCGATGCGCTCGATGGATGGCGGCGTAACGAACAGATCGGGCGTGCTGGCCATCAGGGCTTTGGCGATCGGGCCGTTCAGATGATTCTGGCGTCCCTGCTCGTCGGCGAAGGCGTCGAACACGCCAAACGTGGTAGGGCCGAATCGCAGCGCGAACCAGAGCAGGGTGCTGTTCTCCTGATTTGCGAGCTCCAGGCCCTTCTCCAGAAATTTGGCGACCTCATTTTCCTTGCCCGGTTTCGCCTCAAGCCGGACAAACAATGACAGTTTCGGCATGCGAGATTTCCTCCTTTGGAATCGACTTACCGTTCCAGATTAGGGCGGCGGCGGGAAAAGGACTATTGGCAAGAACGCCAGATTTGATATCGTAATTGCCATGCGTGTTCAGGTGCTCGCGCTGAGTAGTGTCTTCGATACCGGCCTCGCGACGGTGCTGGATGCGTTCCGAACGGCCAACGAGTTGGCTCCGATGTTGGGATTGCCGTCTCCGCGCTTCGAAGTTGAGATCGTGAGCGTGCGGCGCTCGGTGCGGACGTCGCTAGGCCTGACTGTGCCGGTGCAGAAGATCGGCATCCGCGCGCCTGATTGCGTTGTCGTTCCAGCGATCGGTTACAAAATGCCCGATGCCCTGGAGAAAGCGCTCGCGAGGCCGGAGATTGCCTCGGCCAGCCAGGTTTTGCGGGGTTGGGCCGAGCAGGGCGCCACCTTAACCGCCGCGTGCATCGGGACGTTCGTCCTGGCTGAGTCGGGTCTGCTCGACCATCACCAGGCTACGACGAGCTGGTGGCTCGCGCCGTTGTTCCGGAAGCGCTATCCGTCGGTGATGGTGGACGAATCGAACATGCTGGTGAGGTCGGGCAAATTCGTGACGGCGGGAGCGGCGCTCAGTCATATAGACCTGGCGCTATGGCTGATCCGGCGCAGCAGTCCGAAGCTAGCTTCACTCACAGCGAAATATCTGATTGTCGATTCGCGCCCGTCGCAGTCGGCTTATATTCTCACCGATCATTTGATTCATTCCGATCCACTGGTGCAGCGTTTTGAAAGCTGGGCGCGGAGGCGGCTGGAGCACGGATTCTCGCTGGAGGAGGCGGCCAAGGCCGTGGGGGCGAGTAAGCGGACGCTGGCGCGGCGGATGCAAGAGGTCCTAGGGCGGTCACCGCTCGCCTATATTCAGAACCTGCGAGTGGAGCGCGCCGTGCACTTATTGAAGACGAGCAAGGAGAGCGTAGAGGAAATAGCCGCGCGAGTCGGCTATCGCGAAGGAGTGACCCTGAGGACGCTGCTGCGCCGTCGTCTCGGCTACGGAGTGAAAGAGATTCGTAGAACCGCGTGAAATGAGGCTAGCGGCCCAGGTTTTGTTCGTAGCAGCGTAGGAAAAATCCGTCCGTCATCCCGGCGATGTAGTCGCAGACCACGCGATGGAGCGGCTCAGACGACGACGCTTCGGCGTAGTTCTCCGGCAAGCGGTCCGGATGGCTGACATAAAACTCAAATAGCTCCGCAATGCGCGTGGCGGATTGGTGCCGTTCTTCGGCCATCGGCTTGGAAAAATAGACGACGTGGTGGAGGAACTGCTTCAGCCGGCGATTGGCGGCCTGCGGTTCCGGTGCGAAGACGGCCAGGCGTCGCGAGTAGGCGCGAACTTCGCTCCAATCCGCGACCTGCGCGCCTTCCGCCGCGTCCAGCGTACCTTGCGCGAGCCCGGTAACAAGCATGTCGACAAGACCGCGGACCACTTCCTGGAACAGTTCGCGGCAAGTAGCGCCGGGAAACTGGCCCTCGGCTTCTTCGTAACGCTGGTCGAACTCGGGCACCGCCTCGCGAACCTGGTCGATGTTAAAAAGTCCGGCTGTGAAAGCATCGTCGAGATCGGCGGTGTTGTAGGCAACCTCGTCAGCGAGGTCGATGATCTGCGCTTCGAGCGGCGGCCGAAGCCCGGGCAGATATTCGTCGAGTACCGGATTCTCGCCCGGTTCGAAATCGCGGGAATGTTTCACGATTCCCTCGCGCACTTCGAACGTCAGGTTCAGGCCTGCGAAACGCGCGTATCGATGTTCGAAGGATTCAACGATGCGAAGAGCATGCAGGTTGTGGTCGAAACGTTCGCCGAAGCGGCGCATCTGGCGGTCGAGCTCTTCTTCGCCGGCATGAGCGAACGGCGGGTGTCCGATGTCGTGGGCCAGAGCCAGCGCTTCGGTGAAGTCTTCGTTCAGCTCAAGGACGGAGGCGACGGTTCGGGCGATCTGTGAAACCTCAATGGTGTGCGTCAAGCGATTCCGGAAATGATCGGAGATCCCGGCCGGGAAAACCTGGGTTTTGTTTTCGAGCCTGCGGAAGGCGCGCGAATGTATGACGCGGTCGCGGTCGCGCTGAAATTCGTTGCGGTAGGGATGCGGGAGTTCGGGATAGCGGCGGCCGCGGCTCGCCGAAACGGGGAACCGCAGACGGCCCAGGCGGCTCACTTGCAGGGGATTTCGGTGGAGTCGTTAATGGCGGTTTTGCTGATCGGTCCCCGGGGACTGCTGCGCAAGGGCAGGATCAGCTTGCACGCGCGCTGCGCGTCCGATTTCGCGAGCAACTCGCCCAGCGCGAGCGTGGCCTGTTCTTTCGAAACCAATGCGGTCGGATGATCGATCACCGATTGGATCAACTTCTCGCCTTCGCCCAATTTCCCGTTGGAGGCTTTTACTTTGGCGAGCGCGAGCTTGGCCACGGAGCTGAAGTTCTCGTTGCCGTAGTCGACCACCTTCTTGAAGTGCTGTTCGGAATCGGCGTACTTGCCCGCGTCGGCGGCGTTGGTGCCGAGGAAGTATTCAGCGAGAGCGCCTTCCTCGGTCCCAGGATATTTGACGGCGATATCGTTAAAGGCCTTGACGGCTGCTTGCACGCGTGCCTGCTCTGTTGGGAACGTGAGGAGGTATGGGTTGCCAGTTTGCTGTCCGACAGTGGCGTTCTGAATTTGCATGGCCTGGTGGAGCGCTTCCTGCCGAACTACACGCTCGTGGCTGCGATAGACGAAGAACGCGACAGCAAGGACGACTACTGCCACGCCGATCCCGCCCCAGCGGATGAGTTGCTGGCGGTGTTCGGAGACATAGGTGACGCCGTGCTGTACCTCCAGCGCAAACTTGTCGCTTTTCAGTTCCTTACGCGTGAGACGAGCCACAAGATACCTCTTTGATGGGAAACTTCAGCATAGCATTTTCCCGCGCGGCTTTCCGGTCGCGAGATTTACTTGAGAGGCCTTCGACCGCCCCGCCTGTACTTCATTATGACGATTAATTTGGAGTCTAATTGCCCGCGCCGCAGCTCGAAAGATGTCCAGCGATCGCGGCAAGCCAGCGCGTTGAACGCAATTCTGCGGCCGCTGCTGCTCAATCCCTACGGCTGCCGGAGTTGCTTTCGCCGCTTTTTCGCGCCGCGAGCGCTGACGATGCAGCACCCGGCCGACGCAATGCAAGCGGCCCCTCTGAACAGTCGCGCGGCGGCCGGTTAAGCGAAGCTTCGGACCGCGGACGCCTCGTCGTCGAAGACCTCGAAAACGGTATAAAGTTTCGTGATCTGCAACAGGTCCTTGACGCGCTTGCTCAGACCCAGCAGCTTGAGCTGGCCGCCATGGTTCGTGACGGTGGTGAATCCGGACACCATTTCTCCGATCCCCGAGCTATCGATGTACGATACGTCGTTGAGATTCACCAGCAGTTTCTTATTGCCTTTGGTCGCTAGGTCGCGGACAGTGTCACGGAACAGGCTGGCGCCCTCACCCAGCGTGATTCGGCCGGTGGCATCGATCACCGTAACATCCCCAACTTGACGCGTTGTCAGTTTAACGCTCACAGATAAACCCTCCTCGCAGTCTTTGGTGTCAACTGGCTCTAGCCAGGTACTTCACCATTCTTACTTCCGTCCCCTTGGGCTCGCCCCGCCGGACCTGAAATTCGTCCACAAAGGCCCGCATCAGCAACAGACCTCGACCCGACTGGCGCAGCAGGTTCTCCGCGGCCAGCGGATCCGGGATGGAGGCCGGATCGAACCCCTCGCCTTCGTCGGCAATTACGATGGTCAGCCGATCGGGCGCCTTGGTGATCGAAACGTGGACCTTCTTACGGGTGTTGTAGCGATTGCCGTGGACCACGGCGTTGACCATGCTTTCGCGCACCGCCATGCCGAGCTGATGCAACTCATCTTCACCAAATCCGATATCTTCGGCGTCTTTCAACACCGCCTTTTCCGCCACCTCCACGCTATCTAAGGTGGACTCAAGCAGCATCCGTCGTTCTGCCATAGGTTCGCAGGGTGTGGCCAAGTCGAATGTTTACAGTAGAATACTCGAACGGGGCCTGTCAAGAACAGGGGTGGTATGAGTGTGTGGGTCGAGTCGAGGAAGGAGGATAGGACTCCGGAAAATTTTCATTTCCCGGAGTTTTGTTTCAAAAACAGAATCAGGGCTTGACGTTCTTGCGAGTTATCGACCTGGAAGCCCATATCGTTGTTTGGGACAAGCTTGTCCGGACCGGCCAGCCATTGGTCTAACGTTTCGTTGTTCCAAACGAGCTTTGAATTCTTCAACGCCTTGGAGTATTCGAAGCCTTCCACCGAGCCGGCCGCGCGTCCGTAAACTCCGCCGAGCCGGGGGCCTTCTTTATCGCGATCGAGCGCGTGACATCCTGCGCAGCGCGAAGCGAAAATCTCTTCTCCGTTCTTCTGCGCCTGCGCATTCAGCAGGGCAGCCGCAATTCCAATACCGAGCCCGGCTGCCAGCGCGAAATTACGAGTGCTCACTTACGACTCCTGGAGCGTCGAGTCGACTACGGCTAGGCTGTGCTCTTTCATGACCGAGTGCACGTTTGTGATCCCGAGCACGGTCTTCAGCTTTGCATCGTCTACTTTCATCGGACCGGGCGCCTTGGCGGCGCCGGGCGCGGGTTGCGGAAACGCGGTCGACATGGCCGTGTGGAACGTCACATTGCCTTCCACCTTCTGCATCACCTGGTGAATGTGGCCGTTTAGAACCGTGACCGATCCGAAGCGCTTCAGGTAGCCGAGAGCTTCGCCGCTATCGGCAGTCCCCCAGCCCCAATCCGGATAGACGCTCCAGAGCGGGATGTGTGCGAATACTACGATCGCCCGGCTGGAGGGCTGGCCTTTGAGATCAGCCTCTAGCCAAGCGAGCTGATCGGCGCCCAGCTTGCCGAGCCCTTCCTGGGCCTGGACATTCGATAGCCCGACCAAGTGCACGTCCTTGTGGTTAAAGCTGTACCAGCCGCGGCCCTTGGCATTCTTACCGTAGCGCTCGAGGTATTGTTTGCCATCGTCGGTGGAGGTGTCATGCTCGCCGGGGACGAAGAAGACCTCTTTCGGCTTGGTGGCTTTCAGCATTTGATCCAGCTGATCGAATTCGGCGGGCTTGGAGGTGTGGCTCAGGTCGCCGGTGTGGATCAGGAATTCCGGTTGTTCGGGGAGTGCGTTGATCTTGTCGATCGCAGCTTGGAGCGTGGCGGCGACGTCCGGATTGGCGGGCCGGTTAAAGCCCATGTGGCTGTCGCTGATTTGCACGAAGTGCAGTTCGCCTTTCGCGGCTTTCGCCTTCTGGCCGAAAGCCTGGGAGCTAAGCACGCCGCCACTGACAGTCCAGAGAACGCCGGTACCAGCCCAGGCCATGCATTCGAGGAATCCTCGGCGATCGATGCCGTCCTGGTTCAGGTTGTGAGTGATTCGTTTTGCCATTTTTGCCTCGCGTTGGTTTGGTTTTCGCGACCTCTGTCCGTGAAGACCTGTCCTGTGCTGGATTTATTCCTGCTGAGATCTCAATCACTTGGGGCCAGCCCTACATTTCGTAAGGTGTTGACACGAGTGTCAACATGGCACGCAGGAGTGCGTGCGCCACAAGGGCGACGGTCAACTGCTGGATGGAACCCTCCGTCCTAAGAAGAGGAATCGTTCTTAGGGGCCGGTGCGTATACTTATCTGAGGACGCGGTGATTCTGAATCCCCAGGGTTGTGGAAGGCTGAGATCAGAAATGTCGAAACAGAAAAATACTTTGCTCTTTTTGCTGGCTGCGCTGGCGTGTCCCGCGGCTGCCCAGGTGTTTGATAACACAGGGAATAACCTGTTGAACGGAACTTACTATTTTCGCGAGGTCAGTATTGACCTGAACAGTAACACGTCGGCCGTCGTATACGGCACTATCGCGTTCAACGGGACGGGCAGTTACACGACATCGGCGACCGAAGGCGACACCAGCTCTATGCAGCTAGTGCCGTTCAATGTGAGCGGGACTTATTCTATCTCGGCGAGCGGCTATGGGTTTATTTCCAATTCAGTGCTGAACAGTCCGATTTATGGCTTGGTTTCGAACGGAATTTTCATCGGAAGCAGCACGGAGAGCGGCTTCAACGATCTATTCATCGCCGCGCCCGTGGCTTCGCAAAACGCAGGAACGCTGAACGGCAGCTACTCGATGGCCTACATGCATCCGCTCATTCCGGCGGGCGCTTTCATTCAGATGAATGCCAACGGCGGCGGCGGAATCTCGAATTTCAACCTTGCGGTCTATCAGACGAGTTCCACCCCCACGAATCAGAGCATTTCGGGCGTGAAGTATACGTCGAGCAACGCAGCGTTCGTAATGTCGTTCCCGAATTCGAATTCGAACCTTCTGACGGGTCAGCAATTCCTGTACTCATCCCCCGACGGGAGTTTCATCTTTGGCGGCAATCCACAGGATTTCGATTTCTTCGTCGGCGTTCGCAATGGATCATCCGGGAGCAACTTCTCGGGATTGTTTTACCAGGCAGGACTCGATGAAGACGCCTCGCAACTAGTCAGCAGCAACACAGTGGGTCTGGACACCTACTACGGATCCATGAACGTGGACTCAAAGGACAGCATCGTTGTCGGGCACCAGCGGCAGTTCTCGGTCGGCGTGGGTACGTTCGGATTTACGTACGGCGATTTTTCGCAACTAAGCACCAGCGGAACGTACGGCGACAGCTTCTTCTCGGAAAATTACATCGGAGGGAACGGCGGAACCGTTCGAATCGGGTATGGAGTCGGCCCGTTGCTGGGACTTTCGGTGGCGCTGCAGGCGCCGAGCTTCAGCGGCAGCGGAGCGTACATCAATCCTGCTGGGGTTCTCAACGCGGCGAGTTTTGCTCCGTTCACCGCGGGTGTATCGCCGGGCGAACTGATCACGATCGTCGGCAGCAACATCGGGCCCGGCTCGCTGCAGGTCGCGCAGAGCATTCCGTTTCCAACGAAGCTCGGCAACGTGCAAGTGATGATCAACAATATTGCGGCGCCGATATACTATGTCAGCGCGAACCAGGTTTCGGCGATTGTTCCTTATGAGATCGCCTCGTCCACAGTGGCGCAGATTCAGATCATCAACGGCAGCTCGAGTTCGAACGTGGTTACAGAGTTCATCAACAAGACTACACCTGGGATCTTCACCGAACCGGCCGGCGGTGTTGGCGATGCAGCCGCACTCCATCCCGACTTTTCGCTGGTGACACAGAACAGTCCCGCGCAGATCGGAGAGACGATAGCAGTGTTCGTGACGGGTCTCGGCAGCACGTTCCCGCTGGTGCCGGACGGCGCGGCGGGGCCGTCGCCGAGTCTTGCAAACACCACCACGCAGATTACGGCTACGGTGGATGCGATCCCGGCAACCGTAACGTTCGCGGGCCTTGCACCAGGATTGGCGGGACTATATCAGGTCAATATAACGATCCCGAGCGGCGTTACACCAGGTGACGTGTACCTGGAGCTGATTGGACCGGACTCCGATGCTTTGGAGGCCGGAATCCACGTAGGCTCGGGCGCGATGGACGTCCATAGCCGGTCCAAAGTGAATGACGTTCGCTCGCAGCGGAAACCCAGCCAATCGTACCTGCCCCTGCGGCCGCGCCTGCTGACCCCATCGGCGGAGATGCGTCCGTAACCCGGCCGCGCTTGTTCGCCAGGTGGCGTAACTGCCAGGCAGGATATTCGGACTGCCGCATCCAGCCGGTGTGACTTTATCCGGTGTGACTTTATAATGAAGTCAGCGTTCGGACCGCTCTCGCGGTACCCTCGCATTTGGAAATGCAGGATCTCAAAAAAAAGCTGGAAGACGAAATCGCGGCTTTGGATCTAGAGCTGCGCATCGAACTGCCGCGCGAGATTGCCAGAGCGCGCGCCCACGGCGACTTGAGCGAGAACGCTGAGTATCACGCCGCGAAAGAACGCCAGGGCGTGGTGAATGCGCGGCTGGGCCAGCTTCGCGCGCGGCTGCGCGAGTTGTCGATGATCGATGTTTCCCGCCTCCCGCGCGATCGGGCCGGGCTCGGATCTTCAGTCACCGTTCTCGATCTCACGAAAGACGAAGAGATCATCTACAAGCTGGTGACCAGCGAAGAAGCCGATGTCGCCGCGGGCAGAATTTCCACCACGTCACCGATCGGCCGCGCGCTGCTCGGCAAGCAAGTGGGTGACACAGTGAAGGTGCAGATTCCCGGCGGTCTGCGCGAGATGGAAATCACACAACTCGTTACAATTCACGACGCGCAACAATGATGCGGCATCGGTTACTATTGGAGCGGGCATGACGTACACACGCGCGATCGGCGTGACCTGCAATAAAGTGATCCGGTTGATCGTGCATGGTCTCGCACTTTCCAAGATCTCTCCCAACGTTCTCACGTTTATCGGGTTGGTGATCAATATCGTCGCCGGAGTTTTGCTGGCAGCGGGCCAGTTCCGCACGGCGGGATTCGTGATCATCGGCGCGGGCTTGTTCGACATGGTGGACGGCCGCGTTGCGCGTGAGACTAATCGTGTTACGCGCTTCGGCGGGTTCTTCGACTCGGTGCTGGACCGCTACTCCGATCTCGCTCTCTTGATGGGCTTGCTGGTTTACTACGGCATCATCAACCGGCCGTTTTACGTCGTGCTAACCGCGATCGTGATGACCGCTTCCGTGATGGTGAGTTACACGCGCGCGCGAGCGGAGAACTCGATTCCCACTTGCAAGGTCGGCTTCATGGAGCGGCCCGAGCGCGTAGTGCTGTTGATCATCGGGGCGCTGTTCGATCGCATGGCTCCGGTGCTGTGGGTGATCGCCGTGCTCGGCAATCTCACCGTGATCCACCGCATGGTCTTCACCTATCAGGAAGCCAAGCGGCTGGAAGAAGCGCAGCTCCGGCCGCCCGTGGTTAGGGAAAAGTCCTCGCTATAAATCG
>Ga0126373_10001194_pt1 | contig 18194 bp, 15 predicted proteins | sample PanSoiMetPlot_11_FD_92545 | JGI IMG/M metagenome (GOLD analysis project Ga0126373, IMG submission 92545) | Tropical forest soil microbial communities from Panama - MetaG Plot_11 | ecosystem: Environmental > Terrestrial > Soil > Tropical forest > Bulk soil | place: Panama | collected 2016-02-17 | reverse complement strand
CGGGCCGGTCGTTCCGGCGCTGGCCATGCTTTCCGCGCTCATATCCGTTGACCCGTCAGATGCGCGCCTCGTTCGCCTGCGCCTGGTCGCTGCCGACGCCGGAGTCGGCGCGGCGGCGCCGGTCACCTCGATGTTGCCGGTGATCACTACCCGCGAACTGCTCCAGGTGAAGTCGGTCGGCCCGCCGGCCGTCTCAGGCGATCCCGCCACGAGCGCCAGGCTGCTGCCCGCCGGAAGCTGGACCGCATTGGCGCCGGTCAGGTCCGCGGTCAGGCAGGCATAGCCCGGCAGCACGATGACGCCACCGGAACCCGCCGGCAGCGCGTTCCAGGAAGCAATCGCGCTCTCCAGCGTCGGGAAGTCGGCGGATCCGACAACGGCGAAGAGCGCGGGATTGTCCGGCAGGGTGACGCAAGGCGTCCGGTCGTAGGTTCCGCCGCCGATGAAGGCCGGGAAGCCGTAGTAATAGCTGAGCGTCAGCGACTGCGGCAGCGAGACGTCGGCCGCGTATTGGATCCGCCCGAGCACCGCGTCGATGGCGATCTTGCCGGACGCCACTGTGCACCAGGCCCCGCCCGGCCGGTCCGCGAGATTCGCGCAGATGACCCGTTTCGCGTCGACCGGGGCGCCGTCCTCGAACAGCTCGATGCTGGCGCCCGTTCCGTAGAAGTCCGCTAGTTCGTCCCGCCGGATCGGCTGCGGGACGTCCGGACGGGTGATCAGGCTCGTGAACGAGGCAGGCAGCGCGCGCTTGGAAAACAGCGGCATGTCGTTGCCGTAAGGGCTGAACTTGTATCGGCTGCCGCCGACCGCGAAGGCAGGCTGTGTGGTCACCTGCTGGCTCTGCCACCGCCACAGGTGAATCGCGATGTCGGGAATGTTGAACCGGCCGGGGCCGTGCAGGGCGATGTCGAGCGGCGCTGCATCGGGCTTGCTGACAGTGCGGACTCGCGGCGCGATGCGGCGTACGTCGATCGTCCGGTTCAGCACGTCGAACGCCGTGCCGAACTTGTCCAGCGCCTGCTGGTCGCGCAGGTCGACCGTGGCCTCATGGTCGGGGAGCACGTGCCGCATGGACTCGGTGGTGATCAGGCGCTCGAACTCCTCGACCGCGACGGCGGGCCGTCCAGAGACGTCGATCGACACCTGTTCCAGCGCGACCAGCGTGCCCTTGCGGCGGCGGTAGCCGATCGTGTTGGCCGCCTCGGCGCGGCTGTCCGCGCTGGCCGCGGCGATCTCGTAAATCGAGTTGTAGCCGATCAGGTCGCCGATGTACGGGATGACCCAGGGCGCGCAGGTCTCGATGAACTGATCGGCGTAAAGCTGCTCGATGTTGTCTTCGACGATCGCCGACTGCGCTGCCATGATCTTGAAGAGCGCCTCGAGCTGGCCGGTCGGCGCGTCCTTCGTCCGGTAGACGGCGGGGAGCAGCGCGTAGAACTGGGGCGCGGTGAGGCTCACGGTGACCACTGGCCTATCCGGCCCTGAGTGGCCGGGTCGAGCTGCAACAGCTGCGCTCCTACAGGAGGCATCGGGCCTGCCGCGTACAGCATCTGACTGGGCGGTGAAGCCGATGTCTGTCCGCTGGGTGCCAACGCCTGGAGCTGAACCGCGATGACGCCCGGCACGTCCTGGATGATGTCGATGATCTGGCTGGCGGCCACCGGCTGGCCAAGCTGCCGCTGGTCGAACGCGAAGGCCGCGGAAATGGCCCGCCACACCTGCGTGAGGACCTGGTTGGAGGCGTAGTTCGCGAGGTCCACGGCAACGCCGGCGGAGAACGTGAAGAGCACTGGGACGTATGACGCGACCATCAGCGGGACGTGTGGGTCACCAGCGAGTCCGATGGCGTCGACAAGAGAGCTAACAACCGGGTCGTCGGTCGTCAGGGTCGTGCCGTCGGCGCCGGCCACGGTCAGGAAGACGCCGCGGATGTTGCCAAACCAGGTCCAGGTGGCGAGGGCCTTGGCGATGCCAGCGAAGCCGAGCGCGAAGTTCTGATAGTCCTCGAGCGACACCACCCGGCCGATCGTCAGCGTCGGCAGCGGGGCACTCGCCCTGGCCTCGTCCGCGGTGGCCGGATCCTGTGCACCCGTCGCCGCGCTCGGGTTGGTCACCGTTGACAGCCCCTGTGGGCGATCGAGCGGCTGCGTGAGCTGCCCCGCGCTGACCATGCCCGCCGTGCCGATGCCCTTGCGGTAGAGCGCGCGGATATTCGACATCCCGGTCGGCGTGCGCGCGCCCGTGATTCCGTTGCCGAACTCGACGACCCGATTGCCGGCCGACGAGATGCTGGTGACGAACACCCGGTCGGCGGGCCCAGCGGACAGCAGATTCGCCGTCTCGCGCCAGTGCAGGTTGTTGACCCAGACCTGCAGTGTCGACTGCGATCCCGAGCTGTTGGACGCGGGCAGACAGGTGACTGGTGACTGCTTGAGCGTGAACTGCAGCGCGGCGTTCGTCGCGTCGCCGGAGCCGAGGATCTCCTGGACGGTCTCCCCGTTCGTGGCCGCAACCGCGTTCGCGTTCACCTTGACGGTGCTCGCGTCGTAGATGCGCGCCAGCTTCGAATGCAAAGTCAGGGCGGTGACGTCGCCAGTTGGCATGACGCTGTCCGCGAGTGCCGCCTCACCCACGATCGGGTCGTCCTTGTCCGCGGGCAGAAACAGTGTCGCGACTCCGGCGGGCACGATCAGCGTCCCGGAGACACCACTGACGGTCGTCACGGACCAGACCGAGTCTCCGGACGAGTCGCTCGCGGGCGGAAAGCTGTCGGTCAGGAACACTTGCACGTCCTTGCCCTGGGACCCGCCAGAAGCGCCCGCGGGCACGAATGTCGCGCCTGCTCCGGCCGGGACCTGCAGCCGGAGCCGCTTGCCCGAGACGCCGATCGGCTGGCCGCCGGCGATCTGCTGGCCGCCGACCACGGTGATCGACGTGCCGCTGACCGGGGTCAGCATGCTTGCCTGCCTCGGGTAGGTCGCGTCCTGGCTCCAGCTTGTGAGCGGCAGCGCGGCGGGTGTCAGCTGGACGCTCGGAACGTAGGCGGTGATGTCCGGGGTTTCCTTGGTGAATAGGAAGAGCAACTCGTTGATGTTTAGCCACGTCGCACCGACCAGGATCTGCGCGTTCTCCAGCGTCAGCTGCGTTGTCTTGGATGTCAGCGTGTAATAACCGGGATTGGTCTCCAAGACCGACTGGACCTGGAACACAGACGTGTACCCGAACTCCGTGCCAGTCAGGATGCACCACTGCGGCGGCCCGTCGGACGAGCTTGCGGGCGGCGCGACGCCGGGATAGGACGTGTCCAGGTTGATCTGGTCGCTATCGTCCTTGTAGATGTAATCCCACCTATGCGACGGCGGCGTGCCGGGCCAGCCCGGCACACTTCCAATGTTCGGGCCGGCCAGGGTCTGCGGGTTTGGTGCCTGCACCCCGTACAGCGCGGCCTTCTTCCGGAACGTGAACATGGACATCGTGTCGGCGGTCGCAGTCCAGTTGGCGCCGAGAGAGGACGCTGACCCCTCCCAGGAGATCTGCGTGTTGCCCGACACCGGATCGGTGTGCACCGCGGTGACGTAGTTGACCGCGGACGGGCCGGTGGCGACCGGCTGGCCGTTCTTGGCCGTTGCGAACAGCAGCGCGTCGCCGACGTTGATATTGCTCGTGGTTCCCTTGATCCACGTGCTGGTATCCGCGGAAGATAGCTGCCAGTGGCCGGTTGTCTGGGCGGGGAGCGCGTTCCAGCCGATCTTTGCTTTGAGATCAGCTGAGGTTTCGAATAGCTGCGCGGTCTGACCAGGCCCAGGGACGCTCTGCACACGACTGCCAGCAGGGATCAACACGTTGTTCGGCGAGCCCTTGGCATCCGACAGGGTAAAGGCCAGGACCGTCGAGGCGGTGACTCCAGGCGACGGCTGGTAGCCGACCAGGGCCGCCAGCTCGAAGACCGACCGCTGGTCGACGGCCGTCCGCAGGAACGCCTCGTTGGCGAACCGTTCCTGGTAGAAGGTCAGGATGTCGAGGACCACCGCCCAGGAGTCCAGCAGCGCGATGGTGAAATCGTCGGTGGCCCTGGTGCGCAGGAGGCCGAGTGCGGGGAAGGCCGGGTCGGACAGGGCGGCGAGCATGCTTTCGTCGAACGTCGAGTACCGGCCGACCCGGTAGGCGATCGACGAAAGCGCGGGACGGTTGACGATGATCTCCGGCGTCTCTCGCATCGTGCCGGTGCAGCAGCCGCAGAGCTGAGTGTCGTCGCGCTGGCAGTCGCAGTTCACTTGCCACCGTCCAGAGTCAGCGCGAAGATCCCGTGGTCGAGGTGATCGGGATCGTTGTCGCAGCGCGGTATCTCCAGCCGGCCCATGGTAAGGAAGCCTTGGGCGACTCCGTCCACCCACGGCTGATCCATCCGGCTGAACGTGGTCAGCGTGGCGGATACGACGCCCTCGACGTCCTGGGCCGCCGCGATTAGCGGGCTGGCGTAGACGGTCTCGCCGAACGTGAACCTGGCCGGGTTCAGCAGGCCGGTGGTTCCGTCGCACTGATCGCCGCTGATGAAGATCTGCATCAGCGCCTGGTACACGTCGCGCTGGAAATGGCCGGGATCGACGCAGATCGCCAGCTCGATCTGCAGGCCGACGACGACAGCGGCCTCGATCGCGATGTCGGTCCCCATCATCCGCAGCTTGTTCAGCCGGGTGGTCGCATCGCTGATGAGCTGGCTGGTCAGCGTGGGCGCTACCGGCTCCAGCGTAACGAACGCGGTGTACCAGCTGCCGGTCCAGCGCAAGGTGCCTCTCGCCTCGGCGACACCGGGGAACTGCGCCGCCATCAGCCCGTAGTCGGCCTCGGTGACGCACCGTTCCTGCCTCTGATACGCGAACGGCGCGAACTGCCTGATGTGTTGCATGTTCTCCGGGTCGATGCCGCCAGTTGCCGGGAGCGGGTTGCGGACCTCCTGGATGTCGCTCAGCGGCGGCAGGAACGACTGCGGCACTACAGCGTGCGCGAGCGTGTCCGGCGCGACGTTGCCGGCGGTTCCGTTGCCCACGCGGTAGGTCGCCTTGAGGACCATTCCGGTTTCTGCCGCCATGCCGTGCTGGTCATCCCCGAAGCGCAGGAATGCCGTTCCGTCCTGCTCGATCTCGGGGACGAAGACGTGATCCCCGGCCGCGTTGGACAGCAGATCCCGTTCCGGGTGCCAGGTTGCTGTCCCGTCGGCGACCGTGATGTTCGGCACCGCCGCCGAGCTGTCCGGTGCAAGGAAGGCCGTCGCGGAGCTGAGGCCCTCAAAGGGCACGCTGAACGTCAGCGGCGACTGGCTGAGACTGGGAAAGTACCGCGGCAGGACGGGAGCCGCGCCGGCCTGGGCTTCGGTTCCGCAGCTGCAGCTCGCGGCAGGATCCGGTGTCGGCGGGAGAGCTGGCACGGAGGCGAGGGGCTCGCCCGTAATCCACGAACCATGATCAGCCAGAACGGTATTGCCGTGAGCCACGGTGACAGCCGGAATCAATATGGAGCCATGCTGGGCGTCGGTGATGCTGTTGACGCAGAGCGGGAAGGTCAGCGCGTCATCGGCCGACCAGGTGATCCGGGTGATCAGCGTGCCGGTTAGCGGGTCCTTGAGCGGGCGGTTTTTATAGTCGGTCGTGACTGCGCTGGTGAGCAGCACGGCGCACCGGTGCGCTGGGTTGGCGTCCTCGGGTGCGCCGGTCTTCGGTCCGGCGAGCTCTTCGAAGACGAGCGGGGTGCCCGGCTGCAGATCGGTCAGGCTCCCGGTCAGCGTCGCCTCGGTGGCACCCACCGGCAAGCAGCAGCCCGTGTCACCCCAGGCGTAGAAATTGATCGAGTTGAGATCGCTGTACAAGGTCGCGTCCTGCAGGCTGGTGAACACCGGCTTGCCTGTCTGGGCGAGCTGCTGCGCAACCGGGTCGCCTTCCTTCGCGGCCGGCGGCAAGCCCGGCACGCGGACGAAGAACTGCGTGCCGGCCGGGATCGTCAGGCTGTTGGCTCCCGTGGTGATGGACACCACCGTGCGCGCGTTGCATCCCTCGCCGATGAAGTAGTCGAGCAGCCGCGCGTGTCGGCGCAGCGAGATGCGGCTGCGCGCGGTGTCCAGGTACGCCTCCGTGCTGACGGCGTCCTGCTGGTAGCTGAGGTGGTCAGCCGCGTATGCGAGTGCCTCGACCATCGCGATGCCCAGATCGGCCGCGTGCGTCTCCGTCCATGAGGGCGTCAGCACGGCCAGCCGGTCGAGCATCACCTGGCGGAAGCTGTCGTAGTCCTTGGCCAGGTAGTTGATGTCTGGCGGCGCTATGCCGTGAACCGGGCAGCACTGCACGGGCAGGCAGTCGGCCGGGCTCGGACAGCCCGCCTTGAACGAGAAGTCGATGCTGGAGAGCTGCGGGTCCAGCCCGTCCGGCGGGTCGATGATGTCAGGGCCCGCGACGATTGCGAGCGTGTACGGGGCGAAGTCGCCGGTCTTGTCTAGGCTGATCGTCACGACAAGCGGATCTGCGGCAGTGGCCGGCGAGATCGACACGACCTTGAGCGTGGTGTCGCCGGTGATGGTGACGTTGTCCGGTGTCAGGGCGAGCGACGTCGCGTCATTGAGAAACGTGACGGCCAGCTCGGTGCCGCAGCCCGGCGGGCCGAGCACCTCCAGGTAGTCGATGCCATTCAGGCCGACGGCCTGCAGCACCAGCTCGCGGCGGTTTTTCTGGGAGCAGAAGTAGATCACTGCGCGGCACCCCCGTAGACGAACTGCTGCGTGAGCTGCTGTTGCGCCTGGATCACCGTGTAGACGACGGTGACCTGCAGGGTTGCCTCGTCTGCGGCGACGGCGACCGACTGCACGCGGATCAGGTCGGACAGCCATTGCTGCAAGCAGGCCTGGATCGCCTGCTGGTGCGCTGCGGCCAGCACATCGCTGTTGGGCGCGAAGACGAGCTGAGCCGTGCCGCTGCCGAACGTTGGCCGGTTCACGCGCTCGCCGGGCGAAGTGAAGAGGATCTGCTCGATCATGTCGCTAATGTGTGTCAGCGGATCCGTCTGCGCCGTGTGCCCGGTCGCGTCGATGGCGTACGGAAAGGCAAGGTTCATGGGCACCTCACGTCGCCAGGACACGGGTCTGGGTGACGACCGGCAAAAGCGGGGTCCCCGCGGGGGTGCAGACCGCGACACCGGTCTGGATCACCAGCGGCTGTCCGTATGAGGTGACCCGGACCGTCCCGAGGATCCACTGCCCGGTGACGCAGGGCGGCACCGGCGGCGGGACGCCAGGACAGCCCGCGATGACCCACGGGTCGGGGAGCAGCGCCGATGGCATGCCGGTGAGCGTGACAGCAGGGTTCGGCACGGTCGGCATCGCCTGCCCGCCATGGGCGCAGAGCACGGTCGCGCCCTGTTGGATGAGGGGCCCGGCCACGGTTAGATCACCTCCAGTGCGCCCTCGTTGACGGTCACGGCCGGACCGGTCATGGTGAGCATGGCGCCCTGGCCGTTGCTGATCGTGATACCGATGTCGGATATCGAGATCAGCGCACCGGTCGAGGACTTGAGCAGGATGCCGCCCGTGGGGCCTGGCACGTCGCTGATCATCAGTGTGTTTTGGGTCGTGGTCTGGATGACGACCTGCTGCAGGCCGGGGACTCCGGCCAGCGCGAGCGCGGGCACTTCCGCGGCGGTGAGCCAGAAGCCGCCGACCCAGATCGGGTAGTCGGGGTTGCCCTGCTCGAACTCGACCCACACCTGCGAACCGATCGCCGGCACGGCATAGAAGCCGGACTGGATGCCCGTGAAGGGGAAGCATGGCAGGGCCCAGGTGGAGGGCAATACGTTGGACACATCAGGCACCTGCACCAGGATCCGGCCGGTTTGCAGCGGATCGACGTTCTCCATGACAGTGCCGCGGTACTTGCCGTAGAACTTCGTCTGACCGGGCATGACGTCCTCAATACGGAAGGGCCGGGACGACCGGCAAGTTGGCGATCAGCGCGTTTCGCTTGAGCACGAAGCTCTGCTTGTACTGGCCGGGCTTGACTGTGTGGGTGACTCTGTCCACGTAGTGCATCCCGTCGAAGGGGATGCCGGCGCCGCGTACGCCGACGAGGCTGCGCGCGCGCAGGATCTGGCCGTAGCGATCGACGTCTAGCGTGCCGTTACCGGTGACGACGTCGGCGTTCTTGACTGCTTCGGCCATGCCCATCATGAAGGCTTCGGCGGGCGAGCGCTTGGCGGTGTCCTGAAGCTGGACGACCTTCTGCGGCACCGGAACCACGACGCCGAGCGGCGGGTTGAACGGCGTCACCGGCGGGATCGGCACCGGAACCGTCACGCCCGAGAATTCGTCCTGGATGAACACGATCGGCAGGACCGAGGACTGCGGCTCATACGTGAACGTCAGGCTCTCGACGTTGGTCCATGCATCCAGATTCACGTTGAGCGCCGGCTGCGGGATCCCGAGCCGGATCTGCGGGCCCCAGTAAGCCTGATTCGTTCCTGGGAATGGGCCCGGCGTGAGGTAGAACACGTATCCCGCATCAGCGGCGAGCTGGTTGACGTAGGCAAGATCGGTGCCGTGCTGCACCGGTATCTGCTGGACCGGCACGGAGATGTCCGGCGTCGGCACCGGGATCACCTCGGGGATCATCCCGAACATCGCGTACTTCGCCAGTATGGCCAGCACCCGCAGATCAGGGCTCATACCCGGATAGGGGAATCCGGTCAGCGGGATGAGATCCATCACCGACGTCAGGTCGTGGCCGGTGATGACGAGCTTGGATGAGCCGCCCGTCGCGTTAGGCACGACCTCGTGATGCTCGATGATGCCGTCCACGAGCACCTGCGGCAGGCCGCCAAAGGTGGCGAGAAGGATAACTCTAAGCAGCGGGATTGGAGAGCTGCCGGCGAGCAGGAAAAGCGTCTGCAGGATCGAGTCGTCGGCGAGCGAGAACGTGAGCTGAAAGCCGCTCCGGCCCGTGGCCGACTCGGTGACCTCGGCCGACAAGAATGCGTCGGTGATCGGCTTGGGCACAGGCAAGGCCACGACCGGCCCGGCCAAGATTGACAGGTACAGCGGGCTACCCATTCCGGGCCCCAGGTGGTATTGAGGCAGCCAGTGGCACCACGATCGTGCGCCCGGACTGCCCGGTGAGCTCGTCGGGGTCGGTTGCGCGGTTGGCGTCGCAGATCATCCAGTACAAGATCGGGTCGCCGAGGAATCTGAAGGCAAGGTTGTCCAGCCGGTCGCTGTCGGTGATGACATATGTCTGCGTGCTCGTGTAGGTCGACGCCTGCGGGATGATGCGCCGGCCGAGGTACTTGACCGGGGTGCCATTCGGCAGCAGGAACTGCTCGACCGCCGCGCCGTAGTAGCGGCTGCTCGGGTTAGTCGGGGCGCCGGTGCCCGCGGCCGACGTGATGAGCGCTGCAAGGGCGGAGTCCACAGTGCGGTCCCTTTCGTCAGGCCTGGCCGGCCATTGCTTCCTTTGTGAGCTGATAGGTCATGTACAGCGCGCCCGCCGGGCTGAGGAAGCCAACGTCCATGACGTTGAGCACCCGCATGTCGAGTGAGACCTTGGCCCGGATCGGGTTGAGCTGCGGGTCGAACGCTTCCTCGGTGACGGTGATGTCGGTGATCCGCACCGGCGTGATCCGCTGCTGACTCCAGGCGAACACAGTCAGCGCGGACTCCATCGGCAGGATCTCGATCGTGCCGAAGAGCGACAGGACCTCGTTGGCGATCAAGACGCCGCTGGACGGATAGACCAGCAACTCAAGCTGAGAGAGTTGCGGCTGAATGCCGAGGCGCATCGCGGTCGAGTTAGACGCCGCGAGCTGATCGGTCGCGTCGATCTCGATATCGACCTTGAATGTCTCGATCGGCGGGCCCTTGAGCCGTAGGATCTCGGTCCGGTCTGGTTGCTCGCCGATCGCCTGCGGCTTCAGGGTGCGGGTCAGCGTATCGGGGTTGTACTGCAGCATGATCGGATTGCCGACCGGGAACCCGATGTTCGGGTCGAGCGTCAGGATCGCGCCCTTGCGCAGCAGCGGCGAGATGTTAGGCATGGGCCGCTCCTCCGGGGCTGGCCGCTGCCGCGGAACCGGCCACTGTCGCTGGACGCGCCACTCCTGCGGAGCTTCCCACCGCGCCGAGCACGCGAGCGGCGATCAACCACGCCGCCCGCTCGGGCGACGCGCCGGCCGGAATGGTGCCGGCATCCAGCCGATCGATGAACTGGTTGCCTCCAGCTGGCCCGGCACCATGCTGACCCGCGGCCAGCTCGGTGAGACGCGCCCGCAACGCGCTCTCGAAGCGGTCCCGGTCGCGTGCCGAATAACCGTGCAGCGTGATGCGGCCGATGTCGAAGTGAATGGACTGTGGGCCCAGGGTTTGCAGCGGGGCTTGCTCGGTGGCTCGCTTGGGGGCTTGCGTGCTCATGCCAGGCCCCGCGTTTCCGCCGCTGTCAGCGGCTTTTCCATCTTGGCGTACTCGGTCCGCGCCGCGGCCAGGATGTGCCGTGCCTCCACGACCTGGCCGTCATCGGCCGCGAGGAAGGCCGCGTGCATGGCGATGTTCCTGATGACGCCGCCCGAGATATTGAACTGGGCGAACTGATCGAAGTCGAGGTCGCCGAGGGGAGTGCTGGCCGGGAAGATGCAGCGCCAGATCTGTGCCCTGGCGCTCGCCTCGGGGAACGGGAACTGGACGATGAACCGGATGCGGCGGAGGAATGCGGGGTCCAGCGCCTGCTGCATGTTCGTCGTCAGGATCGCGATGCCGCGATAGGACTCCATCTGCTGCAGCAAGTAGCTGATCTCCAGATTCGCGTAGCGATCGTGACTATCCCGCACCTCACTGCGTTTGCCGAACAGGGCATCGGCCTCGTCGAAGAGCAGGACAGCTCCGCTCTCTTCCGCGGCCGAGAAGATTGCGCGGAGGTTCTTCTCGGTCTCGCCGATGTACTTGCTGACGACTGACGCGAGGTCGATCTTGTAGAGGTCCAGGTCCAGCTCTGCGGCGAGTATCTCGGCGGCCATGGTCTTTCCGGTGCCGCTGGGGCCGGAGAACAATGCCGAGAGGCCCAGCCCTCTGGCGTGCTTGGCCGCGAATCCCCAGGTGTCATTCACCACCGCGCGCCGCCGGACGTGGATAGCGATCTGCCGGAGCGTTGCCACCTGCGCGGCAGGCAGGACAAGGTCAGCCCAGCCGGCCTGGGGCTCGATGCGCCTGGCCAGAGTGTCGAGTGAGCGGCGCGCGTGCTCGCGGCAGATCCGCCAGCCCGCCGGGCCGGGGTCTGCGTCGTCGCCCGCGCTGGCCCTCGCGCGCAGCGCGGTCGCTGTCACGCGGATCGCTGGCTCGTCGAAATGAAAGTACTCGACGATCCGCTCGAGATAGCCGTTCATCTGCTCGGCGATCGGTCCTAGATCGCGCGCCCAGAGGTCACGCCGTTCCCGCGCGGACATCGACGGTAGGTGCAGGCGCACGCCGTCGAGTCGTTCTGCCGAGGTTCCTGGCCGAACCTCGATGACGACGGGCGCGTTGGCCACTTGCAGCCAGGCAGAAAGGGCGCGCACGTCATCGCAGTCCGTGGTGCGCACGTACAAGGCCGCGCCGGACAGTGCAGCCTCGCGGGTCCACAGCCGGGCGAGTTGCTCGCGCTCGGCCGCGGCGTCGGGAATGTCTCGGGCATCGAGCACGCAGCCCCGCAGCCCGGTGCGCTCGCAGATGGCGGTGAAGGTCGCCTGGCTAGCGGCAGCGCTTGAGCCGATGAGCAGCAGCGGCTCGCCCGACCCGTGGGCCTGGAGCCAATGCTCCGCGCCTGCGCGGATGGCGCTGTCTCTTGAGGCGGCCGTGTCCGGCGACGGCTCGGCGCGGATGGGTCGGACCAGCGGCTGGAGTCGTTCGTCGATAGCCGGGATCCCGATCAGGTGCGCGAGGATCCGCTCGTCAATACTCAGCGGCGCATGCAGCGAGGTGCCGGAGTCCAGGTTCACGAGGTGCCAGAACCGAAGCGGTCCGGCCGAGCTGACAGCGGTCCAATGCGGATCTTCGAGGACCGCCAGCGCCAGTGCGAACGTCGGCCAGTGGACGCGAGGGTCGTTCTGCGCGGTGGCGCACGCGGTGACGAACCGGCTCTCGAGGCTATGCCCCGCGCACAGCACGAGCACATCGCGCTCGAATGTGCTCAGCCCGAACGCGGTCCGCAGTTCCTCAAGCGCGTCCCACGGGTCGCCCGATGCCGCGGGGGCAGTGCTAGCCCGCTCCTGCTGGGCGCTGGCCAGGTCGTCGGCGGCTGGTGGTGCTGGCCTTTCGGCGGTCAGTCTCGCGTACACCCGGTCGAGCGCGCTGGCCAGAGACTCGGCTTCGACGACAGTTTGCGTAGTTGCCATCAGGTCACCTGCACCTGCGGCGTGAACGCGCCAGCAACCGGTGTGAGTGGGCTCTGCGCGCCATCGATCTCGACCCGGATGGGGAACGTACCGGTCGGCAGGCTGGCGGCGATGGGAAAGGCCAGCGTGGGCGACGACGCAGGGTCGGTGAGCGGGCGTTCCTCAATCGGTATGGCGTTGTCGCCGATGTAGAGCATCGCCTGCTGCGCTCGGCCGACTTGCGGGTTGATCGTGACCGTCAGAGACGAGCCTCTCGTAGCGTGAAGTGGCGAGGGGTCCTGGATCGTTGGTATCAGCTGGAACGGCGCAGCGATCGAACTGAACCCGCGGTGCTGCGTTGTCGAAGGCGGGAAGACGACGTTCCGCACGACTCGCACCGTCCGCGTGCCGGCCTGCAGGGTGGCCGGGAGTGTCACCTGGATGAAGTTGGCGCGGATGACATCTGGCGGGACGATCGTGGGCGGGACGCTCGGACCGTTGTCGAACGAGATCACGGTGTCCGCAGGGGACTCGCCGACGAAATTGGACCCGGTGATCGTGAGCATCTGGCCCGCGGGGATCATGCTCGGTGAGAGGTTGCTGATGACCGGGGCTTGCAGCGGCAGCGCGACAAGCGACCTGGACTGAACGGGCAAGTTCGACGTGAACGCGTCGGTGTCCTGGATCACGACGACAGAGACCTGAACCGCCGTGCTCGGGCGGTACGGCGCCTCGAAGGCCGCCCACAGCCGGTAGATCTCCTCAGTGGTCAGCGTCTCCGGCGTGATCCTGATGTGCTCGAGCTGCTGCGGCAGCGTGCTTTTCGCGATCAGTGTGGTCTCTGCCGAAGATTGAACCAGCGCACCAAGGGCCGTTTGGATGGTCGCGCTCGGCACGACCGGGTTGTCATGCAGCACCTTCATCGCCCATGCCAGGATGATCTCCGCGGCGAACTGCTTTCTGCCGTACGCGGTCACGAGATAATGCAGGTTGAGCGCGAGCGGAGGGTTGCCGAGCCGCCCACCGCCGCCGTTCATCGACGGCAGGTCGAGGTTGCGCAGAGCCGGGTTCAGGCTGACGTAGTACATGAACAGGTTGATCTGCGGATCCTCATGCGCGCCCGTGGTGATGAGATCAGGGGAGACCGCCGTCACCGGCTGCGGGGAGTTCAGCACCGAGGTCGGGCCGCCGCTTGTCAGCGCGTTGGTCAGCAGCCATTGCAAGACGGCACTGACTCCGCCGACGGCAAGGTAATCGCTCATCGTTGAGACCCCCGCGAGCCGTTGAGGAAGCCGGTGAGCGATACCTGCGGGCGGAATGGCGGCGGGGCTGGCCGGGCCGGTACCGACGGGGCGGCGCGTACCTCGATGTGACCGATTGTCACCGTGATGTCGGGACCGCTGGCGTGTTCATCGTCCTGGGTGCCGTCGACTGAAGCCGCAGTTGTGGCGGGAGGCTCGGCAAGGTCACCAGTCCTGAGCCGGGCGGGCACCGGGATCGGCAATGCTGGCGCAGTCGGGCCTGCCGCGGTGTTGTCTCGCGAATTTGGTCCTTCGCCATGGGCCGCAGGCATCGGCCGGCTGTCGCCCGGATTTTCTCGATCCTGAAGCCTTTCGGTTCGCTCCAACGCGGCACGCAGGTCGCGTGCGCCCGCGTCCGGGTCCTGTTCGCCCGGTGTGACAGAGCGCGGCGACGCCGTTCTGGGCGCAGCCACGCTCGGGCTCACGGGGCGATTGCTCACGACCGCGTTCTGCCTCCTGGACCCGTGGGGCGGCGGCGAGAGGCTCGGGCGTAGCACATCGGCCAGCGCCGGCGGTATCTCGGTAATTGCGGCTTCGTCGGGCTGCTGGCCGGGCGTTGTCAGCGCATACCTGACCGGCGTGATCGGCTCGAGTGAGGAGAGCGGCTGCCGGGTCCGCAGGATCATGCGCTCGATCAGCGTACTCATGCGCTGACCAGCTCGAGGTAGGCGCTGCGGCGGGCCGCGCTCATCGTCGCGATGGAATGCTCGCTCCAGCCGTAGACAGAGGCGAGGTCGTGAATCTCGGCGATGAGCCGTCGCGCGGCGGTGCGGATCTCAGCCCACACGAACCGCGCCAGATCGAGGTCGAGGACCTGGCTGCTCGCGCAGCCGGGGCAGTCGATGGCGCAGCTCAGTTCGGCGGCACCGTGGAGTTGCTCGAATCGCTGCAGCACCTCGGGGTCGGCGGCAGGTGCGGCGGACGCCTGGACTGACGCGCCGGCGGGGGACATCGCCAGGCAGCGCGACAGCAGCAAGTCGTTCGCCGCGCTCAGTTCCGGCACGTCGAGACAGGCGACGAGATCATCGGTAGTGACCGGGCGCAGCCTGTACCGCTGGCCGTGGCTCTCCCAGGTGATGGCGTCGGCCGGTGACTGGCAGTCCAGTTGCGATGCCAGCGCATCGACAGGCATGGTGAATTCGAGTCGCGCACCGCAGTCCGGGCAGACGCCGAAGACGTTCAGCTCGGATCCGAAGGTCATCTCGTGCAGCCGCAGCAGCAATTCGTTGCGCTCAGTGATTGGCAGCGCGGCAAGCTGCGCGGGATCGCCGTCCGGCAGCGCGATCGACAGCAGCGCTAATGGCCGACGAAGATAGTCAGCCTGGGTGCCTTGCTCCCAGGCCAGCAGCAGCCGTTCCCCCACGAGTGGGCGCATGCCTGCCTTTCCTCGGGTTTCCATGGCCGGTCACGATTCGTGCCGCCGGGCTGTGTTGTTGCGCTGTGCGGCCCGGCGGCTGCGGTTACGCGTGGGTGGACGCGAAGCTGGGCTCGGTCGGCTCAGTCGTCGACACGTCACGTTCCCAGCCCTCGTTCTCCAGCTTGATGTGCTGGATCGCTACGGCATTCGCATTCGCGTCCAGGTCGGGGAGCGCCTGGAACTCAGAGACCCAGGCGCGGTAGATCTTGTAGCTGATGGCGAGCTGGCCGGCCTCGTTGAAGAAGTCGAGAATGACGTCCTTGCGGAAGTCGCGAAGCGAGACCTCAGCGCCGAGACCGGCGCCGATCTGCCAGACCTTGGCTGCCCAGGCCTCGAAGTCGGGGTCATGAGTCACGCCGCGTTCGAGGGTGATTGCATCGAACTCGGTGCGGCCGGGCGACTTGCGACTGGTACTCGGATCACCGCCGTCGCGATGCTTGACCACCTCGGTGGTCCGCTTGAGCGCGCTCACCTTGCTGATTCCGGCCACGTAGCGGCCATCCCACTTGAGCCGGAACTTGAAGTTCTTGTACGGATCGAACCGCTGGGCATTTACCGTGAACTCGGCCATCGATTGTGTCCCTTGTGGGTCGGAACGGACGGGGCGGTTAGGCCGATGCCTGGCCCGTTAGCTGCTCGATCTGGATCACGACGAATTCGGCGGGCTTCAGCGGTGCGAAGCCGACCAGGATGTTGACCACGCCGTTGTCGATGTCGGTCTGGGTCGTCGTCTCACTGTCACACTTGACGAAGTACGCCTGGTCGGGCGTCTTACCCTGGAACGCGCCCTTGAGGAAATACGTTTGCATGAACGCGGTGAGGTTCAGTCTGATTGCTGCCCAGAGCCGCTCGTCGTTCGGCTCGAAGACGACCCACTTGGTTCCCCGGAACAGGCTCTCTTCCAGGAAGAGCGCCGTCCGCCGCACAGGCACGTACTTCCACTGACTGGCCATCGCGTCGGCGCCCTGCAGCGTGCGGGCGCCCCAGAGCACGTTGCCGTAGATCGGGAAGGTTCGGAGGCAGTTCAGGCCAAGTGGGTTCAGCAGGCCGTTCTCCTGGTCGGACAGCTGGTAGGTCAGGGCCTGGACGCCGAGCAGGCTTGCCTGGATTCCAGCCGGGGCCTTCCAGACTCCGCGACTTCCATCGGTCGTCGCGTAGACCCCGGCGACGACACCCGATGGCGCAAAGGTCCGCGGATTGAAGCCCCGCAGTGGGTCGGGCATCCGCACACGCGGCCAGAAGGCCGCACCGTTGGCCTTGGTGAGGCCGAGCCCGCTGCTGATCCAGTCGATCGCTCCGGAGACGGTGGTGATGTCCGGTCGCGGGTCGACGAGCAGGATGGCGCGCTTCTGCTCGCAGAGGGAGATGGCCTGCGCGTAGATGGACACCGGATCGACGTGCAGCGAGTCCAATGCCGATGGATCGCTCGGCAGCGCTCTGGTGGCATCAGGAATGCTCAGCAGATTGAAGAGGTCGACCTTGAGCAGCGCCCAGATGCCAGTGTATGAGGCCGCGTCGCCGATGATGTCGTCTGTCTCGGGCAGAGTTGGCGGGCTCCCGCCATCTGTGCCTTGGGTACACACTTCTTGCAGGTAGCTGTTCCCGCCTAGAGCGTAGTGAGCCACATTGGCCGACGTCGGTGCATCGAGGCCAAGCGCGGTCGCGGCATTGCCGGTGAGCTTGATGACGGCATCTGGCTGCTGTGGCAGAAGCGCATTCACGCAGATGCCTTGATTTGCTCCGGATCCCGTTGACTGCACTGTGCACTGCACGCTTGCGCCGGGGAACTGCGTTGCCAGCGCAAGGTTCATGGCCTGCTGCAAGACTGCTGCTATGCCGGTCAGGCTCTGCGGGATCGTCGCTCCGGCGGGGAATACCGTTATTGTCTTCGGCAGCGGCGGAAATGGCGACGCGGGATCGATGGTGTCCAGCGTTATGGTGGCCAAGGCTCCGTTAATCGCGGTGTTAACACCCGCAGGGGTTATCGTCGCGCCGAGTACGCCGGTCACCGTGGGCGCGTTCATGGGCGCTGTCCCGGTAACCTTCACGAGCTGGGAGCCGTTGGCCGGGTCGTTCACGACCGTGCCCACGTAGTTCGTTTTGGTGTCGTCGACTGTCACCGCGGGGAAGTATTCGGTCGTGTGATCGACCAGGTCGGTGATGGTCAGGTTGAAGGCCTTCGTGTCGACCGCGTTGACGCTGTTTTGCAGGTCAACGTCGACGAGCAGTTGCTTGTTTGCCCACAGACCGCTGCTCAGCGCCGTGAAGGTAAGACCGTCGAACTCGACCTTGGCGGGCTGCGCGCCGTGGTAGGGCACGCGCACGACGTACGCCTGGCTGCCGGGGGCGTTCTGATAGAACTGCGCGACTGCGTAGCTCAGCTCGCTGTTCGACGCTAACCCGCCGTAGAGGCGCTCGAAGTCGGCGAAGCTGAAAATGACCTGAGCCCGGTTGTCGATGCCGCGTGGCGTATAGCCGACGAAAGCGGCGATCGATGTTGGTACGCCCGCGATCGTATGTACTGGGCTCGGCAGCTCCTGGATATATACGCCAGGGTAGGAATAGGTTATTGACAAAGCGAAACCCCCCTTGGAAAGAAAGTCGCAGCATTAAGTCTTCGTCTGAGGAGTTTGAAGTCGAGGTGCCCGGATGCGCGTAGATCACCAATAACGTAGAACCGCAGACCTGCCGAGTCAATAGTGAAGTTGAGACAATATTTATCCTGACATCATGGGAATGGCTACGAATGGGATCGTTGCCAATTCCATACGGCAGTGAGTTGGCTGCGAGCGGACGTCCCGCGGGTGTGCCGGGAGCGTATGGTTGGCGCAGGAGAACGTCAGGGGTGCTGCGATGAGTTCGGACCTGGGGCGTGATCATGTAGACACGCGCGAGCGGGTGGCCGCGCGTGCCATCAACGGATCGTCGGCTGCCCACCAGGCCGGGTCGACGCACGACGCGGGCCGACCGCTGGAAGCCGAAACCCGCACCGCGATGAAGCGGCAGTTCGACTTCGACTTCCGGGGGATACCGATCCACGTCGATACCAGCCCGGCCGACCTGGAGGGCGCGCGGCGGGTGGCCGCCAACCGCGCCATCCGCGT
>Ga0126373_10001193_pt1 | contig 18194 bp, 18 predicted proteins | sample PanSoiMetPlot_11_FD_92545 | JGI IMG/M metagenome (GOLD analysis project Ga0126373, IMG submission 92545) | Tropical forest soil microbial communities from Panama - MetaG Plot_11 | ecosystem: Environmental > Terrestrial > Soil > Tropical forest > Bulk soil | place: Panama | collected 2016-02-17 | reverse complement strand
CGGGCAGTAGTGGGTAGATTACACTTGGTAGCGCGTCTAGGCCGCTCCTGTGGCCTACGGCCGTACGGTGATAGCGACTCGGGGGGAGATGTCACCATGACGACTCAGGCCGAAGACCTACTCGGTGCGCGGGTAACAGGCGCCGACGGCAAGGTCGTTGGGACCGTCGAGCAGGTCTTCAGGGACGACGTAGACGGAACGCCCGCATGGGCTCGCGTTCGCTCCGGCAAGACGGGCCGCTTCGTGCCGCTTGGCAGTGCCAAGCTCACCGCGGAGGGCCTCCAGGTCCCATTCGACGCACAGAAGATCATGGGCGGCCCGAATATTGACGCTGGGCAGCACATGTCTGCTGCGCAGGCCGAAGAGCTCAGCCGTTACTACGGCCTGATCGTCCCGACTCAGCAGGCCCGTGGTCGGATGGCGGAGGACCAGATGGCCCGGGAGCAGATGGCCCAGCAGGACCAGACGACTCAGCCAGACCAGATGGCCCAGCAGGACACCATGGCTCAGGCCCCGATGGCGTCCGGCGACTGGCTCGTCCGACAGGAAGAGCGCATCTCCGTCGACAAGGAGATGCTAGAGACCGGCCGGGTCAAGCTGCACAAGTACATCGACGTCGAGCCGATCGACCAGGCCATCCACGTCTTCCATGAGGAATACGACGTCGAACGGATTCCGATCTCCGCCGACGAGGGCATCAGCGGCAACATTCAAGAGGGCGAGCAGGAGCTCATCCTGCACGAAGAGCGCGCCGTGCTCCACAAGGACGTCGTGCCCGTCGAGCGGGTCCGCCTCCGGGCCAAGCGGGTCGAAGAGGACTCGACCATCCACGACGAGCTCCGGCGCGAGCGGATCGAGATCGAGCCCGACCAGGCGTTCTCGGGCGACCAGCAGCACCACCTGTAAGCGCTGCTGCTGGCCGCAGCGAGGCCCGGCATAAATGAGCCCCCGGCCGACGGCCGGGGGCCCTCGTGTATAAGCACGAAGGCCTGCGGCCAATGGCCGGCCCTTCCCGGCATCAGGCCAACTGACCTAGTTCTTTCGGGCCATCGTCAGGCCATCGCCGATCGGCAGCAATACGAGCACGACTCGGTCGTCGCCCGCAGCGTGGTCGTTGAAGGCGCGGATACCGACCACATCCTTGTTCGTCGTGGCCGGGTCGATGACGCGGCCGTGCGACAGCGTGTTGTCGACCAGGATGATCCCGCCCGGCCTGATCCGGGGCACAACCTCGTCCCAGTAGCTGACATAGCCGGTCTTGTCAGCGTCGATAAAGGCGACGTCGAAGAGCTCGCTAGCCGGCATCGCCTGGAGCGTCTGGAGCGCAGGCCGGAGCTCCAGGCGAATCCGGTCGGCAACGCCCGCGAGCCGCCAGTACTTGCGGGCGACCGACGTCCACTCCTCGCTGACGTCACAACAGGTCAGCATTCCGTCGGCGGTCAGACCGCGGGCGAGGCAGATCGAGGAGTATCCGGTGAAGGTGCCGATCTCAAGTGCCCGGCTGGCGCCAGTGAGCTGGGTCAGCAGGGTCATGAATGTGCCCTGCTCCGGCCCGATCTGCATGCCGGCGGCGGCCGGGAACCTGGCGGCCGTCTCGTCGGCGAGCTGGGCAAGCACGTCGTCCGGGACAGCGCTATGGGCGACCAGGTAGTCATGCAGCTCCTCGGTGAGCTGCTCGCTGCGGCGGGTCATAGCCGCATGTTAGCGGAGCGGTCGGCGCGCCCTGCTGAGCCCGATAGTCTCGATTCATGCCGAACCACTCGCACGGCGTGCCCTTGGCGTTCATCCCCAGCCCATCGTTTAACGGGTTCCATCTCGGGCCGCTGTTCATTCACGTTTACGGGCTCATGTACGTGGTCGGCATCGCGCTGGCTATCTACATCACCCGGCGCCGGTGGGCCGCCATGGGCGGCAACCCGGACCTGGTCTGGGACGTCGCGCTGTGGGCTGTGCCGTCCGGGATCATCGCCGCCCGGATCTACTTCGACATCACCACACCGGCTGACATACCGCACCACTGGTGGGGGATCTTTGCGGTCTGGTCGGGCGGCCTCGGCATCTGGGGCGGAATCGCAGGCGGCGCCGCGGCCGGGATCTGGCGGGTGAAACGGGCCGGTGCCAACGCCGGCATGTTCGCCAACGCGATAGCGCCTGCGCTGCTGGTGGCTCAGGCCATCGGCAGGATCGGCAACTATTTCAACCAGGAGCTATTCGGCAAGCCAAGCAGCCTGCCGTGGGCCCTCGAGATATCGGTGGGGCAGCGGCCGCCTGGTTATCTGGCCTATCGAACCTTCCAGCCCTCGTTCCTGTACGAGCTGATCTTCGATCTCGCCCTCGCGGCCGCGCTTGTCTGGCTCGGGCATCACCGCAAGATCCGGCCATGGGGGCTGTTCGCGCTGTACGTGGCCGGCTACTCCGCTTACCGGATCTTCGAGGAGACGATCCGGATTGACTCCTCGGAGCACTTCTTCGGCCTGCGGCTGAACTTCTACGTCGCGACCATCCTGGCGCTCATCGGCATCGCCTGGTTCCTGCGCGCGCAGCGAGCGCCCGATGTCCCGGCTGTCGCCGGCGGCCCCCAGCCCGATGGGGACGGCTCAGCCACCGGAAGCGCGACGCTGGAAGCGCACTCCGGGCATGAGCAAGAAGCGTCCTCCGGGCATGAGCGGGGATAAGAAGCTCGCGGTCTTCATCGAGGCTGGCAAGCGGTGGGTGTTCGCCTCTGCCCTGGACTGGCCTGGCTGGGCGCGCGCCGCCAAGAGCGAGGGACTCGCCGTCGCGGCTCTCGCTGACTACCTGCCCCGCTACCTGCCCATCGTGGCGATGGCTGGCTGTGCAGGCCCCGAAGGGGTCCTCGCGATCACCGAGCGCCACGAAGGCCTGGCGAAGAATGCCGACTTCGGATCGCTTGGTGAGATAGCGCCGAGCGAGGGCAGGCCGTTGGGGGCCGATGAGGCCGCGCGGCTGGCGGCGCTGCTCGCCGCCGCGTGGACGGCCTTCGAAGTCACGGCGGCCGCCGCGCCCGCCGAGCTAACCAAGGGCCCGCGCGGCGGCGGCCGCGATACCGCGCAGATCATCGAGCACGTGCTGAGCGCCGAGGTGATGTACGCGCGCAAGATGGGGCTGCCGCGCGGCGACGACGGCGGGGACGCGAGCGCGGGAGTCCGGCAGCGCATCGTCGCGGCCCTGGGCGAGCCAGCGAGCGTGGTCGCGCCGCCGAAGGGCTGGCCAGTCCGGACGGCGGTCCGCCGGATGGCCTGGCACGTGCTCGATCACCTGTGGGAGATCGAGGACAAGAGCGGCAGAACCTGACGGGAGCACTGCAACGCCGTGATCCTCTGGGTCGGCCTTGGCGGCCTGGGCATCGGCTTGATCCCGCTGGTCATCCGCTGGGCGATTGGCAGCCCGTACTTCAAGCAGCGGTCTACCCTCGGCGCGACCCTGCCCGAAGACGCTGGCGTGTCAGCGCTGGCAACCTCGTTAGTTTGCTAACCTTGACAGCATGAAGCGCGCTGGCCTGACGACGACGCCGGAGTACGTCCCGGCGCGCTGACACCTGTGACTGCGACCAAGCCCCGGGGCGAGTGCCCCGGGGCTTTGTCGTATCCGGCGGTCACTCGTTCCGTTTTAGCTGAGGAGACCGCCATGCTTGCCAACGAACGGCTCTACGACCACCGCCAGCTCGGCCGCGAGCTGGAACTCTTTGACACCGACCCGCTGATCGGCGCGGGCCTGCCGTACTGGCTCCCAGCGGGCGCCGCGGTCCGGCACGCGCTGGAGGAGTACGTCCGGGAGCTGGAACGCCGGGCTGGTTATCAGCACGTGTACTCGCCTGTACTCGGCAAGCGGGAGCTGTACGAGCGCTCGGGCCACTGGGAGCATTACCGGGACGGCATGTACCCGCCGATGAGTGCCGGCGACGCTGCTGGCAGCGAGCAGCTGGTGCTTCGACCGAGTCTGTGCCCGCACCACGCCGTGATGTACGCGTCCCGGGCGCACAGCTATCGTGACCTTCCGCTGCGCATGGCCGAGCTCGGCGGCCAGTACCGCGCGGAGTTGTCGGGCGTGCTCGGCGGCCTGACCAGGGTCCGGGGCATGCAGCTCAACGACGCACACATCTTCTGCACCCTGGACCAGGTCGCTGCCGAAACCGCAGCCGCGCTGAGCTTGATCCGCCAGGCCCACCACGCCATGGGCATCTCGCCCGCCCGCTACCGGCTTTCCCTGGCGGGCGAGTCGGCCAAGTACGTCGGTACCGCCAAGATGTGGACTGACGCCACCGCGATGCTCCAAGCGGTCCTCGCCGACTGCGGCATCGACTACGACAGGGAGGCGGGCGAGGCAGCCTTCTACGGCCCGAAGATCGACGTCCAGGTTGCCGACGCCGCCGAACGGGAAGCCAGCATCGCCACCGTCCAGATCGACTTCTACCAGCCCGAGCGCTTCAGCCTCGAGTACGTCGGCCCCGACAACACTCGTCACCGCCCGGTCATGGTCCACCGCAGCGTCGTCGGCAGCATCGAGCGCGCGGTGGCGCACCTGATCGACGTCCACGGCGGTGCCTTCCCGCCCTGGCTCGCCCCTACCCAGATGGTCGTTCTGCCGGTCTCCGACGACCAGCGAGGCACCGCAGAGACCCTGGCAAGGCAAGCGATAGACCTGGGCCTGCGCGCGGAGGTAGCGAGCGACGGCACCCTCGGTGCCCGCATCCGTGAGCACAAGCTAGTCCCGTACCTAGCGGTGATCGGCCCAACCGAGGCCGCATCAGCCGAGGTCTCAATCCGGCTGCGAGGAGGCCAGCGATTGCCCGCGATGAGCGTCACTGACGCGCTGGCGAAGATCACTTGTCAGGTTGGCAAGCATAGCCCCGAACTGTGGGTCAGCTGACGTGGCCGAGGTGGGCTGGTGAGCTTGACGGAAGCTGGGCGTCCGCCAGCCGAACAGCGTGGTTGCCGCTCCACTGTCGCTAGAGCAGCAGTAGGTAGCCGACCACGTTGTTCGTTATGGGTCCGGAGTCCGGCTAAGCGACCGCGACTGGCGCCGCGACCCGCTTGCGCCAGTACTCCTGGCCCGCTTCGGGCAGCAGGTGGATCGGGTCGTAGTACTCGTACTCGCGCTCCAGCGCCAGCTCGTCATCGGCTTCCACGCCGGTCCGGTAGTTCTTCGTCCAGTACGAGATGCCGAGCTCGCGGTCATAGCGCGCGACCTGGTGCACCCAGCGCTTCCCGACGTAGGGCACGTCGCAGATGAACCGCGGCGTGGCGAACCCTGGCAGGTAGCCCATGATGTCGTGCTGGAGCTGCTGGGCCTCAGCGAGCGACAGCCGCCAGTGCTCGCTGTTGGGGATCATGTCGCACATGTAGAAGTAGTACGGCATGATCTTCGCGTCATCCAGCAGCGCGAAGCACAGGTCAAGGAGCTGCTCGGTCTTGTCGTTGGTGCCGCGCAGCAGCACGCCCTGGTTGCGGACGTCGCGGATGCCCGTCTCCAGCATCGCCTTGGCCGCCGCGGCGACGAGCGGGGTCACCGACTGCGCCGAGTTCACGTGTGTGTGGATGGCGATGCTCACGTCCCGGGCGCGCGCGGTCGTCGCGAGCCGCTCCATGCCGGCCCTGACCTCGTCAGTCAGCCAGTACTGGGGCAGGCCCATCAGGGCCTTGGTGGCGAGGCGGATGTCGCGGATGTTCTCGATCTCCAGCAGGCCGGCGACGAACGATTCGAGCCGCGGCCAGGGCAGGTTGGCGACGTCACCGCCGGAGACAACCACGTCCCGTACGCCAGGACTCCGGCGCAGGTAGTCCATCATCGCGGCGAGCCGGTCGTCCCTGGCGAGCTCGAACTTGTGCTTATCGATCACGGGGGTCGGGTTGCCGACCAGGTCCATCCGGGTGCAGTGGCCGCAATACTGCGGGCAGGTAGGCAGCAATTCGGCGAGCACCTTGGTGGGGTAGCGGTGAGTCAGTCCCTCGACGGCCCACATTTCGGCCTCGTGCAGCGAGTCACGGGACGCATGCGGATGCGAAGGCCAGTCTGCGCGCCGGTCGCTGAACACCGGGATCATGTAGCGCCGAACCGGGTCGGCATAGAACGCGTCGGTGAAGGCGGGATCGGCCGGAGATAGGCCAGGGACGATGGTGTTGATCATCTGCGGCGGCACGAGCATCGACATGGTGGCCCGTTCGGCCTGGTCACGCTCGAGGTCGGTGTAGAAGCGCTCGTCAAGCCCGGCACCGATGACGCTGCGGAGCTGGCGGATGTTCTTGACGCAGTGGGCGCGCTGCCACTGCGCCGAGGCCCACTGCTCCGAGGAGACGTCGGCCCAGCCGGGCAGTCGCTGCCAGTCCGGTTCTACCAGCTCCCGGTGCCGATAGGCGTACGGCTGGTCGATCATTCGAGTACCTGCCCCTCGTGGGTCGAAAGCCCGGACGATGGATCGCGGTTCCGGAGCGTTACGCAAGAACATCCTGTCTGTATAGTGACAGACGATAAATTCTATTGAAAGCTCACACTACACTTGCGCCGTGTTATAAAGCTCGCATTAGACGCGAGTCCGGCATAAGTCGGCAGTGGCGGCGCTGGCTGGGCAGTCAGCCCGTCGGCAGGAAGGATGACCGTGACGCATTCGCCGCTCGGACCGGCCGCAGGGCATCGCGAACCCGCCATGGCGGGCGTGTACGGCGCCACCCTGAACGGTCAGGCGGGCGCGCCCGGTTCGCCGCTGGGGCTGCACCGGGTGCTGGAGCCGGCCGGCGTGCTGCCACAGGCGGCGTGGCGGCTCGACGCCCGCGCGGCGATCTGGCCCGACGAGGTACGGATCGCGGTCCAGCGGCTGAACCTGGACGCGGCCTCGTTCCGCCAGCTGTATGAGGCGAACGACGGTGATGCGGACAAGATCAGGACGTCGGTTCTCGAGATCGTCAGGACGCGCGGCAAGATGCAGAACCCGGTCACCGGCTCCGGCGGCATGCTCACCGGCGTGGTCGACGAGGTTGGTCCGGACTCGCCCCTCGGCCTGCGAGCGGGCGACAAGATCGCCACTCTCGTGTCGCTCAGCCTGACGCCGCTGGTCATCACCGACGCCCTGGCTCGCTGGGATGGCAAGTCCGAGCAGATTCCCTGTGCTGGTCATGCGATCTTGTTCGGCCGGTCGATCGCGGCCGCCCTTCCTGACGACATGGCCGCCGAGCTGGCCCTGTCGGTGATGGATGTGTGTGGCGCGCCCGCGCTAACCCATCGGGTGGTCAGCGCGCGGCGAGGGGAGCGCCCCGCCGTCGCCATCATCGGGGCGGCCGGAAAGAGCGGCTCGCTGTCGGCAGCCGCGGCCCGCAGGGCCGGCGCCGGGACGATCGTCGGCGTGGTCCCACATGACGCCGAGGCACATACGCTGCGGGCCGCCCGCGCGGGCGACGGCGCGAAGGGGCTAGTTGATCACGTCGTGATCGCCGACGCACGCAACCCTGTTGAGGTGTCCAGCGCGATCCAGCGGGCTGCTGGCAGACTGGCAGACGTCACCGTCGTCTGCGTGGACGTGCCCGGCTGCGAGGGAGGCGCGATCCTGGCGACCGCCCAGGGCGGCACCGTCATCTTCTTCTCGATGGCAACTTCATTCACGGCTGCTGCGCTCGGCGCCGAAGGCGTCGCCGCCGATGTCACCATGCTGGTGGGCAACGGATACGTGCCCGGGCACGCCGAGCTAGCCATCGACCTGATCCGCACCGAGCCGGGCGTGCGCGGCATCTTCCAGCAACGCATCGACGAGCACGGCCCCAACGACCACGGGGAGTAGAGACAATGGGAACCCGACTCAACCTGGACCCCGCGGTCGTACGCCAGGCGCGCGAGCTAGCGGCCAAGGCCGGTCAGCCGATCGTCGAGATGGCGAAGACGCACACCACTGTCTCGGTCGAGCGCGCCGTGCTGCGTCTCGCGGGCCTGCAGGGTGCCGACGCCGACGGCATGCCCTGGGTGAACCGGCTGGTCGACGCCGTCAGGGAGAGCACGGGCCTGGAGCACGGCGTCGCGCTGCCAGCCTGGGACGCCATGCTGACGGGCGGCCACGACAGCTTGGCCGCGCTGGCTGAGGCGGCGTCGCACGGCAAGGTGCCGTTTCGTATCCCGGCCGGCGCGGACGCCGACGCAGCCCGCATCGCCGCGCGCGCGGCGCTAGCGCACGGCATCGGCAAGATCGATGCGAACCGGGCCCGCCGGCAGGAGCTGATCGAGCAGACCGCCGAGCCGCGTAAGCCGTGGATCTACCTGATCGTCGCCACTGGCGATATCTACGAAGACATCCCGCAAGCGCAGGCAGCGGCCCGCGAAGGAGCCGACATCATCGCGGTGATCCGCTCGACGGGCCAGTCGCTGCTGGACTACGTGCCCGAAGGCGCGACCAGGGAAGGCTTCGCCGGCACGTACGCGACGCAGGAGAACTTCCGCCTGATGCGCGCGGCGCTGGATGAGACGAGCCGCGAGCTCGGCCGGTACGTCCGGCTAACGAACTACGCCTCGGGTCTGTGCATGCCGGAGATCGCGTCGCTCGCAGGGCTGGAACGCCTGGACATGATGCTGAATGACTGCATGTACGGCATCATCTTCCGCGACATCAATCCCCGTCGCACGTTCATCGACCAGCGCTTTTCGCGGCAGATCCACGCCAGGGCCGGCATCATCATCAACACCGGCGAGGACAACTACCTGACGACGGCCGATGCCGTCGACGCCGCGCACACAGTCGTGGTCAGCCAGCTGATGAACGAGTACTTCGGCAAGGAGGCTGGCCTCGCCGACAGCCAGCTCGGCCTCGGCCACGCGTTCGAGATCAACCCGGCCGTCCCGGACTCGTTCCTGCTCGAGCTCGCGCACGCGCAGCTGGTCCGCGAGCTGTTCCCGGACGCGCCGCTCAAGTACATGCCGCCGACCAAGCACATGACGGGCAACGTGTTCGCGGGCTACCTGCTTGATGCGTTCTTCAACTTGTGCGGCGTCATGACCGACCAGTCAATTCTGCTGATCGGCATGATGACCGAGGGTATTCACACCCCGTTCCTGTCTGATCGTGATCTTGCCCTTGAGAACGTGCGCTATGTCCGCGACGCGGCCGGACGGCTTGGGGAGAGCTTCGTTCCGGCTCCGGGCGGGTTCATCGAGAAGCGCGCCAGCGAGGTGCTCGGCGAGTCGGTAGGCCTGCTGCGCCGGATCGCGGATGAGGGGCTGCTGACGGCGATCGCGGACGGCACGTTCGGGATCACCAAGCGGCCTGCCGACGGCGGCCGGGGCCTGGCGGGCGTGATCGGCCGCGCCGACGGTTACTTCAACCCGGCGTCCGAGATCCTTGAAGCCGGGAACGGGGCCGCCGGCGCTGATCAGGCTCGGGCGCTGACCGAGATCGGAGCGAGCAAGTGAGCGGCAACGTGGTTCGGCCGTATGGCGACACGACGGGCGACGGGCGTGTCCAGATCTCGTTCACGCTGCCGGTCCCGTTCGGCACCGCGACCGAGAAGGCGCGGGCCGAGGGCGCCGCCATGCAGCTGGCGGTCAAGATGGGCCTGGACCCGGCGATGGTCGTGCACGCCAAGGGCATGGGCCCGGACTACACGTTCTTTATCGTCTACGGGCGGGTGTCGCACCTCGTCGACCTTTCGGAGGTGACCGTCACCGAGCGGGAGTTCCCGCTGCTGTCGCCGGCCGAGGTGAACCTCCGCATCCGCACCGGGCTCGGTCGCAAGCTGGTCGTCGTCGGCGCGTGTATCGGCACGGACGCGCACACGGTCGGCATTGACGCGATCCTCAACGTCAAGGGCCATTCGGGGGAGAAGGGCCTGGAGTACTACCGCGAGATCCGGGTCGTGAACCTTGGCTCGCAGGTAGCAGTGCCCGATCTGGTAGCGCGGGCGAAGGCAGAGGGCGCCGACGCGGTGCTGGTAAGCCAGGTGGTCACCCAGCGGGATGCGCACATCTCAAACGCGAAGGAAATGTCCGCGGCCTTCGACGCGGCGGGGGAGCGGCCGCTGCTCGTCATCGGCGGGCCGCGGTTCGACCCATCGATGGCTGTAGACCTAGGGGTTGACAAGATCTTCGGCAAGGGCACGACGCCTGGTGAAGTGGCCAGTTACCTGGCGTACGCACTGGCCCCGGCGAGCGGCGACCCTGCCGCGGACGCGCCCGCGCACCGGGTTGGAGCTGACGCGTGAGCGACGATCCCCGACTTGGGCTCACCGTCACGCACCGGCGTTACGTTCCCTACAGCCACGCGCACTATGGCGGCAACCTCGTCGATGGCGCGTACATGCTGGGGCTGTTCGGCGACGTTGCCACGGAAGCGTGCATTCGGACCGACGGCGACGAGGGGCTGTTCGCGTCGTATTCGGACGTGCAGTTCCGCGCCCCGGTGATCGCCGGCGACGTACTCGAGGTTACGGCCGTGATTACCAGGGTCGGCACGCGCAGCCGCCAGGTCACCTTCGAGGCGCGGGTGGTCTGCCGCGCCCAGCCCGAACGCGGCGCGTCAGCCGCTGCGGTGCTGGCCGAGCCGATCGTGGCGGTGACCGCCACCGGCACCGTCGTCGTGCCCGCGAGTTAGCGTTACCAGAGGTCGGCGAAGCGCGCCTCGCCGTCGGCGAAGGCGTAGATCTCCGCGCCGTTGATTAGCGCGCGCTCCACCCTGCTCAGCACGTCGAGCGGGTCGCCGGACCAGACGACCAGATCAGCATCCTTGCCGGGCTCGATGGACCCGAGTCTGTCGTCGACCCCCACGATGCGCGCTGGGTTAATGGTCAGCGCGCGCAACGCCGTCTCGGTGTCCAGCCCGTGCTTGACCGACAGCGCAGCCTGGTGGGCGAGGAAGTTAATGGGCACGACCGGGTGGTCCGTCGTGATCGCTATTGTCACGCCCGCGGCGGCAAGCTTGCCCGGGTTGGCTAGCGACCGGTTCCGCAGCTCGACCTTCGACCGACTCGTGAATAGCGGGCCGATGATGACCGGGATGTCTTGCGCCGCCAGGATGTCTGCGAGCAGATGGGCCTCGGTGCCGTGGTCAATGACCAGCTTGTAGCCGAACTCCTCGGCGAGGCGCAGCGCTGTCGCGATGTCGTCGGCGCGGTGGCAGTGCTGGCGCCACGGAATCTCCCGCCGGAGTACCAAGCCAAGCGCCTCGAGCTTGAGATCTCGATCGACGGGCTTGCGGTCAGTCTCGGACTTGCGCTCCTCGGCTTCTATCCGAGCCAGGTAGTTCGCCGCGTCGACGAGTGCACCGCGGATGATCGCAGCAGTACCGAGTCGGGTGCTCGGTGCCTGCTTACGCTCGCCGTAGATGCGCTTGGGGTTCTCGCCGAGGGCCGATTTCATCCCGGCTGGGGCGCGCAGGAGCATCTCGTCGACAGTCCGGCCCCAGCACTTCAGCGCGGCCGTCTGGCCGCCGATGGGGTTACCCGAGCCCGGATTGACGTTCACCGCGAGCACGCCGCCCGAGACCGCGTCGCGGAAACCGAGGTCGGCGGGATTGATCGCGTCCAACGCGCGCACATGCGCAGTCACCGGCTCGGTGAGCTCGTTGGAATCCGATCCGGCCCAGCCTTCGCCTTCCTCATGCGCGCCAACATGGCCGTGTGCCTCGATAAACCCAGGCAGCACCCAGCTGCCAGTCGCATCGATGACGTCCGCGTCCGGAGGGATGTCCAGGCCCACGCCAACGGCCGCGATCTTCCCGTCCTCGATCAGGACGATTCCGCCGTCGATGGGCTCGGCCGTGACCGGCACGATGCGCCCGCCGACGATCGCTGCCGTATTACCCGTCATGTGATCTCCCGGTTTGTAGCGTGGGCACCATGCGCTTCGCTATTAAGACTGCACCGCAGAACACGACCTGGCCCGCCATGCTCGATGTCTGGCGCGCCGCCGACGACATCGAGCTGTTCGAGTCCGGCTGGACGTTCGACCACTTCTATCCGATCTTCGCCGACTCGGCCGGGCCCTGCCTGGAGGGCTGGATCACGCTGACCGCGCTGGCGCAGGCGACACGCCGGCTCCGGCTCGGCACGCTGGTCACGGGCATTCACTACCGTCACCCCGCCGTGCTGGCGAACATGGCGGCGACACTTGACATCGTCTCCGGTGGTCGGCTGGAGCTTGGCATCGGGGCGGGCTGGAACCAGGAGGAGTCCGGCGCTTATGGCATCGAGCTCGGCACGCCGCGCGAGCGGAGCGACCGGTTCGAAGAGGCGTGCGAGGTCATCACCGGGCTCCTCACGCAGGAGCTGACGACGTTCAGCGGGCACTACTACCGGCTGACCGAGGCCCGCTGTGAGCCCAAACCCGTGCAACGCCCGCACCCGCCGATCTGTATCGGCGGCAGCGGCGAGAAGCGCACGCTCCGAACTGCCGCGCGCTTCGCCCAGCACTGGAACTTCGTCGGCGGGACGGTCGAGCAGTTTACGCACGCGAAGGACGTGCTGCATCAGCACTGCGCCGACATCGGCCGGGACCCGGCCGAGATTCTGCTCTCCAGTCACGTGGCCTACACAGGCGACGCGGCCGAGACAGCCGCGACCGCCGCGCTTCTGGGTGAAGCTGGCGTCGAACTGGCGATCGTGCACATGCGACCGCCGCATACGGCGACTGTCCTCGAGCCGCTCGCCGACGCGCTCGCCGAGCTTGCCTGATCGCCTCGCCTGAGACCTCTCGCCGGGTGCAGCTCAGGCTTGACGGAGCTGGGCAACCAGCACGTCGGCCTGCTGCGCGGTGAGGGTGCCGAGGTTGGGCATCGGCAGCACCCGGCTGCCCCCGGTCAGGAAGATGACATTGTCAGTCATGCAGGCGCGAACGTCGGGATGCTGCTGGGCGATGACGATCTGTTCGCGGAGGATGTTTTGGCGCTGTGCCGCTGCCTGCTGCATGGCCGGCATGACACGGTCGTTCATCGTCTGCTGAACTTTCTTGGCGACCGCGCGCCCGATGAATCGCGCAGCCGCACCCATCGCTACATTCGTAATCGCCTGGTCGATGGAATCGGCCTCCGGTAGGCCGTCGAAGTAGCCTCGCCTCGGCGCGGACCAGCCGCGACTGCCGGGTGGCGGTCCCGCTTGCGGCTCGGCCGCCCAGCCAGGCACCGGGCCGGTCTGCGGCTCAGCGTTCCAGTCCTGCTGCGGCGCGCCCTGTTGACCGCCGCCGGGCAGCTTGTCGAGCTGCTGCTGCGCCAGCGCGGCGAGCTCGCTAATCGAATGCACGTTAGCGGCGCTGCCGCATCGCGGGCATATATCTGTCGTTTGCCCGCCCGTGAACTGCCCGCCCATGAACTGCTGTCCATCTGTCACGGGACCATTGTGCGCGAGCATCACGCGTGCGGGAAAGGACCGGCGAAAACCCCTTCCCGCAAAATGGGGGCGTATTCGCACTGGCCACGAATGCGCGGCTGGCTGAGGGGGAAGTTCCGGCGACATTTCATGGTTTCGGTGGGCGCAAAGGCCGCGAATTAGGACTCCAGATCGCGCGAACCCATGAAGTGACGATCGGGCACCCGCGCATCGATACGTGGCCGGGGCGATTTGCCCAGGTTCGCGGCTTAGGAATCGCTCGGTACTGGTCAGTAGTGAGCTACGTCACATTGCGGAACCGCCCCGTGTGACGACCCGTCGAAGATGCGTCACTTTCCGTGACTGCGAGCCGGTTCCCGCGGGACCGGCCCTGCCGGTTCCTCCCCGGACTGGCCCTGCTGGTTCCTCCCGCACCGGCGGACCCAAGACGTACGGAAGGACGCCTCAACATGCCCACCCCCCGACTGCCAAGTGCCCTACACGGCCGCAACGCCGTAGCCGCTGCCGCCGCCGTCGCTGGTGTGCTTGCCGGTGCAGGCACCGCCAGCGCCGCCACGATTGCCGGTGCTTCCCCCGATCCTCACGGGGCTGCCCGCCATGTTGCTGCGCACGCGAGGACTGCACAGGTTGAGCGAGTGCGGACGAAGGTTGTGACCGAGGCGCGGAATAACGCGCCCACCAAGCCCGTGTCGGCCGGGCCAGTGAAGCCCGCCGCGCCTGCGGCTAGGCCCGCGCCGACTGCTCCTGCACCTAAGCCGGCGGCGCCCGCTCCGGCGCCTGCTCCGCCGCAGCCGTATCAGGTGTATGACTCGGTGACGCCGTCGCAGATTCCGGCCGGGGCCCGGACCGCGACGTATGCGACCGGCGGGTACGCGGTAAGCCCGGCGGCGGTGGCCGCGCGCAGCCATGTCACCTGGATCGACACCAACGGCAGCGACCCGCGGGCGGCGGCGCTGGATGTCGAGCCGGGCGACGCCACCCCGGCCCAGGCCGCGTCCTGGACGTGGAACAAGCTGCACGACGCGGCCAGGCAGACCGCGATCATCTACACCATGCGGTCGGAGTGGTCGGCCACCCAGGCCGCGATCGCCACGCTGCCGCAAGCGATGCAGCACCAGGTCCGGTACTGGATCGCCGACCCGACCGGCGTGCCGCACATCGTGCCGGGCGCCGCAGCGACCCAGTGGTTCTGGGGCCAGAACTACGACATCAGCACAGCCGCCCCTGGCTCCGGCCTCTAACCCCCGTCTGCCCGCAACCCGCCGCGGGCCGCGCCGGTGGGCCTCACCCCCCAGGCCCACCCAACAGTGCCCCGCCCACCCCCGTTGGGCGGGGCACTTTAGTTTCCGAACGGCCATAGCCCCGCCCGTTCCCGTTGGGCGGGGCACTTTAGTTTCCGAACGGCCATAGCCCCGCCCGTTCCCGTTGGGCGGAGGACTTTAATGCCCGCACGGCCATATCCACGTGGCCGTCCGAATGCTTGAATTCGTCACAGGTTCCGTCGGATTGGCGGGACTCGTCCAAGGAGGGGGACACCATGGCTTTGATGTATGGCCGAAGGCCGCCCAAAAACGCGCCCGCGCTCAGGCTGGCCAGCTTCTTAAGACCGAACGTGCCAGCGCACCCGGTCGAAGAAGACTATCTCGGGGCCCTGACGAACTGGCAGATGCTCGGAAACGATGCTGTCGGAGACTGCAACGCGGTCACGTGGGCGAACATGCGCCGCCTGGTGACGGCGACGCTCGCGACCGAGTACTACCCGACGCAGGCGCAAGTCTGGCAGTTCTACCAGACGCAGAATCCCGGCTTCGACCCGAACGGAACCAAGGACACGAACGGCCCGGGCAGCAGCCAGGATCAGGGCATGGACGTTCAGACCGGCCTGGAGTACCTGCACAGCACTGGCGGACCGGACGGCGTCAAGGCCATTGCGTTCGCCAAGGTTGACCACACCAACATGGACGAGGTGAAGGCCGCGCTCGCCATCTTCGGCGGGCTGTGGCTGGGTGTCCAGGTGCTCGTCGCGAACCAGCAGGAGTTCGCCGAAGGCAAACCATGGACCGACGTACACGGCTCACCGGTCGATGGCGGACACGCCATTCTCGGCGGTGGCTACCGGACCGACATCAAATTCATCACCTGGGCCAAGGAGACCGAGTTCGCCCGCTCGTTCTGGAACGGCGTTGTGCAGGGGAACCCCCTTGTCGAAGAGGCGTGGGTCGTCATCTGGCCGGAGCACCTTGGCACCAAGAGCTTCGCGGAAGGAGTAGACCAAGCCCAGCTCGCGGCCGATTACCAGGCGCTGACCGGGAGTCCACTGAACTTGCCGTCCAGCTGACGGCGCCCATTGTCACGGCCGCGCGGAGCAGGCACGATGTGCGAGTAATCGGCTAGTTCCCGCGGAGGATCATGTGCCTGCTGAGTGCGCTGCCAACGCTCAGCAGGTCATGCTCCGCGTGGCCGATCCCGACCACTCGCTGGCTGGCGTCAACCTCCAGCCGGAGCTGCGCCTGCCAGCCGAGCAGCTGGAGTTCCACCGGGCCGGAGAGCACTGGGAGCTGGCCATCGAGCAGCCGCCGGTCGCGCGGCTGGAGTACCTGCTCGAGTTGCGGTACGCCGATGGCGGGTCGAAGGTCAGCACCGACCCAGCCAACCCGAGCCAGGTTGCCACCGCGTTCGGACCCAAAAGCGTGCTGGAGTTTCCGGATTATGCGCCGCCTGCCTGGCTCTCCGCGCCTGCCGATCCAGGTGTCACGCGCGCGCTCGATACCGGCACTCCCATCGCCACGCGGATCTGGGCTCCCACGGGCGTTAGCGCCGACGAGCCGTTGCCACTGCTGGTCGTGCATGACGGGCCGGAGTATGACGCGCTCGCGAGCCTCACCCGTTATCTCGGCGTCGGGGTCCTCGCGAGCTGGTTGCCGCGGCTGCGGGCTGCGCTGCTCGGTCCGGGGTCGCGGAACAGCTGGTATTCCGCTAGTCCCAGGTACACGCGAATGTTCGCAGGCCAGGCCCTGCCGGCGATCAGGACGAGCGTGCCGTGCACCACGGTGATCGGCATGGGCACGAGCCTCGGCGCCCTCGCGCTGGTGCACGCCTATTGCCGCTACCCGGATTCGCTGGATGCGCTATTTCTGCAGTCGGGGAGCTTCTTCGTGCCGCGCCTGGACAGCCAGGAGCGACGGTTCCAGTATTTCCGGCGCATCACCGACTTCACCGCGGCCGTGCACGCCGGGGGGCTGCCAGCTGACCCCGTTCCCGTCGTGATGACATGCGGGGCCATCGAGGAGAACCTGGCGAACAACCGCCTCATGCTTGCCGCGTTCCGGTCGCGTGGCTACCCGGCCGCGTTGCATGAGGTGCCCGACCTGCACAATTACACGGCCTGGCGGGATGCATTCGACCCATACCTGACCGGGCTGCTCAGGCAGGTTGCCGGGTGAATCGGGACGTGGCCGAGCTGTGGTCGGACGCCATCGGCGCGGCCGGCACCATCGTGCGCTACGGGCACTGGGGACGCGCGGTGCTCGTCTTCCCGAGCGAGCAGGGCAGGGCGTGGGACTTCGAGAACAACGGCATGGTGGCCGCCGTGGCTGGCCTGGTCGAGGCTGGCCGGGTGAAGCTCTACTGCGTGGACAGCTACGACGCTGCCTCCTGGTCGGACCAGACAATGCCGGTTGAGGAACGGGCCCATCGGCATGGCCGCTACGAGTCTTGGATCCTCGACCAGGTGCTGCCGTGGATCTACGCGGACTGCGGCGGGACCCTTGAGGTCGCGACCCTTGGGTGCAGTCTTGGCGGATTCCACGCGGCAAATTTCGCGCTGCGGCGGGCGGATCTGTTCCCGCTAGCGATGTGCTTCTCCGGCAACTACGATCCCGGCTCCTGGAACGCATGGGGCGAGCGAGGCGACGCGGCGTACTTCAACAACCCGATGGACTACGTCGGTCACCTGCACGGCGATCACCTCGATTGGCTCCGCGGTCGGGTCAGCCTGCTGCTCGTCTGCGGCCGAGGTCAGTGGGAAGACACCACGGGGTCGCTCGAGAGCACGACGCAGTTCGCCGCACGCCTGGCCGACAAGGGCATCAAGCACGAGCTCGACCTGTGGGACACGGCGCACGACTGGCCAGCCTGGCGGGACCAGCTCGCCCATCACCTGCCGAGGTTCTGCTGATGGTAGCCATTTCCGGGCCGTCGGCCCGCTGCGAGAGGAGCCTTGAATGCAACGCCACCTGATCGGGCTCCTGCTCGGCACGGAGGAGGACTGGCCGCGGGCGTTCGAGGAGGTCGTCCGCCGCCTTGGGACCGTGACCGGACCGGATGGCGAGCGCCACTCGTTCGACACGGAACGGATCACCATCGAGCCGTTCGCGCTGCGGGACCGGCCGCGCTACGACCTGGTCATCGATCGGCTCGCGTACTGGTACTACGTCCCGCGCGAGTGGCTGAAGAAGGTGGCACTCATGGACAGCGTCTACTTGCTGAACAGCCCATTCACGTTCCAGTCGATGGAAAAGCACGCCGCGTACTGCGCGATGCTACGCCTCGGCCTGAAGGTGCCGGAGACAGTACTGGTGCCGTACAAGAACCCGGTCGACAACGCCCGGTACGCCTACACCGCGGCGAAGTACAACCAGCCTTTCGACCTCGACGCGATCGCGGAGCGGATTGGTTATCCGCTGTTCATGAAGCCGTACGACGGCGGCGCCTGGCGCGGGGTGTCGAGGATCAGGAACGCTGCCGAACTGCACGCCGCCTACGACGCCAGCGGCGAGATGCTCATGCACCTGCAGAAGGCCATCGATTACGACGTGTTCGCCCGGTCCCTGTCGATCGGTGCCGAGACCATGGTGATGAAGTTCCAGCCCGACCAGCCCATGCACT
>Ga0126373_10001192_pt1 | contig 18201 bp, 21 predicted proteins | sample PanSoiMetPlot_11_FD_92545 | JGI IMG/M metagenome (GOLD analysis project Ga0126373, IMG submission 92545) | Tropical forest soil microbial communities from Panama - MetaG Plot_11 | ecosystem: Environmental > Terrestrial > Soil > Tropical forest > Bulk soil | place: Panama | collected 2016-02-17 | reverse complement strand
CCGAAGATTGGAAGGCAATGCTCCGCTTAGAAACCAGGTCTTTAAGTGTGTCAACGCATGGTGTGATGGGCTGGGCCTAAGCCGGTTGAACCAGACCGGTCAAACAGTTGTTCTCCTTGATGCGTTCCTTATAAATGTCATATCATTAAAAATGGACTATGGAGGATCGCGTGAATCTTAAAACACTGGTGTCAGGTGTTGTGTCAATCCTCTGGTGCCTATTCTCGGTAGCCTGTGGCGGACCTGATACGCCGAGCACCGTGGCAGACAAGACGCTCTCGGCTGCCTCGCCGACGGGCAGTCTGTCTCGAATCGAGACTCTCCTCGTCACGGCTAGTCCAGCGACACCGAGTCTCACGTTGTCGGCGCGAGTGACGTTTGCCGAGAACTGGTTCGCCAAGATTTCTTCGCCTCTGCAAGGGCGCGTGCTGGACGTGCGGGTGAAATTGGGGCAACCGGTTAAGGCAGGTGATGTGTTGCTCGTGGTAGATACGCCCGATATTGCCACTGCCTACTCCGACTATGTCAAAGAGATTTCGGAACTCTCGCTGGCCAAGCGGAACTATGAGCTGGCGTTGGATCTCTATCGGGACAAGGCGGTGCCCCTCAAGGAACTCAAACAAGCGGAAAATGACTTCAACCGGGAGAAGGCGGAATTTCGACAAGCGAAAGAACGACTCCTCACCCTGAGAGTGTCGGCAGCCGAACTGGAAAAGCCCTTAGAACAACAGATCATTAGTTCGCGATTCGAATTAAAAAGTCCACTGACCGGAACCGTCGTGGAACGGAGTGTCACGCCTGGACAGCTGGTGGGTGGGGATACGACGCAAGTGCTGTTTACTGTGGCAGATTTGGATAAATTGCAGGTGGTCGCCGACGTGTATGAGCGGGATATCGACGTGATCACAATCGGACAGGAGAGCACGGCGACGGTAGAAGCTTGGCCTGGTGAACGGTTTTCTGCCGTGATTGCTGCGATCGGTGATGTGGTGGATCCCGTGACCCGGACCATCAAGGTGCGAGCGTGGATTAGTAATGCCGAACGGAAGCTCAAACCCGAGATGTTTGCCCGGCTCACCATCCCGATGGGAGACCAGAGGTCGGTCATCCTGATTCCTCAACAGGCCGTGGTCGTGACGGGTGGGGCGAGCCTGGTGTATGTGGAAGTGACCCCGGGGCGCTTTGAGCCGCGGGAAATAAAGGTCGAGAAGGTCAGTACTGACCGCGTGAGGGTCCTCGAAGGCCTCACCGCTGGAGAGCACATCGTCGCGAGGGGAGCGGTCCTTCAGCGGACCGGGGAACTCCCGTCGTAACAGACCCGCTGCACGCGGTGAGTGCACCGGAGCAAGTTCCGTTTGGTTCGGTGAGAGCCCTCGGCTGGATGGAGTGCCGCGAGGATGAGGAATCCGTTGTGGGGACTCACCTCTCGTCTCTCAGGCTCAGTTGACACCACGCCCACCGAGGTTTGAGAAGATTCGAACTTTGGCTGGAATTAAGTTGAGGTAGGGTGGCGTTGAGCACAATTGGCTCCCCGAACTAATGGAATGGACCCATCCCTCTTTCCTCTTGGCCTTGAAGAGGGCAAGAGGACGTTCAGGGCCACACATCAACCTGAACAGGAGGAGGACACATGACGGTCACGACGATTGGGATCGACTTGGCGAAGCAGGTCTTTCAGGTTCACGGCGTCGATGCACAAGGCAAGGCTGTCGTGAACAACCGGCTGTCGCGTTCGGCGTTGAGCCCGTTCATGGCCAACCTGCCACCATGTCGCGTGGGCATGAAGGTCTGTGCGGGCGCGAACTATTGGAGGCGGCAGTTCCGGGCCTTCGGCCACGATGTCCGTCTCATGAGTCCCCACTTCGTGAAGCCCCACGTGAAATCCAACAAGAATGACTATAAGGATGCCGAGGCGATTTGTGAAGCCGTCTCCCGGCCAACCATGCGGTTTGTGAGCACGAAGACGGTGGCGCAGCAGGATCTGCAGGGGCTGCATCGCATCCGTCAGCGACTCGTGCAGGCCCGCAGCGCGCTCATCAACCAAATCCGTGGCCTCCTGGCTGAATACGGCATCGCGATCCCTCAGCATATCGCCTAGCTGCGCCGCCGGCTGCCCGCGATCCTGGAAGATCCCACCACGGCGTTGACGGCCTTGGGGCGCGAGTTGTTTACGGACCTGTATGAGGAACTGGTGACGCGGGAGGCGCAGATGAGGCGGGTCGAGGCCCGGATCAGGCGAATCTTTACGGCGACGGAGGTCTGTCAGCGGTTGGCTCAGGTGGAAGGCGTCTGGCCCTTAATCGCCACGGCGATGGTCGCAGCCGTGGGAGATCCCACCGCGTTCAAAAATGGCCGCCAATTGGCGGCATGGCTGGGACTCGTGCCCCGCCAACAGTCCAGTGGTCACAGGCAAGTCTTGCTGGGGATCAGCAAGCGCGGGGACCGGTATCTTCGGATGTTGTTGATCCATGGGGCGCACCGTCGTCGCATGCACCGACGCAAAGACGGATCCCCGCAGTCGCTGGGTTGCCGAGCTGCAACGGCGACGCGGGACCAATCGCGCGTGTGTGGCCCTGGCCAATAAGAACGCCCGGATCCTCTGGGCCTTGATGGCGAAGCGCGAAGACTATCGGCGAGTAGCCTAAACCAGACGACCAGTCTCCACACGGAGGGGTACGGCATGGTTCCCGCCCACGATTGCAGGGGCTGATTCAGCGTGATGGCGCAACCGGTACGACCCGCTCTTTCTGAACCTGAAAAGGGTACGGGCCTTCGAGGTCACCGAACTGATAAGGCGAAAGAGCGCACATTCCATCAGGGCCAGGGACACACGGTGTCCCACTAATAGGTCGGATATATGTCCGCAGTCGTATCTTGGAGCGCCGCTGCATGAAGAGTCCTTGCAAACGGGATGGGTCCATATATGTACCCTTTGCGAACCTTGACATTCTAGTTCTCCCTGCCTGGGCCCGCGGTTTAGGATAGCGTTTCCACAACCCTCCTCCACGACCTCATGAAGTGGGATCATAAGGAGACGCTTCCTCGCTTATAAGGTGGTTAGCATTAAGAATGTCGCCGTTCTTTCTATCTGTAAGAGGTCATACATGAGTACACGGTTCACTCGACGCGACTTTGTGAAGGTCGCTGGCGTGGGGGCTCTCGGGGCCTTGGCCACAAGCATTGAGGCTAGCGCTCAGCCGGGCGAGAAGGCGGGCCCCCAGATCAACGCGGCACGCCAGTTTCCAAAGGGATTTTTGTGGGGCACCGCGACTGCATCGTATCAAATCGAGGGTGCCGTGAAGGAGGATGGCCGCGGTCAGTCAATTTGGGACACGTTTGCCCACACACCTGGGAAAATCAAGAACAACCACAACGCCGATGTGGCCACCGATCACTTTCACCGGTACAAGGAAGACGTGCAGTTGATGAAGACGCTCGGGGCAAAAGCATATCGCTTTTCGATCGCGTGGCCACGAGTATTTCCGCAGGGTACGGCCGCGCCGAATCCTAAAGGTCTGGATTTCTACAATCGACTCGTGGACGAGTTGCTCACCAACGGCATCGAGCCATTCTCGACCTTCTATCATTGGGACTTGCCGCAAGCACTGCAGGATCGCGGCGGCTGGGAGTCGCGCGATACGGCACAAGCGTTTGCAGACTATGCGGGCTATGTCGTGGAGAAACTGAGCGACCGGGTCAAGTATTTCTTCACGATCAATGAGTTCTTCTCATTCGTCGATTTGGGCTACGGGCAAGGGATCTTCGCACCTGGACTCAGACTCCCACCTAGGAGGGTGAACCAGGTCCGGCATCACGCGGTTCTGGGTCACGGCCTCGCGGTGCAAGCTATCCGTGCGAAAGGACGGCTTGGCACCAAGGTGGGCCCAGCGGACAACATTACCAATGGTGTCCCCGTAATTGAGACTGCGGACAACATCAAAGCGGCCGAGAAGGCCACTCGTGAACTCAATGCGCCCTACCTGACCGTGATGCTGGAAGGGCGGTATACCGACGCGTATCTCAAGTCGGCCGGCGCTGACGCTCCGAAGTTCACCAACGAAGATTTAAAGATAATCTCAAGCCCTCTCGATTTCGTTGGGCTCAACGTATACATCCCGAACCAGTACGTGCGCGCGACTGACAAGGAGCCGGGCTATGAATTCATCCCCTTCTCCAAATCGCACCCGCGGATGGTATCGGTCTGGCTTAACATCGATCCCGAGACGCTGTACTGGGCCCCGCGGCACGTGCAAAAGATATGGAACGTGAAAGAAATCTACATCACCGAGAACGGGTGCGGAGCAAGCGACGAGATGACTGCGGATGGCAACGTCTACGACACCGACCGAATCATGTTCTTGCGTAATTACCTAAGCCAGCTGCAGCGCGCGACGGCCGAGGGTGTGCCGGTGCGCGGCTATTTCCATTGGAGCCTGATGGATAACTTCGAGTGGACTGACGGTTTTGCTACCCGCTTTGGGCTAGTCTATGTAGATTATGCCACGCAGAAGCGCACACCCAAGCTAAGCGCGTCCTTCTTTCGTGAGGTCATCGCTCGAAACGTAGTGGTGTAGAGCGAGATGGTCAGTTACAAGACCGGTTCGTCGATGAACGCCGGAGCGCCTCCGATGCGCAAGAAACATAGCAGCCTTTAGCTCTGTGTCAGCTCCGCCCGGAGGCGTAAAGCGCCAATTCACCTTTAGCGGCGTGAGACAGAAGAACGGAATGAAGAAACGATTTCGATCCGTGGTGGGTATTGGGATTGTCGGAGTGGGGCTCTCCGGGCTCTTCGAATTCAAACCAGACAAATCTCACGTATGACCTCGGTCTGTCCTTGAGGTATGACATCCATCAGTATTATGTCTCGGTCGGGTATCAACACGATCCCAACTGAGAATCCGCCGGACTGAATGTGTTGGGGAGTAAGGGTCATAGTGTTGGCATCAATGCTGTGTTTGCCGGTGTTGGCATTCGATTTTGAGCAAGATATGAGATGTCTCTCCTTGTCCCGTACTTCATAAGTGATGCAAGGGTCCTGTGTCTATGAAGATTTGTCAAAGATCGATCGAAAGTACTGTAGGATAGCCGTGAACACTCTCCACCCTGCCCAAGAGCTAACGGGTATGGGAACTGCGTGTTGGTGATGCCTTAAACGGTGGGAGACCGAGGGAATACCTTGTTCGTTTCCGGCAAAAGGCGCTCCACAGCTTTGTTTTCACGCGTGTCGCAGGGGTCTTCACGTACCTAAGGAGAAGGACCGTAACAAGTGCGGTGAGGACGATAAGGAAGGCAAAAAGGCATCAAAGTAGCAAGCTCTCTACTCCCACAGAAGGCACGAGGTGGCCACTCAACGGACCACTCGAAATGAGCGCCCAGATATCAGCTAGAAATGATAGCCGACGCCGATCGCGAGAATGTTCACACCGTAGTCTCCCTTGAATCCGCCAGCATTTCCATTCGGGGTCGACGCGTCAAAGTGGAATTTGACAAAGTTGGTTTTCCATTCAGTGAACACCGCGAGATGTTGGGTGATTTTGTAGCGGAGGCCGAGCTGTGTGTTCACGCCCACATTGGTGTCGGAGGTCGACTCGCGTCCCGACGACAGGTGAGCAAAGAAGACACCCATGCCTATCCCTACATACGGTTCGAATGACCCCGCCTGGTACCGCAGCACCACCGTGATGGGTGACCAATTCAGCACACGGAGATTTTCACCAGGGTTGGTAAACGTAACGGACCCTCCCGGACCGTTGGCAGTGAGGGTCTGTTGCTTGATGTTTGGGTTCGTATTAAATACCTCGGTCTCGACTCCCAACCATTTCACCGATTCAAAATAGTATCCCAATTTAGCCCCGTACATGAATGAATCCTGGAGGCTCAAATCAGAAAAGGAGACCCCTGCGTTCGGACCGGTGCCGACGATGTTGGTGAGATTATTTGGGACCGTTACACCAACTTGACCCGCGACATACATCTCAGCTAGGGCGGGACCTCTAGAAACTGTGAGAGAAAACAACCCCACTGCGACAATCCCAACTCCCACCACGGATCGTGACCGATTCTTCATCCCATCTCCTGTCTCACTCTGCTAACAGTGAAGAAGCACGGCGTGCCCCGATAGCAGGGCAGAGATCGTGCGAATAATAAATCCAAAAAAGGGACCAAGGAGTGCAGCCGGGAGCATTTTCATGGGAGCCCTTCACTGCATCGTAATTCGTCTGTCTGGAAGGTGACTCCTTGGTGACCATCACAGCCACACCGCATACGCTCAGTTTAATTTGATTTGTGATCTCATGGGTTCAATAAGAACTCTTTTGCTTCTCGTGGAGCTGTGAGCTTATTGAATCGGGAATCGGTTACGGAAGTTTTCTACAAATACGTGGTCTAGTTTGTCCGGTCGCAATTTGGGCCAAAATCTGTAGCCGAATTCGACGATATACATGTCTACACCGAGCTCGTTTGGCCCGTAGACTCCGGCGTCGGAGAAATGCTGGGCATGAAAACCCGCATACGCATGAGCCACGGGGTTGAACCTGATCCCCGTGGTTGCGACAATTTACACCGGACCGCCGAAGTCTTGCGCGCCAAATTGGTACCAGGAAACAATCCCAGTCCAGCGCCAACGTTGAGAGAGACTAAGCCTTTCCAAGTACTCAAGGCGAGATCCGGAACAAGGGTGGCTATCAGGCCTGTGTCTCCCCCTCCTTCGAGTCCCTCTGCCCTTGTAATGAGTCTCGTCTCCCTCTTCCTGTCGCTGTCACCTAGCGGTAATTCCCAAGAAAGCCTCCAGAGCTCCGCGATATCATAGAGGCGGAAACTATACTTTTGCTGCCGTCCCAGCATCAGAGGTTTGTCGCTGAAGCCGATGCGAGGACCAACCGTGATGAGGATCGAATCATCTGCCGGGCAAGGACTGCAGACTAATGCGGCGAACGACAGACCCGCGAGCACGCTTAAAACAAAGAAACGCTGGAAGCAGCTCACGGGCGGGCCACAGTTCCTTCTTCCGATCGTTACATGATTCCCCTACTCCCCACTCATTTGTGTTTGAGCCTAGCACACAAGATATCGAGCACCGAGACAATCTCTATATTTGGCTACGAACTGTTTGGGGAGACTAGATGGGGGTGGGGCAGATAGCGATCCGTAGCCCTGGGTGACAGCAACCTAAGCGTGGCAGGTCTCGAAGGGTGGCCTCGCTTGGCCGTTATTCTTTTCGGCTTCCGAGGATTCCCCGTTCTTGCGCGCTGTTAGAGGTGTAACAGCCCGGACAAGTCCAACCAAACCCCTACACTGAGCGTACTCGCCGAGTAGGTCCCCTTGACCCCGAAGTCAGTCGCGACAAAACTATCGAACGTGAAACGCGCCCGATCATGCTTGTATTCGACGAACATCGCGACGGAGGGCGTCACGAAAACCGGACTCCAGCGAACGTATTCAGGCCAAGCGCGGTGTCCTGGCTGTCCTGACCGGGAATGCCAAACGCACTTATCGAAGAGGCAAAGAAAATGCCAGGACCTGCTCCTATTATACGGCTCAAAAGCGCCCAGCGGCACCCGCCCGACGAGATTAAAGGTCCATGCAGTGACGATAAGCTTAGAGCCAGGAGCCTGTCCAGCAGGGACACCATTGATAATAATATTTTGATCCTTAACGCGCGGGTTCGTATTAAACACCTGCGTCTCGAATCCCACCCACTTGACCGAAGGCAAGAAATACCCGAGCCGGAATCCATATTCAAAGGCATCCGTCAAGCGGAGATCGGACAGCGTGTTCCCTGTAAAGCCTCCGGTGCCACTGATGTTCGAAAAATCGTTCGGCAGCGTGGCCCCAAGTTCAGCCGCAACGTACCATTCCGCCTGCGCGGTAGCCGACAGCAGCTCCGTCGCCGTAAAGATTCGCTTGATCCGGGCCTCGACCCGCCTCATCTGCTCCTCCGCATCGACCACAGTCCCCTCAAGGTCGCGACCGCGCGCGCTGAAATGGATCGGGATAAACCGCTGATTGCGTTCGTGATAGATATAGGAAGCCCCCGTGTCCAGGGTGATGGTCGCGAGTTCGCTCAACGGAATGTAGGCGTTGGGGCCGCTGCTAGTCTGAAATCCCACCTTGATCGCGCGGACCTTGTCCAAGCTGGCACGGTATTCTGCGGCCACGCGGACGATCAGCCCGAATTGACGCTCGCCTTCTAGCACCGTGGTCGCTTGCGCGCCACCCAAGGCACCCTGGACCACGGTATTCACATCGCCCACATTCAACCCGTACCGCGCCGCTTTCTCGCGGTCCACGGTGATATTCAGATTCGGCTGACCCAGCACCCGAAAGACGCCAAGATCGCTGACCCCCTTGACCTGATCCATGACGCTCAGGACTTGCGTGGCAATGTGTTCGAGGGTGGTCAAGTCGCGGCCAATGATCTTGATCGAATTGGCACCCTTGATGCCCGACAGGCCCTCTTGGATGTTGTCCTGAATGTATTGGGAGAAGTTGAAGGTAATGCCGAGGAATTCATCGGTGAACTCCTTCTGGACGTCTTCGATCAAGTGGTCCTTCGTGAGCCCCGGCGTCCACTGGTCCAGGGGCTTGAGTGGCGCGAAGAACTCGGCGTTATAGAAGCCCGCGGCGTCGCTGCCGTCATCCGGGCGGCCATGCTGCGAGACCACCGTGACGACTTCGGGGTGGCTCAGCAGGATCTGGCGCATCCGATCGACCACCGGCATGCCGGATTCCAGCGAGATCGTCGGGGGCATCGTGACGCGAATCCAGAGGTTGCCTTCTTCGAGAACTGGTAGGAATTCCCCGCCGAGCCGTGGAGCCAGTAACGTGGTGCTGACCAGAAATCCGATGCCGATCAGGACCATGATCCTCCGACGGGATAACGCCCAGCGGAGGACTGGCTGATAGACGGCCCGCAATGCCCGCACGACGATGGTTTCGGTTTCACGTATACGCAGCGGCAACAGATACGACGCCAATACCGGGGTGACCGTGAAGGTCGCAAGCAACGCGCCCACCAATGCGTACCCGCAGGTGCGCGCCATAGACGTACGGTTTCGCCAACCGTTTCCACGACCTTCTTTCATTCTATTCAGACTCACTCAGGCCTGCCCCAGCAAAAGTTCGCCTTTTGCACAAACCTCTGTTACAGTGGGTTTGCGTGAGTTCGAATAAGCCAGAATAAGATCTCGGAAGCAGCTATCTCACCCACAGGTCGCACGTTCGATTCGTGTCGGGGGGCCAATTTGTCAAGGGCTTATGGCAAGGGCTCGCGGCTTCTGTTCGAATCCTACGCTCGAAATTGTGCTCACACGACGCTGATTTTCTTCAGAATCGGAGGTGTATTATGGTGAATCGCGCATCTGCATGTAGGCAATCCCTTACCTTGTGTACACTCGGTCTCGGCCTTGCCGTCACCTCTGGAATCTTCCTGGTGGTCTGGGCGAGTGACGCCACACCACCCACTCCTGACTCCGCATCTACTTCTCAACCTCCTCCCGCAGCCAGTCCCACTCAACCACCGCAACAACCCGGTGGTCGAAGAATGGAAGGGATGCAGCACATGCGCCAAGCTTGCGCTGCCGACGTGAAAAAGTTTTGTGCGCAGGTCAAACCGGGCGGAGGGCGCATTCTGGAATGCCTTGAAGACCATTCGAAAGAGGTTTCGGATGAGTGCTACGGGTTGCTGGAAAAGCGGGCTGAACGGCAAAAAGGGGGTGTGCAGTGACACGTGGCCGGAGAGTCTAACGATGGCATCACCAGCTCCTCCGTCTTAGTTCGTTCCAACGCTGCTCACCCTGCTCTTGACCGTCCTCGTACTCGGGTTGATCTGGCATTTCATTTATGGCCAACTTGTCACGGCCCTTCGAGAGGAGTCCCAGGCTCCAAGTCCCGTCTTAGACCCAGTTGCTACAGTCCCCGAAGTTGTTGCCCCACCGCCTCAAATCCTTACGTCACCGGCAGCCCCGCACGCCAGCGGGCCTCTAGATCAGAACGTCCCAGTTCAGACCATCGGGCCCTCTCATCAGCTGACATTACCAGAGGAGGCCCAGGAACATGGGGGATTGTCGTTAAGTTGCAAAGTAGAACTCAAGCGGCTCTGTGCTGATGTCCAGCCGGGTGAGAGACGGCTGAAACGTTGCTATCGAGAGCGGGAAGACCAGCTATCTCCGCCGTACCTCCAGCAGGTCGAGGGGCACGCGACGCTGACTCGGGTAGTGCAGCAACGGGCTACCGTTCAATGCGCTGCCGACGTTCGGAGATTTTGCGCAGGGATCAGAGCGGGTGGGGGACGAATCCAGCAGTGCTTGGAAGATCATTACCAGGAGCTGTCACGAGACTGTTATGACACACTTGCACAACGACTCACGACGAACTGATAAGGCCGATAGGCGTCTCGACCTCTGAGCCTTCCAGCCCATGTCCGTGGACGTAGGCAAGTTGTATATGAGTTTCATGTAGATGCACCTCGAACACAATGTAGTATTGGGGAAACTCCAATCGAGTCCGATGCCCAGGAATCTGCATCGCCACGTGTTCTGACATTCTCGCCCGCACCATGTTGCACACGGTCGTTCGACCCAGATCATAATACGGCCTCCCTTTCAGCCTCGCTCGCTCACACGCTTGTTTCCAGGATTTCTTCGGCAACGCCAGGAGTCGCGTCCCCCGGTAGTGACAGACCCAGGGACTGGTCTGTTATCAGAAAACAGGCCTATTAAGAAACTCGACATTCTACTGGATGAGTTTCTTAGAAAAACGTCATTTCTGATAGGCGTGAGGACCGTATTGGACAGATAATGATCAAGAAACGCATGAAAGGTCAGGTCTCCGGAGATTTCCGCATCACCCCCGGATAGAGGTCGGCTTTCACAGGGAATTTGGGGAAAAGCGGGATGTCGGATGGAAGTCCAAAGTGGCGCATCGCAACTTCGGCGAAGAGATGGCGAAAATCCGTGGTGACCTGGAGATCTCGCCCGTCAAACAACTGCTCCTTGGCAAGACCCGGCCAGCGACCCACCATGCGGCCTCCTCGAATTGTTCCGCCCAGCACCATCATCGCGGTGCCGTGACCATGATCGGTTCCGCCGTTCCCATTTTCATGTACCGTTCGGCCAAATTCCGACATGGTCAGCACCACCACCTCGGCCATCCGATCGCCCAGGTCTCGGTCAAGTGCCGCCAAGGCTTGTGCGAATTCCGTCAACCGGGTGGCGAGCTGCCCACGCTCATTCCCCTGCCGAACATGTGTATCCCATCCTCCGCACTCCGTAAACGCCACTTCTAATCCCACATCTGCCTTAATGAGCTGAGCGATCTGGCGTACGCTGTCGCCGAAGCGGCCACGCGGATACTCAGCCCCGTTCGCCGGAGCGGAGCTCTGGAGATTGCGTGCCTTCAAGAGTTTCATCGCGTCAAAGGCCTCCCGACCGGCTTCGTAGAGCAGATCATGGATACCCAGCTCGTACAGCTGCTCGAACCCCTGCTGAGCCTCGATGCCGCTTGCAAGGAGTGGGCTCCCCCCTTTTACATCGAAGTCCGCCAGGTTACTCACCGTGACCGCGTCGATATTGCCCTGAAGGGATCGTGGCACCGTCGTGGTGAAGGCGACGGCACGGAGCGGGTCCGCTTGTAACAGTGGGCGGGCCTCAAGCACGCGAGTGAGCCAGCCCTCGGTCGGGTTCTTGTCCCCAGGTGTTCCTGATTCCATATAATCTTGAGCATCGAAATGCGAGCGCGTCGGGTGAGGTGAGCCACAAGCATGAACGACGGCAAGTCGACGGGCTCCCCACAGCGGCTTGAGTGGAGCCAGGGCTGGATGAAATCCGAAAAAGCCATCGAGATCGACCGCGGTGTCTGCATTGCCGGCTTGGGGAGGCCGAATGGCAATACTTTTGCGGGCCTCGTAATAAGAGCGCTCACCATGGGGAACTAGCATGCTTAGCCCGTCCACTGCCCCACGCTGAAAGATCACGATCAGAATCTTCCGCGCGCCCCCCCTTTCTTGAGCGGAGGCCGCCCGGAGCAAAAACGGAGGCAGCCGACTTAATCCAAGCACGGTGAGAGCGCCGAGTGTTAGGAACGTACGTCGACTACAGGAACACATCCTGCTACCTCCGCTGGAACTCGGGCGATCCAATCACCAGGGCCGCTAACGTCTCCGCGTCGGTATTCACGAGACCTTGGTCATCTTCCATGGCGTGATTGATTTTCGGATCGCTCAGCATGTGAACGAGAATGTTCTCGGTTGCAGGGGTCACCTCATCAGACAGGACAACCGAGAGAAGCCTATTCAAGACCTGGTCGGACCGACGCCGATCTACGCCAATCAGCTGCTGAGGGAGATTGACCCACACCCCTGGGACTCGATTTGGAACCAAGGCCAATGCAAAGGTCATCCGCCGGACCAAGGCACTCGAATTAACCCAGGCAGTCGCCATATCAGGATAGCCCGTTGGGGGCTGGGCCTCGTACAGCGGCTGGCCGAGGTTGGCAATGGTCCGCGTGAGCTGAAACGCTCCGTCGGACGCAGTGCCACTCACGGACACCTGACCACCCAACACGCGCACGGCGCTGATCACATACTCTAGTGGCGTCTTAATCTTGGCACGATAGGCTTCCACCGACGTGAAGTCCGGTGACGTGATAATCGCCTCGAGCGTCGCTCGAATATCGCCGTCAGTCTCTCTGAACGTCTGTGCTGCTCGTTCAATGACTGCGGGGGAGGGATGGTCCTGAACGAATCGCCGGGTGAGCTTCGTAGCGATAAACCGTGCCGTCGACGGATGGTGGGCCAAAAGATCGAGCACACGCAGTCCATCTGCTTCGCCTCCCCCGGCAGGGATCACGGAGCCCAACACCCGCTTTTCTCCCCGATCATGTTGGCCGAGACGAAAGATATATTGTCCCACTTCACGGGGCCGGTCGATGGTCCAGCCAGTGAAGCAGCGGGCAACCTCCCGCACATCCTCTTCGGTGTAGCCCCCGTCCACCCCCAGCGTGTGCAGTTCCATCACCTCTCGCGCATAATTCTCATTTAGCCCAGAATTTTGACCAATCTTCGCGGGCCCTGCGCCGACACTCAACCAGTTATCGAGGTAGAACAACATGGCGGGATGACGCGCCGTGCTGAGCAGGAGATCTTTGAAGTGTCCTAGAGCGTGGGGCCGGATCGCGTCCCGTTCATAGGCAGGCAGCATCCACTTGACCAGATCTTTGTGCGCAAACACATTGAAATGGTTGAACCAGAAATCCACCATCACTTCCTGCAATTGTCGCTCGCTCATCACTGCCCGCGCGATGCGAGCCGCCTGTAGTTCCTGAACGATGCGCACTGGACGGCGTTCGGGAGGCATTTCTTGAGCCATCTGGCTCTGCATCGGTCCCATGTTGGGTTCAACCGGTTTTGGTGGAGGGTTGTTAGGAAATTTTTTCAACAGATCGGGTGTGCTTTTATCAATGGTGGGGTAGCCTCGCAGCAATGGGGCAACGGCCTCATCGGGAATGGTGTCTGGGTGAAGTTGTCGGGTAATCCAGTTCTTGAGACCCATCTGCTGGACACGGGCCGCGTCACCGGGTCGAGGCCCATAGCCTAGCCGGTTGAGCGCATGAAGAATCTGCTGGTGCTCGGACAATGGAGAGGTCGAGACTTCGGGTCGCGGCTCATCTTTCGAACGCTCTAGGGCACCTTCGTGAGTGTCAGATAGGCTTACCGATCGACCTGTGGAATTAGAACAGCCCACAATGAACGCACTAACGATGAAAAAGAAGACCATTCCATACATGAGGTCTCGAACACGAGCGGCCATGCGCAGAGAGGTCAGTAAAATGCAAAAAGAGGTTGGTATACCCATCGGGTGACGAGGATAGCTCAAGACATTTTATTACGCTAGCCTCACTCGGGGCTACCCTTTCACCGGATACTTCGAGGTCATGAGCGCCGCCTCTGCCCCGGGCCATCCTGTCGAAGATCTGGTCGACCGGAAGTTGATACCGAATCAGCGGATTAGCTGTAGCGGCGGTTCTGGCTCTCCGTGGCAACCGTGTGACGGGGCTGCTCTTGGCGCGCCTTTGATGTCAATGTTTCTTGCAGTTAAGGACTACGTGGCGCGCCGTAAGCCTTCTAAAATGAACCTCCCTGCGAGGCGCCCATGGCGTTCACGATTCGGCCGTATCGTCGCTTTCCTGTATGCTGCCCCGTCACCTCTCACGCAGGTTTATCATAGGGCCGCGACACGATCTGGAATGTTTCGCTGACCGGCTGGTGGCTTTCCAGTCTATTGCCGCTGCGAGTGGCTCAATCTTCTTCAATGACTGTTACACTACTGAACCAACGACGCATCTCCGTAGCTGCTGCTGTTGTTCGGCAGGGGCGCAGATAGGAGTACGGTCTGTCGTGGGTTTAGCTGAGCCAATCCGGCAGCATAACCCTCAGCTGAGAAGCTTCCAGCCGATAGTACTCTTGGCTTGTGAGGAGGGATGCAGCTTCGCGGTCAACTACAAGAATGAGGGTGGGATGTAGCTAAATGGAAGCGGCAGGATTGGAGGCGCTCAGTGGCCCCTCTAGCGCGTGGGCGACAGCTTCGGCCTTATGTTTGCCAAAGGCCAACAGTAGAAGAGCCCGGGCCTCACGAATGGTGCCGAAACCCAAGGTCATAGCCCGTTCTGGGAATGGCGTTTGATCGAAAACTTCCGCAAAGCTCTCTTTGGTCTGAACACTCAATAGGCTGACCCTTGTTCAAGAATTAAGACTCGAGCCCGGGTCTTTCAAGCCCAGAGGCCCGTTCCGTCCGATCCCCAGTATCTGTAGGTCAATACCCCCATACTCGCTGATCAATCGCTCATAGGACGCACAGTAGGAGGCCAAATCTTTATCGGTCTGCCTGTTCAACAGATAGAGATGAGTGGGATCGACCTTGACTCTGTTTAGCAGGTGATGGTGAAAGAACGTGTGATAACTGTGTGGACTATTGTGTGGCAGCCCCAGGAGTTCATCAAGGCTGAAAATCCAGACTTTTGAATAATCGAGCTCCGCAGACTGGTGCAGATTTACCAGGGTCCGGTACAATCCGATCGGCGATTTGCCTGCGGCCAGGCCAAGTCGCAACGCCGGATTCTTCGTGATCGTCTGAGCCACGAGGCGGGCTACTATTTGACTGCCTTCCTCGACCGTCTCCGTGATTCGGGCTTGCATCACTCGCCTGAAATTTACGATCTGTTCACCGCTGGTTCCCTGATCTTCCGTTCCCATAGTTCTACAAACTGCTTGGTCATGCGATCCGTTCGAAGCATGAAGTCGAAGTACTCAACGCTGCGTCTTGAATGGCTCTCCTGCCAGGTGCCATGGTACTAGGGGAAAAAAAACAAAAAACCGAGACAGCCTCAACCCTTTCCAAATAAAATCGGACTAATGGACAAGGAAGGGTCTGCCCGATGAATACTACCGTCACATCCGGGTTTGAACTCGACCTCAACGATAGAGCGATCTGTTCGAGTATTGTGAATGCCAAGCATGGGGGATACAGTATCGATTTTGTGACTCCCTCAATCATCCCACATGGCGGGCCAAAGGGAGCGATCGGCCGGAGGTGCGGCGGTGGGAAGTTTTTCGAAGTCAAAGTTCTTACTTCTGGTGGGCCACGGGGGACTCTGACGTGGCGCTACGATCTTCTCCTACGAAAGATCAAGAAAGCGGCTTGACCAAGTACACAATCCGATCCACGTGCTTCGTCAAACTTGCCAACGGCTCTGTGCGTCGTCTCTATTCGATATGTGTGGTCGACTTCCAGCCAGGTCTAAGACTCACCTCGTGCTCATGCAGGTGGTGCCATTGGTCCCTCGAATTCGCCGGTACAATCCTCAAGCCGCACCGTGATGTGGGATCGCGTATAATCAAACAGCAGCTAGAGATACCAGACCGTGCCGGCATTTGAGATTTTCACTGTGTGCCCCGGGCTGTCGTGATCCTTCCTGAACCAGTACCAGCCAACCTGGCTCGGTTTGTCGGTCGTCCAGGTCATCCCAACATTGAAGAGACATATCGATGGAAAAACGCTGCGCAAAATTTCGCTCGCCCTTTGAGTGTTCGACTTCTCCAGAATCCATCCGACTCATCCACGCGGACATGGGGGTGAGCCATGCCGGAACCGTCGATTGGTTTACCTCTCAGATTCTGACCTCGAATTATTCCCCCATCTGTAGGCCCCTGACAAGGGTTAGGATTTCGTCGAGCTTTTGAGTGGTTCCATGTAGTTGATCCGCACCTAGCACATCAGTGGTGAGTTCGGATACTATGGAACGAAGGCCTTCGACCTGTCTCGTTAACTTGTCGATCTTTTTCTCAATGTTATTGAGCTTCACCTGCAACTCTCCCTGACTCATCCTTGCCTCCGTCCAATCAGCCGTGACCGTCACGACTTCTCGTCCAGGTTACTTTTGAACCCGGCCTTCTTGTGTGAGCCATCGCAGAACGGCTTTTGGGCCGAGTGACCGCATCGACAGAGCCATGCCTCGTTCCCGTCAACCGTGATCTTCTTGCCTCCCTCGGTTACAATTGTAAACTGCCCTTTAATATAGTACGGACCGTTATTCTTCGGTTGGATGAGAACATCACTCATTTTGTCCTCCTTGGTGCGCTAAACGATGGACTGTCGCAGATGAGAGGCTGATCGAGCTTTCTGACGGGTTCCATGGCGAAATCTCCCATGTGATGTAGGAGGGAGGCGGACGAGAGAACGCTTTGTCAATGACATAGACTAATACCCCGACAGAATCCCAATCAATGGGCAGCCGAGGCGCAGCCGCAACGGCGTGGAGGAGATATTCACGCCAAAGCAGAAGGCCAGACCATGATTATTGAAAGGCTCGCTGCAGATCGACGACCGTCTGCTTGATACTTCGCTCTAACGCCTCGCGACTCAACTGGTCATAATCTAGATTGTCGAACATCCAACGATCGCCGTACCCATAGTCCTGCATTTTCGCAATTACGACATCGAGATAGACCACCTCGGCGCTCTCGACCCGAATGATTTTGGTGGTGATGGTGATTGGTCGTACCTGGCTCAGTCGGCGAGCCATGATGCGATCGCGCAAGGTCGGCCCCTCGATCGCATAGAGCAGCACGCTGTCCACTCCCAGCAGGTGGCCGACTCGCATGGCACTGTCTTCGGTGACGGCTCCGCTGTTTTGGAATCGCAATTCCGTGAGGACGGTCGGCACGTTGAAGCGATCAACAAGTGTGAGTGTCGATCGGTAAGCTTTCAGCTGAAACACGGCCCCTTCGAGTCGGTGATACGCCTCCGAATAGTCCTGGATGGATGACCGAGGATAAAAGACTGCAATCTTTTGTACGTCTTCCGGGACTGTTAGGGCAGGCCAGGAACTTGAAACTGTGACTGTTTGGCTGACTGGTGGAGCGACGTTTCGGCACCCGACCAAGGTGATCGCTAGCAGGAGGATCGCCCCCGTCCCGATCAAGAGAATCCGACGAATCATGGCCGCCACTCCAAAGGTCCGGCTCTACCGATTTGGTTCTGGAGCAATATGACGGCACCGTCACTCTCTTACTGAATAGACAGGACGAGCAAGTTATATTCCCCGTGTTACAGAGACTAAAGGTGATCAGGAGGGTGCGAGAGCGGCCTTACATGAAATGAGGTTACGCCTATCTTCCAGGCAGCGTGACTGGAGAGACAGCCGAGGTCCACCGGGTCAGACTGTCACACTGTGCCACTTGCGCCGCCGGTTCACCGAAATCTGCGCTGCCTCGGTAAACTTTGAATTTGGTTATCTAGTCGGTCTCACCAGTGCTCTAGTGGTCATCAAGACTCCGCGAAGCGGCTTATCGGCTGGCAGTCTACGGTCGACATACACAGGATTGACACCCTTCGCGTGCACGATCTACCGTTGGATGTCATGATTCGAAAGCCTGACGAGGAACGGCCAATCCCGCCGCTGGAAACGCTGCCTGGTCGACCCACGCAGTCGGGAAGGCACCTGGTAAATTGAATGGAAAGGCTACGTTTAAAGGAGGTTACCTATGGCTACCTACCTGATTCAGGCGCAGTGGACAGACCAAGGCATCCGAAGCGTGAAAGAGTCAGCTAAGCGCCTCGACCTGGGGAAAAAGAAACTGAAGGAAATGGGTGGTGAGATCAAAGCGTTCTACCTGACCATGGGGACGTATGACATGTTAGCCATCGT
>Ga0126373_10001191_pt1 | contig 18202 bp, 25 predicted proteins | sample PanSoiMetPlot_11_FD_92545 | JGI IMG/M metagenome (GOLD analysis project Ga0126373, IMG submission 92545) | Tropical forest soil microbial communities from Panama - MetaG Plot_11 | ecosystem: Environmental > Terrestrial > Soil > Tropical forest > Bulk soil | place: Panama | collected 2016-02-17 | reverse complement strand
GGGTCAATCGTCGTCCTTTGTCGCATCCAATAATTGCGACCACGGTCGCATCCGGAGACATGCTTGGGATCGATATTGTAGGCTAGTTCTCCGCTGGCGTGGGTTACCCACGCGCGGGGAGCGAGATCCTGGAAATAGATGTTCGAACCGGCTCGAAACGGTGGAGCATTCGAGCTTCCCGCGCAGGTATAGCACCCGCTAAGGTCAAGTGGAGGCTCAGCCTCGCGCGCTAATCCAGCCGCAGGAATTGCCGGCTTCACTACGAATAAAGGGGTACGTCTATTATGGCTGCGTCGTTCGATCCTTCGGAACATCGTCGCTACAAGACTCGTTGGTTCGATGATTTCGTGCTTGGCGAACGGTTCGTCATTCCGAGCCGGACCATGACTGAGGCGCTGTTCCTCGCTTTCCAGGCGGCGAGCGGGGACAATCATCCGATCCACTACGACGTCGAATACTGTCGGCGCCGAGGGATGCCTCATATGCTGGCGCATGGTTACCAGGTGTTGATTCAGACCGCGGCCGGGGCAGGCGAATTTCCTTTCCTGGTGGAGGACAGTTTGGTTGGGTTTCTGGATCAGTCGTCGCGATTCCGTCATCCCGTCTTCGTCGGTGATACACTTTACCCGGCCCTGGAAATAGACGAACTGACACCCAATCGACGGACAGGGGTGATCGGACTCGCGGCAACCGTACATAACCAGACTCGTCAGCTCGTGATGACCGGCAAGCAACGATACCTGGTTCGCAAACGGCCCGATTCGGAATTTGCCCCGAAATAAACGCACACGGCGACCCGCTAATTCCAGTTTGTCTCGCGCCGCTCTGTTATCGAGCTGGCACAACAGGTCGAACTGACAGTGCTTAGTCAGACGCGCGACGGCGGGTTGCAAAACTGGCATGGGGCTGATGGGGCAATAACGGCACTCAGATCGCTCATTGGAGCGACTATCAACAGCGGGTGCTGTCAGGGATAAGCCTGCGCCAACGCTCAATGAGGTTATCGCCGCGCAGGTACAGTCCTTGATCGGCGACCGCCACTACGCAGGACCCCTGGTTCACGCTCACGGCGGCCGTTCACAACCGGACCCGCCGCACTATGGTTACCTGTTCCGCTGGTCAAGTCAGAAATGCCAGGTCCGCCTACGTGACCGTCGCCCGCGGCTCCGCCGGCGCCCATGACGAACGTGCTCGCACTCAATAACATCATCACTGCCAACGCGATTGATGCTACCGGTGAAGTCATTTTACGAATAGGTGTCGTCATCATATCCTTCCTCCCCAGAGGGATGGCAACCAGCCCCAACTCGAATATCGAGTGGCCTCAACTGTCTCTCCTCAAGGGGCCCGCAATGGCCCGCCATTACGCAGGATTTTCGGAGCTTCCCTGGGCATTACTGCCATTCTCGCATTCAACCCAAACTGTGTTGAACGTGCCGACGAGTGTCGGAAGAATATGGCACCGTCGCATGTCATGGCCCAAATGATCCGACGGTAAGCACCGTATGTCAGGATGGTCGGATGCTGTTTGGTGTTCGACACTCTTGTTTGTTAGAGCCAACTTGTTGCTGTCGTATATTCAAACTCGAACGTGTCGATGGTGAGGGACGCAAGATTGGCAAGGCGAACACGCGCCTACTCTCTGAGCGTCGCGCGGAAGCGGCGTGGATTGAATTGCCTTGTGGTCGCCCTCTAAAATTGGCCTGCACCTTGCCCGCGAAGGCCCCACTACCCCCGGCGTCTTCGATTTTCCGCGCCGAATGACTAAGTCCTGCCCGGCGATTGACAGGAGATTGAGCCCGCGGTCTGCACGGTCGCGCCTCCGCGAGACGACCCGGCTGCGGCGCTTCGACAAAGGCCGTTGTTGCCGTCGCACCCTCGCGTTTCATGCCGCGTGGAAATACCCATTTATTCAAATACTTGTTCTCACCACGTTCGTCGATCGGCCGGTTGAGCTCTGTCATTGCTTGGCGATATAGCGGTCGCGCAAGACATTCGCCTCAATTTCCAGGTCGTCCAGCCGACGTTTGACCACGTCCCCAATGCTGATGATACCAGCCAATTTGCGATCGCGAAGGACAGGCATGTGACGCACGCGATGGCGCGTCATCAGTTTCATCACGTGATTGAGATCGTCATCCGGTGCCACGGTCGTCAACCCGCGTGGCATGATTTCTTTGACGGCCATGGCGGCCACGGTTTCGCCGTACCGGGAAAACGCGTGGACAATATCGCGTTCGGAAATGAGACCGAGGATCACATCGCCGCTCGTCACCACAAGTGCCCCGACGTTCTTAGCGCGCAACCAGTCGGCTGCGTTCTTAATGCTGGAATCGGGTCCTATTCTTGCAACATCAGCGCCCTTCTGCCTCAAAATGGTCTCGACAGTCATAACCATTTCCCTGTGCCCTCCGACAGTGATCGACAGGACTTACGGCCAGTGTGCAGCTTTACTCCCTACCGATAACGTGAATTGGTGGATCATGACGGTTTGCGCGGCGCCTCATCTAACGTCAATCTGATGGTGACCGCGCTAGAACCTGAAGGCACTCCCTCGTTAAGTCGGGCCGCGGCACATCTGCACACCCTCGAAGGAGGACGCGCTCATCGGCGTTCGACGGCTCGAGACTCAATGAGCCTAAAAAACGCTGGCGAGTATGAGACCAGGAGCCCCGATTGAGTTGGACGACTCGTGCAATTGGCGCAACAACGTCCGCCCTTCCTACAGCTCGATGTCGAGATCCGTTTTAGTTTTCTTCGTCTTGTCGACGGATCCTTGATCGCTCATGCTGGTGAAGTGGTCCGCGCACCCTTCAAGGGTCCTTCTCTAATGAACAGAATAGTCTCGCACCCGACGATGCTCCTCAGCGGCTAGGTCGGAGCGCAACCAATTTCTCAGTCATCCCGTGTCCATATCGCGATGTCGACAATCATTTATGTTGCTCTCATCCAAGAGGGATAGCGAGTCAGAAATGATCATTCGGCTAAATTTTTTATACCGCATCCGCGAGGGAAGCGAGGTAGCGGTCCTTGACGGTCCGCGCGCGGATCGGCGGTCCGAACGTTAAATCATGCGAACTCAAACGCTTATGGATCACTTATTTTTTGCCCATCTCCGTCGCAACGCCAATCGTGATCGAGCGAGGCGATTTGGTCACCTGACGGCGCGCCCGCTCTACAAGATCACCTCCCCGGCCGATCCGCAACCAGCTCAATGCCTCCGCAGGGTAAAAAGGAGAACAGTAAGAGTATACCGAATGCCGAGAAGGAATAACCACCCGTTCCTGCGTCAGTTCTACAGCCAGCGTCAGCAACTTCATGCACCCATCACAAATGCCTGGAAGAGTTCCCCGAAATGGTCGATGCGCAGCCCGGGGTTCTGGCGCGGCATTGTGCGGGCCGAGTAGAGGAAGCCGTTGGCGCGTCAATCGCCGCCATCCAACTCCAGCCAAGAAAGCCTCCGCAGAATACGGTTAGAAACTCCATCTTGATGACCGGGACCTCGTGACGCGCGCATGGAGTGGCGTGAGCTTTGACGGTGTCGTAGTTTGCCTGCTGCGTCCCCCAGTATGGTCAGATCTTACCGTGGACCATCAGACATCCCGGCCGCACATCCTCCTGCCGCAGTCTACCGCAGCATCATGTGAACGATCTGGACGCGGAACAGCACGTATGTACCGAACTTTATTTGATCCCGATGACCCGTGATCATCGGTACCTGTCCTTGTCGCATACGGGTAATGTCCGCTGCGCATCGGCCCGGCAAAGCCGTTCGATCATGCCCGTCGCGCAATCTGCCGGGCCCTCAGCAGCCTCGGCAGATGCCCTTGAGAGCACGATCGAGCATCCGATTTTGCTCGTTAATCACCTTAGCTAAGCCGGTATCCGCGAACTGATCGTCGCCCTCGACCCCCTGCTGCGTCGGTTGCCGATGACCGACCGGCGCCTGCATGACAGGGCCGCGCTCGGTTTTGGTGCCACCCTGGGCTTCCCCAGTGTCCACAACAGCGATCGAAGCCGAGAACATAACGAAACCGATGAAAATCAGGCGCATGACCGCCTCCTGATTGACCGCTGACATATCCAATGCCAACAGCACAAGCTGCGTCCCATGGTCCAAGACTACTCCACATTCTTGCCGCCAGCCACCGCCTTCCTGACCGCCGCATTTCGCCTGGTGGCGGGGCCCCTCATTGAATCCCGACCGCCGCCGATCGATTGTTCTTGATGCCTAAAACCTGGCCCCGCGTCGACAGTGCAACGCGCCTGCCTTCGCAACGGTTGCCGGTCCGCACCCGCTCAGCGGTCCGCGATCGTTTGCAGGCGTCGCTCACCCCTGGTCCAACGCCCGCGTTGAGGCTGCATTAGCTCGCCTCGCGACGTCGAAAATGTCAGGCAAGCGCACCCCAACCTACGTGTTCCGAGCAGCCCAACAGGGGGTCGATTGTCGGCGCCGGCTGGAAGACAGCCTCGGCACGTCGCCCGAACTCAATCTCCGATCGCTGGGAGGACGTCGTCATGGGCGTTGCGAGTAGCTAATGAATCCCATCCATCTATTTCAACATCTTTGGCGCGCAAATTTGATCCAGGCGTATGCAAAAAGACGATATCTCGCTGGTGGCGCGTCTCTGCGATCTTTTGCTTCAATCAAGATCAATTGGTCCGCTAACTGGTCTTGATCGAAACAAGGTATCCACAGTTCATCGATCGATGGCAGCCGACCCGCCAGGTGACCTGGTGCCTGCGGCATCTGATGATGGAGGACGGACATGATAACGATTGTGCGCAGCGTGGTTGGTGCGGCCGCCGTTGTCTTTCCCCTCGTTGCCTCCATTGCTATGCCACAGCCCTCCCCTTGCGCGGCAGGATCGAAAGTGTGGACAACCAGACATTGCTCGTGAAAGCACGCGACGGGACGATGAGGAATGTGAAGCTCACCGATGACGCGTATGTCTTTACGCTAAAAAAGGCATCACTTGCTGATATCAAGCCAAGCGGCCTCGTTGGAATTATCGTCAAACATCAGATGGATGGCAGTCCATCTCAGTGAAAATCCGCAAAGATCATGTCCTCGGCGACCTGCACCACGTCTACAAGCTAGGAGCATGACACGTCCGGGGCCGTGTCCTCACGTGCTGCACCTCCGCGCGTGGTGAAGGACCGGCGCGTCCCCTCGCCCCATCCGGGCGTCGCAAGCCGTGAATGGTCGGCATCGCCCATGCGCGCCTCCGTCCCCTTCATTACTGGCGAGTTCCTGGAAAACGGCAAAGGCTTTAGACCGTATTTTTGCGCCTACAGGTGGTCCCAGGGAGGAGCCAAGGTAAGCCATGATGCGCGCACGATGGAACTGTGCACCAGGCTAGAAAGCAAAATATACCACTACGTAACCGTTTGAAGTCGTTGAGGAGAAGGCAGATTTTTGTTTTGCGGTAGAGACGCATGGAGAAACAGATGGTTTTAACGATGATGTAAAGATCCCCCGCTCCCCAATTTATGTAATAAAAAAGACTGATGATTCTGTCCGATACTCGGCAGCGGTGCCCGCCTGTCGATTATCCTGGCCCGCGAGTTCGACGGACGCTCGCGGGATCGCCACCCGAGCCACCAAATAAATGCGGTATGTCAGGAAACGTGTCCCGGCGAATGGCTATTTTCCAGGGTTGGGAGTCAGGGGTCATACGGCGAACCACGCCCCACGCTCCCCGTTCACCACGCGACAAAGGCGGTCAGCGCCGGCACCGCGTCACCGGGGGTCGCTAAGCTAGGAGGAGACGTTGCTAGACCTGGTTCTTGCGGTGGCTCACCACCTGCTAGTGTTCAGTTTGTTCGGCGTTCTAATGGCCGAGTTCGTCGTTGTGCGTCGAGGCATGACCAAGGCTATGGTCGAGAGGGTAACAGCGATCGACCTATGGTATGGCGTGCTGGCCGGACTCATCCTCGCGGTCGGTTTTGGACGAGCGATTTTCGCCGCCAAAGGTTGGCTATATTACTCCCACAACGCCTTCTTCTGGGCAAAGATCGGCGTGTTCGTGATTGTCGGGCTTCTGTCCGTTCCACCGACCTTAGCCTTCATCAGATGGCGTAGGGCAACCGGCGCGCCAGACGATCCGCAAATCTTGCGCATTCGCGGCTTGCTCTGGGCGGAGGTGGGCCTCTTCTTGCTGCTCCCCATATTTGCTGCCGCTATGGCTAGAGGTTACGGCGAGTTCGGGTTCTAAGCTCGTCGCCAAGGGACGCATCTGCTGATCAAGCGTGAGGACAACGGAAGGAACATCTGGTGGCCGGCTCCAACTAAGCCAGCCTTTGGTGTTATCTCAATCGAGTTGGTTGAAGCCTTTTGCTGCGCTAATCAGATAGGTCGCAGTTTGCCCGTGCCGTCGACGCGGCTGCGCTTTCAATGTGCTCTTGCGGCGAATTTGCAAATTGCTGGCAGCAAGGCGGGGAAGCGTAGTGGGAATACCGACAATCTTGCCCGTCGCCGATCATGGTCAAGCACGATCAGGGTATACAGCATCCAAAACGTCACGGTCGCGTTGCTGCTCCTTGCGAATATGTGGGGCTTTGCCCCAAGTCGGCGGGTTGCACCGCCGCTACGAACGTCGCGCCGCTTGAAGTTTAGGTGCCAACTGATCATCGAACTCCGACGTTCGGTGCTCCGGACCGACAACCATTTGCCGATTGTGTGCGCGTCAATAGACTTTTGAGCATGGATAGCGCATCAAGGCTCCTTTCGCTTGCTTGTGAAAATCAATTACAGCTCAAGCAGCCCGACGCCAGCGGTCAATGATGCTCCAAATGGTAAGTATGATGACGGCCCCCACGATTGCGCCGATAAACCCGGCGCTCTGATCTGCCTTATACCACCCAACCGCTTGGCCGAGATAGGTAGCGACGAAAGCGCCAACAATTCCAAGGATCGTCGTCAGAATGAAACCCGATGGTTCATTGGAACCAGGGTGAATCCATTTGGCGATAACGCCTGCGACGAAGCCGATTAGGATGGTCCAAAGAAAGTGCATGTTAGACTCCGTCTGTATGCACTTGTCGAGAATTCGCGTTTCCCCAAATATTGACGCACTTCAGCGATTTTTGCAAGTCAGTGCGCAGGGCAGCTGGGTGAAGGAAGTATGTGACAAACGCGTAAAAGTGCGGAGTCTGTCGTGGCACTCCGATTCGATACGCGGGGATTGCGATGGCGGATTCGGCGACGGGGCCCAGGTCAGTCGGCGAGGCGGATCATTTCAGGATTTGCCTGACCCACGCCAGGCCGGCAAGGCGCTTTATCCGCTCGAGGAGATACCGCTGTTGTGTCTGCTTGCGGTGTCCCTACCCGAAGCCTAACCGTGACGGCCTCCCGCGAAGCAGCAACGGAAGCGGCGACAACGAGCGTTCCGCACAACGCTGGGAAGGCAGCAAACCGCCATGGGCTCATCACCCGTCCTCTCTGGTCTCGCCCTTCACCTGAGCCGCGCTGCACAGCCAAGCGCGAGACAGTCGATTTTTTCGAGTCCGGACACGTTCATGCAAGGAAAAGGACCCCACGCCGCCGTCTTTTCCGAACCGTGTTGCCCAAATGCAACGGCCAGGCGACCCGCTCGAGACTTAAGGACGCCGCTAAGTTCATCGGCCTGATCAGGCCGTGGTGCTACGCGCGACATTGTGGCGGCCTGACGGCAGACGTGTCGAGATTGTCGAGGCCACGCGCTGCCTCGAGGTCGCGCTGGTGCCACGACAATTGGCTCTACTTGCCCCATGCCAGTCAGCTGCAGTTCGGCGCCCGTCACGCGCCCGGGCGATGTGCTTCGTTAATCTCCAACCGGAAGAAGAAATGGGCTGCTCGCCTGCTGCCAAGATCCATGCGATGGTGCGATCCTAATTTTTGACTTGTGTTTGGACAATATTTGGACTGTTGCGAGGGGTGATGAGAACCTTGAAAGCAACTCGCGCGTCCCGCAGGGACCACTTCACCGCCGCTTGTGATCGCTACTTAGAAATTCGACGCCCCGATCGCAAGCCAGGAGCGGTTACGGTCGGCTGCGTGGTCGCGGTGGGGTACGTGATTAAGGTGCGGGTGTAGGGTCCGTGGTCTCCACGGGCGAGCGCACCGATCGATAATAGCGGGGCGGCGGTTAGCAAACCGATAACGAGCCATGACTTGGCCATAGGGTGATCCCCCTTCGGGAAAATTCGTGGCAACGCCGCGGCAGATAGAAGACGCGGAATTGATTTCAAGGTCAACGGGTGTGTGGTCTTGCCGTAAAATACGCTCAATGATGTTGCTGAAAAGCCACGATTTAACCGCGGTGCGTTGTTAGGGGCGTATATGGTCCGAGGGTCCCGGGCATGACGATAGCCGTCGGGCATTCGGCCCTCCGCGGTGGGTTCTGTGAGGGCGTCGACAGCGGAAGATTGGGCCCACTGCCTGGATCCGGGCGCAGCAGTTCGTGACCGCCAAGGTCTCCTTTCAGGAATTTTGCGCCGGAAAGTAGCTATAGCAGGCTGTTGAAGAAGCAGTCGTCTTCGGCACATCGCGGCGGTGCACGGCCGGTTCCGCTCATTCTCCGGACATCAACTTTGACAATCTGATCAAGTTGTACGCTGCGGCGGGGAGGGTGAAAGCCCATCAGACTCTTTCGAGCCCTCGATATTTTGTTTTTCGTAAGCCAGCGACGGTCTTGATCCAGCCGATGCGCTTCGGGATGCGCTGGCTCGTTGCGTAGCCGGGATGCCGAGTGGACAGGTCCGTCGATGGCCGAACGTCGGGTCGTGTTCCCGGCAATGTGCGGCGTCACGGTGATCTCACGCAGTTCCATGAAAGTTTGCAGGATCGAAGCGCTCGTTGGCCGCCAGCGTAATGGTCTGCCGTCTGTATGCGAGGGGGCTCAATCATATCGAGCGCAGCCAGCCGTTCGGCATGGCCAGACACCCGCGTTAGTAGCGCATCAACCAAGAGCCCGTTGCGGTTCTCCATCAGGGGCGTGGCTGATTTGGCAAAGCTTAGCCTCCATGCTGGAGCCTTTGCGATAGAGCAGGCGTCAGCATCGCCGGTCGAGGTGTGGGTCTGGTTGCTGCGTTTCTCGCCGCGGAAGTTGACCTCTTCATTCCGTCCACCGCTCGCCGCAGGTTTGACCGGTGCCCCTCTTCGGCTTGGAGCTCTTCATTCCCAAGGCTTCCACCAGCGTTCTCCGAGCCGCCTGTCCCGGTTCTTGGAGAACGGCGAGTGATCCCAGACCGCATAGTCGATGCCAAGCCCGACGAACCAGCAATACAGCAGCTCGAACTTCAGCCGTTCCATCACCTGGCGTTCCGAGTGGATTGTGTAGAACGCGTGCCGCAGTGAGCAGAACTTCACCGGCGGGATAGCGGGCCGTCCTAGCGATGCGTACATCGCCGCAAAGTCGGCACTTAGGTCCGACGCGGCGCCATTCGCAATCTCGCGGATCGCACGCAGCGGATGGCCCGTCGGAACCCGCGCCTCCAGATACGATAACAGCGATCCTGGGTGTTTGTCGGCACCGCGCATGACCTATCCCCAACGCGATCGCGCACCCATGGAACCACCAAATGGCCAAATCCGCTAGCGAAGATAGTTCGACGAACGGAAGCTATTCGTGGCGCCAGCTTCGAGTGGAAAGCGACCCTTGCCTTTGACAGCATAACGGTCTTATTCTACTCCCTCCATCCGGACCGCGGTCTGATGCTGGTTCGCGAGGTAAGGAATGAAAGCGTATTTGGTGCTGGACTTGTCGGCGAATGACTTAGGTGGTTTCAGAAAACACATCGCTGAAATCCCTGAATTCACCGCAAAACACTCATTTCTAAGTGACCCTGAAATTAAGACCTGTTCAAGGTGCGCCACGATACGACCACGAGTAAACTGGTGCTTGCCGATGCACGTAACCGACGATATGGGACGAACTATCCTACACTCCTGCTGAGGGCCGAAAGTGGTCCCAATTGCGTGACCGACCGACTACTTTGATCCGTCGGGGTTTTTCAACCCCTGCTAGGGGCTTGGAGCAACGCTCGTGACGAATCCCAAACTCGCTTTCATCGGACTCACCCTCGCACTATTTTGTGCCTCGCGTGCTCAAGCGCAAGTCACGATCGATGTCTCCAAGATCACATGTCGGCAATTCATCCTCTATGAAGTTACAAAGCCCGAATACATCGCCATTTGGATACATGGCTACTATAGCGGTAAGCACGACAGTACCCTCGTCGAAGTACAACAATTAAAAGCTAATGCGGATAGGGTAGAAAAGTATTGTCGCGAGCATTTAGATGAGATGGTTATGCGCGCCGCGGCAACACTACTCGGCGCGGACAAATCTGACAAATCAAGGTAGAGAGACTGGTGATGCCCTGTCGCATGATTTATCACGTGCCTTGCTGAGACTCGGTGTGGATCTAGATCCATCTGCTGTGGTCTTCGTGAAGACGCGCTCGCTAGTTGAGAACTCTCTCCTTTCGGCGGATGATTTCCAGTGCAGACAGGTGATTTTCTGTTGAGCAAATCGTGTTCGATCTACGGCCCAAAACATTGAGTTGATGCCGACGCACAAGGATAGCACACCCGATCAACCCGCATAGCGACCTCATCGGATGTTATCAACCGATTCGCGAGGTGCCGTCAGCGGTTTCGAGTTTCCGATAGGAACGGTTGTGGCGGATGAACCAGCGATCTGGATGTGCTCCCGCCTAGATCCCTTGCCAAACATGCGCCGACAGAGCAGACAGAAGTACTCCTTCTACTCGATTTCGGCGGAAGACGATGCCGAAGGCTTTCTCGACTCGCGCACAACGCTCATCGGTACGAACTCGCGTCGCCACGGCCAGCGACCCTCAATTTCAAGGAACAGGGTCCAACTTAGGAAAGTGCGTACCAGAACCAACCCGGCAAGGAGCCCGAGACTGGTGAAGGTAAGCTCCATCGCAATCGTCTTGACGATATCAGCGGCGACTAGCACTTCGAGGCCAAGTAGCAGTGATCTGCCAATGCGTATTCTATATTGATCATACTGCCATTTCTCTGTACGTTGATGTACATAGAGAAAAGTCGACCAGATGACGCCGGCAACGATGACGAACACACCGAAAGTTTCGATACAAGTACCAACAACACGGATCCAATGGCTTACGGCGAGTTCAAGGGCGGACAAGTGCTCGCTATCGATGTCCATCTTTTCCGGCAAAATCCCTGGTCCGTCGACATCAGCTCAATGTGCTCAGGCGCGAGTTTGATTTTTGACAAGGACAACGGCAGCCCACTGCCACGGCGCGAGTGATTGGCAGGAAGACGGTTGGTCGTACGGCGCCCTTGGACAGGGTGTCTACCCCTGCCCGCTTTTGTCGGATCGGAACCCAATCCGGCTGTGCGTGCCGTCACAAAACGGCTTGCTCTTGGAACCGCCGCAGCGGCACAAGGACATGACCACCATGGTCGCGATCGATTCGCCCTTGTCTCCTTTGAGCACTACCGGCCCCTTCACCATATACGGGCCGTTCTCCACGCACTGGATTGTGGTTTTTGTTTCACCCCAACCACTAGGCATGTCGGCCTTACTCAGCAGCGTCCTTGAGCGGAGCCGGGCTCTCGGCAACATCCTTGAACACTGCGGTGCTGTTTGTCGTATCTGGCATAACCGGGAAGTGGAACTGGCACGTCGGACACGGCTCCGCCAGGGTCTCCTGCTCACGGTGCAGGTCGAAGGTTTTGTCCTGGACATGACCACAACAAGGGCACACGCGCAGCAGGCGGGTGCTCTTGAGCTCAAAGTTGGTAATAATGTCCTCCATGATGGCGCCCTGCGCCGCCCATGCTTTGGCGTGCTTGTGATAGATCGTCATGTGCCAATCCTCGAGCGCCTCCTTGCTGGTCCAGAAACTCACTTCGTTGAACCAAGTCGGATCGTCCGGATGGACCCACCATGTCAGATGCAGGAACCCCGGCAGCGGCTTCAAATGGCGCCGTACATCCGCGAACAGCACCTGGAACTTCTTATAGCCGTCGGCGCTCGAAAATCTCACGCGCTGCATGCTTTGGTAAATCGCCATTGGATACCCCCTTACTGGTGAGAGCTGCTGCGGGACTTTCTGCCTTCCTTCCGCGCCCCAAACACCGCCTTGCGGTCGACCAGCTCCCGAGGCCGCCTGTTGGTTCGCGCAGCTGACATTGTCCCCGGCTGCCGCACACGGACAAGGTCCAGTACTGGTCAAACCAATGGGGCCACGATATTATCGCCGTAGAAGAGATTGTGGTACCAGTCGCTGAGCGCCCTCCGGCCTGCGGTTATATCCTCATCCGGGGGAAGCCGGCTGCGGGAAAAATCCGGCAGAGAAGCGATGCAGCTACCGCTGACCATCGACAGAAACGTCACAACGGCACTCCAGATCCAGATTTACGGACAGATCCGCCAGCTGATCTTGGCTTCGCAGCTTACCCCGGGCGTGCGAGTTCCCGCGACGCGGTCGCTAGCCGCCGAACTCGGCGTCTCCCGCAACACCATTGTGTTGGCCTACGATCGCCTTGTATCAGAAGGTTATCTTGAGACACGACCCGCTCTCGGCATATTCGTCAATTCGGAGCTGCCGGATGACGCCATCCATGCATTGGACCGGCCGGCGGCCGACGCCAACATAGAGCGCAAGGCAAGACCTGTCCGAGTGCAGTTCAGAGGCCGCGCGCACACTGTCATAAATCCGGATCGCGACCGCGTGAATATCGATTTCTGGGTGGGGCGACCGGACGCTTCACTCTTTCCGAGGCAGTTCTGGCGCCAGCACGCACGCCGACTTCTGCAACGAGCTGAAACGAACCTCACGGACTACTGCGAGCCCGCGGGAACGCTTCGCCTACGCCAAGCGATCGCCACCTATCTGGGTCCAGCACGTGGCATAACGGCCACCGCGGAGCAAGTGATCGTCGTTTCTGGCATCCAACAGGGGCTCAACGTCGTTGCTAGGCTTCTAATTCGACCGGGTGCAAGTGTCGCCACCGAATGTCCCTGCTACCAGGGGGCGGCATTTGTGTTCGAGAGCTACGGGGGGCGCCTGGTTCCTGTAGAGGTCGACTCCGACGGCCTTGATGTCTCCGGATTGCCAGAGCGCGGCATCGGACTCACCTATGTAACGCCTTCGCATCAGTTTCCACTCGGACACACGCTGTCCCTTGAGCGGCGCCTTCAGCTTCTGGACTGGGCGCGAAGATCACGGGCGTACATCGTCGAGGATGACTACGACAGCGACTTCCGTCATCACAGGTCGCCGCTGATGGCCCTGAAGGGCCTCGACCGGGAGGGATCAGTCATCTATCTGGGCACCTTCTCCAAAGCAATCGGTGCGGGGCTGCGGATCGGCTACATGGTGCTGCCATCCGAGCTCGTGCGACCCGCCATCAGCATCAAGGCTCTGTTCGACAACGGCAACTCCTGGCTTGACCAAGCGGTGCTTGCTGAATTCATCGCGAGCGGGGCGTACGAAACGCATCTCCGGCGCATCCGCAGGATCTACTTAGCGCGCCGTGATTGTCTGACAGCGTCATTCGCTCGTCATTTCCAAAACGTCACCCTCAGTGGTTTGGAAGGTGGGATGCACCTCGCCTGGCACGTGCCGAAGGAATTGCCGACGGCACTCGAGATCCACCGCTTGGCACGGCGCCGCGGCGTCGGGGTTTATCCCTTGCAAATGGCGGCCGGCTACGCTTATGGGAGGCCTGATCACGCCCGCCGCACCCTCATCCTGGGCTACACCGCACTTTCTGAAAGCGCTATCCGCCAGGGTGTAGCGCTGGTAGCCGATGCGATAACGGCAAGCGCCGGGCTGAGGGGCTCTGAGTAATCCACCCGTTTGGCCTATTGCGGGGGCGCCAGGCGCTTCGGCGATTTGCGGCGCAAAACATTTAACCTGATGCCGAAGGACAAGGATTTTCGGCTTGCAATCCCGCCCCCGACCGGAATAGCCCGGCTACAGCACACCAGACCAACGCGTAGAAATCGCCCATCGGGCCGAGTATTAACCGACTCGCGGGGGTGACGTCAGCCGTTTAAGTTTACGGTGGGCAGAGATTCCGGTTCGCTGAAGTGCCGACCAGCGGCATGGCGCGCGCGCCCGACAGGATGCGGCGCAGCTTGGCATGAGATCGGCTTTAGCATCTCATAGGCTTGATCTTTCTCAACTAAAGCGGACGGCGGCGCTAGACGGTTGCGACCCGGCAGCGCCGCTGGTGTTAATCTATCTGGCAGGGGTCAGATTGCCGACCACCACCCGGTACTTCCATCCCCCGGCTCCACGCTCATAGACCCAAACCACGTTGCCGTGCAGGGGCGTGACCTTCGCGTCCGGACCAAAGGGTGCAGTCACCTGCACCTCGCCTATACCGAAGCCCCCGTCTCCCTGCGCCTGCACCGCCTTGACGGTCATGTGATGATCTGTCGCGCCAGCATCAAACCGGCTCTGGTAGTATTGCTGCAGCTTGTCGTGTCCTTGGATCACCGGTCCGGATGTAACAAGGGCGCCATCATTGGCATAGAGCGCGACCATCCCGCTCGCATTCTTGGCATTGTAGTTGTCGTCGTACTGTCGAGCGAGCGTTACGGCCGCGGCGCGCAATCCCCCCTCTTCGTCCTCAGCCTCCAGTCGCACAGGTGTCCCCAGCGCTAAAACTGTGACAGCAGCCATGAGTGCAGTAGTGGTTAACGATACTCGCATAACGCCTCCTTTTGAGATGCTTGGTTCGGGTGCTTACTTACCACCAATTTCGGACAGGGAAATGAATCCACCGTGCCGACAGTCGCCTTCTGCTGCGAACCTTACCCGTGTCCCATCGCATTTCGCTTGTGACGCGTGTACTTCCCAGCCGCATCGGGGAACCCGACGCTTGTCCGATCACATGCCCAATCGACGCCGCGATGCGCACTATGAACTCGCCCTAAACGAGACTTTACCTCGCGATTGTCTGCCCTCAATTGCTCGATCATGGCGCATAGTTCACCCGTCATTTTCTCAGCCGCGGCGCGCGCTAGCCCTTGGGGCGCATCTCGGCCAAGTGTTTCATCGAATTTTGCCAGCGTGGCGATAACGAATTCCCGATATTCCGCCTCCGACATGCGGCTGGTACAAGGCAGATCGACTACGAATTCCCGCGTCAACAGCATAGACCGAAAACATACGCGACTCATATGGTTCGGCCCGTGTCGCGAGGATCAGAGAAGGGAGAGAAGCGGTGGCGCGTACAAGGTTGTTGGTGCGCAAAATCCTCATCATGACTGAGTTCGCCGAGTCGTGCAGCTATTAACAATTCCGACACCTCCCTTTGCAGTTTCAGTGCGGACGAGTCAGCCGAATGCGACACCCTTGAGTTCTTGCGCCGCCGTTGTTGACTTGATACGGAATGCCCGAGCGAGGGCCGCGCCCGCCATTTCAAGCGCGAGGTCTGACGCGCGAATGACGCGTCCCATCGTGAGAAAGCCGTGCATCTGGTCGCTCATATGGATGAGCGTAACTGGCACACCGTTCTCCTCTAATTTTCGAGCGTAGGCCATCCCCTCGTCGGCGAGTGGATCGTAGCCCGCAGTCAATACGAAAGCAGGGGCGAGCTGATTAAAATTCGCCGCCAGGAGCGGGGCGGCACGCGGGTCAGTATAGTCGTTCCTGTCGCGAAGATAGTGGCCGATGAAATATTCAATGGCCTTGATTGATAGCGGAAACTGTGTGAAGTCGCGCTTGTAGGACGGTTGCGACATGCTCATGTCCGTCCCAGGATATAGCAGCATCTGAAAGCACAGCGGCGGCACCCCACCGTCGCGCGCAAGATGTGCCATGTTTGCTGATAGATTGCCGCCGGCGCTGTCCCCGCCGACCGCGACACGTGACGGGTCGATTGAAAGGCTCTCCGCTTCCTTCACGATCCAGCGCAGCGCCGCGGCGCTGTCCTCGACTGCGGCCGGGAACTTGTGCTCGGGCGCGAGCCGGTAATCAACCGCAATGACGCAGCATTGCGCAACGTTTGCAATCTTCCGGCAGACATAGTCGTGCGTGTCGAGATCGCCGATGACGTAGCCGCCGCCGTGGTAGAACACCAGTACGGGAAGTGGGCCCGGCTTCGTTCCCATCCCGCGATAGAGCCGCAGTGGAATATCACCGGCCGACCCCGGCGCCGAATGATCGCGGACTTCGGCCATCTCGGGGAGATCGGGCTGCAAGGCGCCCCGCGACGCGCGGTACATCTTGCGCGCCTCCTCCGGCTGCAGCTCGTTGACCGGCGGGCGGCCGGCCGCCTTCATCATGTCAAGGACTTGCTGGTTGTCCGGATCTAGACTCATTGATCTCCTCCTCGTCCGCTGACCTGGCTTGCGGCCTACTTCGCTATGGCGCAACAGCTGACATCCTCGTTCCCGACGTCGCCATGGCGGATTTGAGCGCCCATACCCGCATCTAGTCAACCATCACAATGATCTTGCCGACCGCACTTCGTGCGGTCAGAAGTTGGATGGCCTTGCTCCCTTCATCGAGCGAAAAGCGGCGCTAGATTCTCGGCTTGATTGCACCTCGCGAGTACGACTCTAGCAATTCACGCGCGCTCACTTCGAACTCTCTCGGACGAATCTCGACCCAATCCGCCCAGCAAACGCCCCACGATCTAGCAGGCCATCAACAGCACGAGATTGAAGGGAAGCTTCGGGACATCCGACACGACCGCCCTCTGCGCCAAGAGATCAAACTGCACCTTGACTGCGGACGGTTCTGCAAGCTCGACCTCGACGACAAAGGCCCCACCACTCGACGTTCTTCCGATCAGGTGATGATGGTGACCTCGATCGCCGCCCGCGCCTCAAGTCTTTCGTGCAACGATCATATGCCAGCGGTGAAAGAAGACAATCGACCCGCCGGCTAGAGACAAACCCATCCCGGCATCCTCGCCGACGTGCGCCAAAGACCGGACGATCGTGCGCAACGGATCGATGCGCTCGGGGGAGGCGACCAGGCTGCCCCATTCCTCGAACTCGCGAGGCTGGTCCCACGTATCTTCCTTCTGTATCGTCAGGCCCGCACTGCAGATAAGAGAGGCAAGCTGCGAAGCAGAGTGCATCCGGACGTGGGACGGATCACGCAGAACCTCTATCACGTTCTGTAGCGCCGATTTCTCGGTGATCTCGGAGCTGACGATATCGGCGATGACCAGGGTTCCATCATGTCTCATTACGCGCCGCATCTCGCTGAGAGCTCGTCGAGGTTCCTGGAAATGATGGATTGATAGCCGCGTCACAACGATATCGAAATGATCATCGGGAAATGGCAGATCGGTTGCCGAGCCTTCTTTGAAAATAACATTTCGAAGACCGGCCTTCGCGCAACGCTCATGTGCTCTCGCCAGCATTTCTGGCGTCAGGTCAAACGCCACCACTTCACGCACGTTGCCAGCCAGTGCGGCTGTGACGATTCCGGGCCCGCACGCAACGTCGAGTGCAAGTTGCGTCTCACTGGCACCGGCCGCTTCGATGAGACGCCGCGTCAGTCGACTGTCCGTGGTCGCAGCCGACGCCGCAAAACCGGCAGCTTGACGGGTGAATTCCTGCTTTGTTTGCTGAAGATGATCCATGAGTATCCCGTACTCACCGGTTCGCAGTTGACGATCTGCGACTTCCTTTGCATGTCTGAGCTGTCACGGTGGTCGCACCGTTGGTCTTACCCGCGCGCAAACATCCGCCGCACGTTGCTATCGACGCCCCGAGGGGCAGTATCCAGCTAATCACCAATCTGTCTCACGCGATACTCAACGACCTGGTGCCGCCCGATCCGCGACAAAGCGAAGCCCGATCGGCATGTTCCCGACCGGGCTCCATTGTAAAGCCTCGCCGATTCCGCCTCAAGGACCATCGTAATTGGGCCCGGCGAAGGCAGGCCCATCTGCCTAACGCCAGTACCGACTGCAAGAGGCCGGACGCACGAGATCAGTAGTGGCCGGTTCCACAATGGCGCGCTTGTGGGCGGGAACCCGCGACTCAGAGAGCGCTCGGGTGACCCCGAGCGCTTCCTTAGCCGACATCGATAAACCTCCATCCATGTTCGATGTTGATGCTAAAAAGCCACGCTTGGCGATCGGCCGGGGACTCGTGAACGCGGAGAAGATCATGCGCGGCGCGTCGATTGGAAGACGATGGTGTTGCTTCACCGCGATCGCCGGTTGTCTCCAAAATCGTCG
>Ga0126373_10001190_pt1 | contig 18205 bp, 12 predicted proteins | sample PanSoiMetPlot_11_FD_92545 | JGI IMG/M metagenome (GOLD analysis project Ga0126373, IMG submission 92545) | Tropical forest soil microbial communities from Panama - MetaG Plot_11 | ecosystem: Environmental > Terrestrial > Soil > Tropical forest > Bulk soil | place: Panama | collected 2016-02-17 | reverse complement strand
CCCGTTCCAGATCCACTCGGCTGATCAAATCACGGTGGACAGCGGACTTGAGCTCCTGGTATTCCTTGAAGGGTAGGCCGGTACGCTTGATTTCGGCCGCCGCACCAGTCACTCCCACTGGCGTCGTGACCGGATTAAACTCTCCCATTTGTGCCATTGATCCCCCTTACTACCTGCCCAGGAGCCCAAGAAACCCCGAGCTTTCTTTCTTCTTCTCCGTAGCCGTCGCCTTGGCACCGAGGGAAGAAGCTAGCTCTCTGAGATTCCTTGTCACATCAGAACTTGAAAGCGTTGCAATTGGATCGCCACCATTGATGGCTTTCACAACGTGGGCATACTGATTCGGAACTTTCCAGAAAATCTTCTGTCCGATCGTCTTCTCGATTTCACTATCACTGATCAGCGACCGCTTCTGGTGCCGGTTCAGGACGACACGGAAACGTTCGCGGGGGATCTCTTTGCGGGTCAAATAATCAAAGTGTCGGACCACATTCCTCAGGGCTGAGACTTCGGCCACGGTTACCACGTGCAGCTGATCACAGTGGCGGATTAGCTCAAGATTTTCATCGCTCAGTCCCGGCGCCATGTCCACCAGAATGTAGTCATAACGGGCGCGCAGGAAATCGAAAGTCTGCGCTACAGCTCCCGGCAGAATCCGGCGCTGAGTATCGTTGCCTTCAGGAGCTGGAATCAATTCCAGGCCGCTGGAATGCCGTGCGAGGAAACTCTGCAACAGCTCAGCGTCAAGTCGATCATTGTTTTCTACGAGTTCAAAGAAGTGATATCGGTACTTCGTAAGCCCCAGATACAGCGCCGCATCGCCGAAGTCCGGGTGCAGATCGACGACCAGAGTCTTCCTCCCACAGGAATTGGCCAGCAGCGCGCCAAGTTGCGTGACCAGGCTGGTAACACCGCATCCGCCCTTTGCCCCCATGAAGGCCAAGACTTGGGCCCGGAACGGCTGCAAGCGCTCCCGCCTGCGCCCACCTACACGAGCAACAGCGTTGAGCAACTGCTCCCGCCCGATTGGTTTGAGCAGATACTCGCTGCATCCGCTGCGCATCGCCTGAATAATGAGATCCGGCTGGGCATCGGATGAGACGGCGAAAATAGCGGTTTCGGGCGCGGCGCTGTGAATGATCTCAGCCGCCATCGCTGCTTTCCGCCGATCGCGATCAAAATCGACGATGCAAATGTCAGGAGTCGGCGTACCCATCCATTCGAGTACGGAATCCGTATCCTGTACGCGGTACTCAGAAACGTGCGAGCGCAACCGGATCAGCGGGGCCGAGTCCGCAAACACCTTCAGCACTGTCCAGGTTTCTTCGTCAAGACAGACTCCAACCACGGAAAGCGGTTCGCTCGTGGAAAAGCTCTCACGCGGCGAACTGTTGAGCTCGTCTCGAATGGACATCGGCTTCATTTTGTACTCGGCGGTGCTTCAGTGCTCGGAGGATTGCTAGCTCCGGGCGTCGCCTTTGCCGGCAAACCTTTGTCAAACTTGCCATTCTCCAAGAACTTCACTGGGTTCGATGGCGCCGTGGGAGCCGGATTGTTCATTCTCACCGGATCTACCACGTGCGGTGTAACCATAACTAACAATTCACTGTTACTGCGGGTAACGCTACGCGAACGGAAGAAATTGCCCAGGATCGGGATGTCCCCGATACCCGGCACCTTGCTTAGTTGAACTTGGGCTCGATTATCCAAAAGTCCCGCGATACCGAAAGACTGGCCATCCTTGAGTTCGACTGCCGTTTCCGCACGGCGGGTTGAAAGTGCCGGTATTGTAAAACCCGAAATGACCGCCGCGTTACTGAAGTCCAACGTGCTGACCTCAGGCACCACCTTCAGCCGAATAACCTTGTCCTTTCCGATAAAAGCTGTAAATTTGAGGCTGACACCAAAAGGACGGAACTGGATGGTGACCACACCGATGCTTTGGCCACCCTGCACAACTGGCACTGGAAACTCGCCACCTGCCAAAAAGGTTGCTTCTTGCCCGTTCAGAGCCAGCAGGTTCGGCTCCGCCAAAATCTGCAGCACGGACTTATTCTCGAGATCCTGAATCGTGGTGCCCAGGTTGATGTCCGGCCGAAACGCGAAAATGTTCAGCGGATTTGTGACGTTGATGCTTCCGGTCGATGTACTGCCGCCTGTGCCGCCACTCGTCTGCAGGCTCGGAGGGGAAAACTGACCCGTGGTTACCGTCCCAATTGTATTTGCCGCGCCGGTACTAAAAAAGTTGAAGCCGAGTTCCTGCAGCTTTGTCCTGTCTACCTCGGCGAACTTCACCTCTAGCAGCACCTGCTGCTCGTGCACCGGTGTCACGGTAAGCGAGTTCACCACGCCGCTAGAGTAGGCATTCGCCATCTTAACCACATCGTCGACGATCTTGGGATCAGAAACAGTCCCGGTAAGGATCAAGTGCGCGCCATCTGACTCGACTGTGATCTGTTCTCCGGGATAGGTTTGCTCAATCGTGGTGCGCAGGTGGGAAACGTTCACGTCGACGGTGACGTCAAGCATTTGGGAGTGACCGTTTGTGTCCCACAAGATCAGGCTGCTCGCTCCCGGAGTTTTCCCTTCAACTACGACCTGGGTCGGCGAAGTAGCCAGCGTGTCGATCACACTTGGGTTACTGGATAAAATTCGCGTAACCGGCGCCTGAAGATTAATGACCACGGATTTTCCGACAAATACGTGTAACGCCTGCCCTTCGGATTGGCCCGCGGCTGGCAGTGACGCCAACAATAGTGCGGCTCCAACCACTACGACAAGCTCCCTTAGTTTCCCCAACGCGAAGGTTTTCATCTTGTTTGAGAGACCGAATCCCCGCTTCTAAAATTTCTGCACCGAACGCTGTGTCCCCTGGATCACTTCCAACATGAAGATCGGAGCTGAAGCTGGCGCTTTGCGCGGCGCATGCTTTACACCGGGCGCGGCCACAATCGCCGGAGCCGGTTTCCAGCCGACCACCAGTTCATCCAATCGCGTTGGCCGCAGTTCCGCACTCTTCTGGTCTGCGCCACTACGCAAAACGAACTGAATATTTCCTTGGGCGCTGGCCAGCTGTAGCTTCTGCGAGTCCTCGGGATTTAAAAGGAGAGTCACTACGTTGACCGACGTCGGCTTGCCTTGTGGGTCAGGCTCAATGGCTTGCCCAGCCGTCAAGATTTCTACGTTTTGAAGCACGGTCTCTGTGACCGGCACGGTTGCCCCGGGAGGCGTAAACGTCATTAAGAGATCAACTTTCGACCCCGGGTACAAGAACCCGGCAACTCCAATAATTTCGTTCGATCGGATTGCCACGGCACGCATGCCTTCAGGTATCTTCCCGGCTAGTCCGATACCGGCCCCTTCCACGCCGAGGTCGCGTTGAAGAATCGGCTCCTTGGCAGCCATGGGATAAAGCAAAGGATGGCCGACGACCGCGTCAGCCTTAGTAAACGCCCCTGAAGGAAGCGCGTCACTGTACCAGTCGAGCAACGCGACATCTTTTTGCGAAAGCGTCATACCCACAGATAAGTCGGTTGCCGCGACTACAATCTGCACCGCCTTGCGCTGCTGAGAGTTGGCGCTGATACGCCGATAAAACAAGAAGGTAATGCCACCTGCCAGAACGCCTGCAACCAGGAATGCCGTCAACAATCTTTGCAGTCCCGTAAATCACCTCCGAAAGACCATACGTCCCCATTTGAAGGGCCGAGGCTTACTTTGAACAATGAGTAGAGAGTTCTCAGCTGAATGTTAAAGGGCCAACCGAGTGATTCGATAGTGTTCCCTGATATTCGCACGAAAACCTATCCCAAGAGGTCAGGGCAACGGGATCCACCCACCACCCCCACAAACGCTACTCCCGGCAGCAGCCAAGGCTAAAGCAGTTACAACGGAGCGCGCAACCTTCACCCGTCAGACTCGCTCCAAACTGGTCGTCTTGACCGCTCGCTAAATGTACGTACCGATAATGCTGCCGATCGCGCTAAAGGCACTGTTCAAGCCTGACGCGAGTTGACCCATCCCGGCTGTTGCGGCAAACGCCACTAGCGCAAGGATGAGAAGGTACTCCACCAAACCCTGACCTTCTTCATCGTGATGAAGCAGGGCCAAGGAACGCGCGATGTACGAATACATGGTCAATTCTCCCACCAGGTCCCTAATTTTTATATGAACAGAATGCAGCGGCAATGATACAGGCAGTGACGCGTCACCGCAGCAAAGTTTTGCCGTAGCGCCAAGATGCGGGCCCAAAAATCCGGCCCGCAGACTCTAAAAGTTGCGGAACGGTTCGTGGCGGGCGGCACGGAAACCCGCCCGCCACGAGTCTGTTTTAAATATACTTACCCAAAACGCTGCCGATAGCGCTGAAAGCGCTATTCAGGCCGCTCGCCAAGCTGCCCATTCCAGCCGTGGCCGCGAAGGCAACCAACGCCAGAATCAAGAGGTATTCCACCAAGCCCTGGCCTTCTTCATCCCGGTGCAGGCGGGCTAGGCAATTCAGAACAAAGGTCGTCATTTGAAGTCTCCTCAGAATTGGTTCCGTGTGGTACCCCAACGCCTTTGGGGCCGCGATGGGCCACGCGATGCCTTTCCTAAGGCATGTTGGTGGCCAAACATCAGCGGTCAGCATAACGAACGCACTCTGGAACTCCAGACTGATAACAAAGGAGTTGTATCCGATTGAAGCCGTCAGTCCTTGGGGCGAAACTTGCTACGTTCGCTCGCGAGCAAGGGAAAGCACTTTCCCTATGGAAACTTCCGTCGGCTTTAAGGGTCAGGGAGTGGATACGTCTGTTAACAGTCTGTAAAATCCTCGGCGTCCAAGGTAATTTCCCTTCCGGATTTACCGGAGGAACTGGGAGTCATATTGCGAGGATGAAACTCGCGGCACCCCCTGTTTGGCTTGGGAATAGCAGCTCGAGTCTTGTATTTGGACTGCACACCGGAAATGCGCCGAGGCGTTTACCGAATTTCTAGGCGAGCCTCTTTTCTCACCGCAAGTGAGAGATTTTGCAAACCATCTCCGCCCACCAATCCGCGCAGACCATGCCCTTGACGTACTCAGAGGCATTTTGCGGTGGCGCTGGTGCTTGCAGTCACTACGCGAACCGGCCCATGGTGGCTTTTCCGTGATACGCCATTGACGTGTCTTAGTTACGCGCTGATCGTAACGTGGGCAGTGAATCGGAGTGTCTAGAGGAGATTACCGGTCAAGGCGATCAGCGCGATTGGGTACTTTTCTTATTCAATCTATCGCTGGCAGCGTCCAATCTTTCTAGTATTTGATCACCTGACGCAAGACGCGGCCTATTCAAAGCGCATTTCGTGGTGGCTATTTAGGTTGGGATCGAGATGTCCAAACTGCCTTATCGCCTCCCTCCGAATTCGGGATCACTACTTCCCTGAGCTGACGGTCTGCGTTCCAATTAACGTTGTTCCAGCTCCTATGGCAGCCGATTAGGTTTCGGAATGGAATTCACCGAAGCATGAGTCAAATCTTGCTGTTTAGCATCCTCGTAGAGAGACAATTGGGGCGGTTCCTTCCCCGATTCGAGCAGCCAAACCTTGCACCCCTTGAAATAGTGCATCAGTTCCGTATTTTGCTGCGGCCCCATATCTCGCGCCCACACGATTTTGGAGTTGTCGATATCAGCAGCGTTAAATACCCATTCGCTGTGCGCATCCTGGTTTCCGGTGTAATCAACGATCACCAAGTGTTGACTAGTATCTTGTACGAGCTTGGCCTCAACGAGGCTGCGCCCTGCGCCTTGTCCCCCGCCCGACTCCCAATCTCTAAACCATTGGGGCGGAGATGGGATGTGCAGGGCTTTCGAAAAAATTCTAACTCCGAACAGAATCACGCAGCCGAAGACTATGTAGCGGACCATCAACTTCCCCTTCATCTTCCTCAGTCGATCGAAGATCGACACCCGTCGCATGGCTTGAATCTCAAGAGCGTAGAGGGCGCAGCAAACAGGGGCTGCATAGTGATTCTCGAAGTACAGAGGCAGGCACATGCCAAGAGTGCTGAAGAAAACAATTTTCATGAGCAGCGCAGTCTTGTAGCCGAGATCTCGGAGCGACATCCCGTAGGGGAGGATTACTCCCAAGACAAACCACGGCAACAGCAGCAGCGGCCCTCCGAAAAACAGACTAGCCTTCAGCAACCGCACAAGAAGATGGGCAAACGGTTCGTGGCGGGCGCGTTCGTAGTCTTGAAGCCAACCAAGTTCGTATTGTGCCATTACTGGGTGGCGGTAGCTAATCGTCCGGTTAAGCGCTTGCCAGGGGAAGTTCGGGACGGTTTGGTAAGTGTGCACGTAAACCAGATACGGGGGTACCAAAGGTGACCCCGTACACCGCCTGAAGTAGTAACCCATCGCAGACAACGTTAACAGGACAATGATCCCAGCCGGCACGACTGTTTTTCGCCAGTACTCTCTGCGAATCCGCATGGCGGATTTCAGCATCGACCATCCGAGAATCAGCAATATTGGCGTTGCGTAAAATATGCATTCATACGGACGGCTGTTTCCGAGAATCGCTAACCCAACCCCCATCACAACGGCGTCTGGAATGCGTCGGTATCGCCTGATTCGGGGCAGAGCACCTAAAACGAGGGCTCCACCGAGAGCTGCTACAGAACCTCCCCAATAGCTATCCGCCCAATAGCTAAAAGTGCCTAGACGCATCACGGCAAGAATTCCTCCGAGAAATGCCCAGCCAGGAGGCACCCATCCTTGCAAAGCCCAGCAAAATGCTGCGCACATCAGGGCGGTGCTCAGCCATACGCCCCAAAACGGATGCCCCAAGAACTTCTGGCCGAAAGCCAGGAATACACCTTGGGCGGGATAGACCATGGCGGAATAGGTGGGCGATTGAATGACGTCGAAGGTTTCGAAATGCTTCCACATCCGGTGCACGGGATTCGTTAGGCGCCCGTGTGCGAAGGTGTCCGACATGAGCAGATAGCTGAACTCGTCATGAAACCAAGCCTTTGGAACTGGTTCGACAGGTAAAACGGCGAGTCTTGCGCCGAGGGCAATCAAGAAAATAGAGAGCACGGCCAGTTTGCGGTGCCGGGCCAAACGAGAGGCGTTTTGCTCGACCCACCTAAACCAACCATCTCCAAAAGGAGGCGCAAACAGAGCAAGTGGAACGATCAGAGCAGCAATAACAAACTCAATTACGAGTAACATGACTCAGTTTTGGGTCTGAACGATCGCATCAGTGCGAAAAGAAACGCAACTTGCGCCAGTAAAATCAGGTAGAAGTGGTAAGGCGCCCACACAATCAGCGCCGGCGCCGTGAACATGAGCGCGGAGGTGATGGCGAGAAGCTTATCGGGATTTCCCGATTCCCAGCTGCTCAGCGCCGCACTCAACGCGATCGCCACGGGAAGCACCAGAATACTCATGTCATGAATGAAGCAGTGATAGCTCACGATGATGCTGGCCGTGATCGCTACCAGGAGTGCCTCCGAACCCCTCGTCCGGCGATTGAAGACAAGTAACCACAGCATAACGAGCGCCGAGAGGCCGACCGTCAGAACCTGTACCCATGTCGTCGACAGCCAACTACTGGTGACTCCAAAAGTGAACGCGCGAAGGTTCCCCATATGTGTGATTGGCTGGTAGTAGCGCATTCGTTCGACGGCCGAGCCACCATAACTCATAGACGCGAGTTCGGCAAGGTAGGTCTTGGTTGCCGCGGTACCGGTCAGCCAGACTGAAGCGGCCAGCGCGAGCGCTCCCGTGACCGCAAAGCCGGTGACAAATCGCCAGCGTCGCCAAAGCAAGAATGCCACCGCGATGGGAATCACCAACTGCAAACGGAACAAGCCTAACCCGACCAGGCATCCAGCCTTAAATTCGTCGTTGCGGTCCAGTCGCGATGCGGCGAGGCTGAGAAGGCCGAGCAGAATAATTGAGTCTTGCTCTTGCATCAGTGCGGCTGCGATGGGAAGAAAGGTTATCCAGACCGCAACTGGAAGCAGCGGCCAAGTCTGAGCAAGGCCCTTCAAGCGATCGCGCAGTCCCCGATAACAAAAGAACAAAATCAACAGGTTGGTGGCCAGAAATGCAAAATATGCCCCATGAAAACCGAGGAGCGAGTAGGGCGCAAAAAACAGGGCCTCATAAGCCGGGTGAATGAACGGCATTCCCACGACTTCGCGCGAGATGATCGCGTCCTGAAGTTTCTTGGCAGCGTCGTAACTGTACACGTCACCGGCATGCCCGGTTCGCACCAGATACCCAGCGGAATAGTTTGCGCGGAAGTCCGGATGCCCATCGCGTATCGAAGCCGAAAAGAAGATCCATCCCGAGATCTGGAAGCCGAGCATCAGCGCAGGGACCGCCATGGCGATTGCCTTGATGTAGTAGGGCGGCTGTCGAGTGGAAGAAGAGACGACGGGTGAAATCGTCTTCCGAGGTGCTTGGGGCATCAGCAAATGCCCCCGGCGGCAAGCACGGAGCTGGGTACCGGCGAGCGCCGGTTCCATCCTAGCAGGGCATAAAAAAACGAACAGGTTGCGAGCCCCTCGATGAAGAAACTACCCGGCGCAAAGCAAAACAGCACTGGTGAAATGAAAAGCAAGGCTGCGGACGCTGCGACGTTTCGCTGCGCTGGAGGACCGGCGGGAATCGCAGCAATACACTCGTTCAGCAGGACAAGCATCGGCAGCAGAAGGATCGCCATGTCATGAAAGAGTGAATGGTAGCTGACAAGGGTGGCTGCGACGATAGCGACGAGTAACTTACCCCGAACCGGCCAATGCAGCCCACGCAGGTAGGCCGCCACCATAACGGCCACCGAAAGCAAAACAATCACACCTTGCTCCCACGGACTGGGAGCTTTATGGCCCAACAATCCGATCACCAGCCCTCGCAAATTAGGCATGGCGCTAGGGGATACGCCCAATCGCACCTGGTCTGCAGCCGAGTGGAGTCCGACGCTCATGGACATCAAGAGGCCAAAATACGCCCGTGCTGCCTGCTTTCCGGTTAGCGCGAAAGAAGCGACTAACAATGCAATCGTAGAGGCGGAGAATCCCATGATAAAGCGCCACCGCTTCCACAGCAGAAATAACAAAGCGATTGGCAGCACGATTTGAAATTTGAACATGCCCAAGCTCAATACAGCTCCGGCGGTTAGGTCTCCGCCACTTTCGAGCGCAGCAAAGACGGCGGTAAGACAAGCCAGCAACAGGACCGAGTCCTGGCCCTGCATCAACGCCACGGCTGTGGGGAGAAAAACCGCCATTATCACAGGCGTCAGCCATGAATAGATGCAATTCAACGTCGGTGTCCACCGCCGAATCGAGAGAATAGACAAGGCCAGCACTACGAGGTTTACGAACAGGAAAGCAAAATATGCAGTCTTGAACTGCAAGAAGGAAAACGGCGCAAAAAACAAAGCCTCATACGGGAGGTGATCGAACGGTATAGTCACGCTGCGTGGACTTACTAACGAATTCTCAAAGGAGAGCTGCGAAGAATAGTCATAGAGCAGATGCGCGTTCCCCGAGCGTACTATGTACCCGCCGGTGTATAGCGCTCGAAAGTCCACGCGCCCCTGCTGCAGCGCCATGACGGCGAAAACCCAGCCTGAAATTTGAAATCCCAGGAGGATAGCAGGAATTGCGAGCGAGAGGCTGCGAACATAGTGCGGCGGCCACGTTGTTGCTCGAGGACCTTTCTCACTAACTCGAGAGTGTTCTGCCACTATTAACATGTCGCCAACAGAAGTTGCCTGCGCTCCTTTTTCGCACTGCGGATCTGCGCGATCAAGAACAAGAGTACGAACAGTGACACCAAATAAAAATAAGTCGGAAGAAAAAACAAGCAGGCCGGGGAAAGGAAGAGTAGCGCACACGAGATCGACATGAAACGATCAGGCTTAGCCGCCTCGGCCGAAAGGGAACGATTCAACATCATCGTGAGCGGAAGCAGCAGTACGGCGAGGTCATAGACAAACAAGTAATAGCTGACGAAAACTGAGGCGGTGATTGCTACAGGTATTGCCCAAGTGGCGCCACACCGGGGCGGCATTACGAGGGCAACCCACACCAGCACGCCAGCCGCGATCGAGAGCATGACGGCCATTCCGAACAGAGGCCGAAGGTGGGTCCCGAGCATGCCCGTAACCAGTCCATGGACATTGGCCATCATCGTTACGGGGAGTGGATAACGGAGCAACTGATGAGCCCCCGTCGCCCCTTTCCCAATCAGCAAGAGTGATCCGAGATAAAGCCGGACTTGATGCGGACCGGCTGCCAAGAGCGAAATTGCTGCAAAGAGCACAGCCACGCCCGAGAACGCTGAAAAAAAACGAAATCGTCTCCAACAGAGTAAAAGCAGCGCCATGGGAAGCACCAAGTGGAACTTGAACAAGCCCAGCGCCGCCAAGGTACCAGCAGTAGCATCTTTCCTACGATCTAAGGCCAGCATCGACCAGGATAACAATGCAAGGAGCAGGATGGAGTCCTGGCCCATCATCAAGGCTGAAGCGACCGGCACAAAAGAAGCAAACATCGCTGCAGAGAGGTACCTGTAGTGTTGGCGCAGGCTTTTCGTGTCATCCCAAAGCAGGTGTGGCACCAGCGCCAACAAGAATATGTTTATAAGTAGGAACAAGATATAGGCCGTTCGATAAGAAACCAAGCTGAACGGAACGTATGCGACGGCGTCAAATGGAGGACGTATGAACGGCATGACCACCGGTTCGCGCGAGACCAGACGGTCCTGGAAACTCCTTTGGGCGTCGTAGTCGTACAACTCGTGACCGTGCCCGGTGCGAACCATGTACCCAGCGGTATAAAGCTGACGGAAACTCGAATGACCAACCAGGGCCGAAGGAAGAAAGAACATCGAAGCCAGCAGCTCTGCTCCTATCAGAAGTGGCGCGAGTCCCATGAGCAGATCGGCGACGCCCCAACCGCTCCCAACTCGCTGCTTTCGCTCTGTAGTTAAAGTCTGCATGTCACGACACTTGTACTGCGCATTACGGGCACTTCCTGTCACTACGCACCATATACTCGAACAGCGAGTCGGAAGCTGAGTGCAGTAATCCGCAGACTTTATACGTACGAGCAATGTAATCTCCCAAGGGATCGCGCGCGATGTCACCAATCGGAGTTCCCGGCCAGGATGTCCCGATCTTCGCCAAGAATGCGGGCTCAAACAGAACGGGGGCGTCCGGATGGGTCCCGAGGGACGCAAGGATCTCCTCTGCCTGCTTGGTCGTGTTCATCCCTGGTTGGAAATAGTCGAGTCTTGCCAAGCTCCTGGTTCCGGTCAGGTAGTAGTAGAGGGGGAGGTAGGGATAAACAAGCATCGCTTGTCCCGGGGCGTTGTATGCAGTGACATACGAAATAACGTTGTCCGTCTTGTTCGTTTTTATCACTCCTCGACGGGTCGCCAATTCTGCATGCGCGCCAGTCGCTGTGCTGAGCATAGCGAGCCCCATCAGGCCAAAGCTCACTGCAAGAAAGGCAATCAGGCACGTGCGGCAGCGCAGCAGCAGACCGCTGGAAAGGTTGCTTACATCCAGCGTCCAAGCGATCGGAACGAGCCAGAGTGGGATTAAGTACATAAAATGAATTATGTCCGCACGCGACAAGACGATTGACAGAAGAAGGCCTATCAGAGCACTTGACGAGACGGTCTGATACGCCCATCGTTGGGGGTACTCGGTGCCGCGCCGCAGCTGCTGCAACCCGTAGGCGTAGGACCCGACCGCGAGAAACGGTAAGACAGGAACAACGAAGCCCGAGCTTACGATTAGAACCTTGACCGCGATCGCCCAAGCCGGCCCAGTGCGGAAGATCACTCCCCGAGAATAGTCGGACCAGTTCTGATAACCATAGCGAACATGATTCGAGAGTCCGTAATGGCGTAAAGGCCAGACCCAATCGTTCAACATTATCGCCAGACTGTGTTTCGCCCCGAAGTATCCGGCGACCAACAGAAACGGCCAGGCAAAGCCGGCAAAAAATCCCGCCCATTCTGATCCGCGAAAAAGTCGCTTTCGCTGGGCGAAACGCACCGTCCAAAAGCCGAGAACCAGGCCAAGGCAAAGCCCGGCACCCTTCGATTGTTCGACCAGGGTGGTTAATGCGCAAAGCGACCCAGTCGCGAAGGCCCAAACCGGGCGGTGGGTCTCAAGCATCTCCAGTAACGCATAAAAGGCAAGACATGCTAGGAACGTGCTGTACCAATTGTGCAGGACTAAGAACCGGTACGCTCCCGCGAGGACGGTCAGCAAAGCTACAAAAACGGCCATCCCGCGAGAGCAGCCGCGACGCGCAAATGAAAAAGTAAGCACCGGAAAAACAGCGCCGATTATTAGTATGCTGAATCTGGCCACCGCGAATGAGTCGCCGAAAACCCTGAACAATCCTGCGACGAAATAGAACGACCCCGGCGTGTAGAACGAAAAGAAATCCCTGTACGGTAATTGCCCATCAAGGATTCGCTGAGCACCCTCGAGAACGATGCCTTCATCGGGTTCAAGAACGGAATACCGAAGGAACGCTGAGAGGTACACGACAGTAAACACGAAAAGAACGAAAGCGATCAGCCAATCCAGACGATCGGCAGCTGAACGCTCGCATAAAACATCTGCGCGGCTGTGCAGGGCCGAAGAACGTTCCCTTGTAATCTCCATCAAAGCTGCTTCACCTGGAAATCGCCTGCTCGCGAACTGCAGTTTTAAGGCCAGTCCGCGCGCCCAAGACAAGCGAAACCATAAACAGAAATAGAATCGGGCACATCAGGTAAAGCAAATGCGTGCCCACCAACGTGAAGTAGATCGGAGGGAACCAAAACACGGTGAGGATGCAGATCATCACGCCGCGCCAAGTGCGGTTCGGAATGGCATGAATGCCGGCAAGTGCTATAAACAGTGCGAGCACCAGTGGACTAAAATCGTGGGTGAACATGTGAGAACCGGTTACCAGGGACGCAGCAATTGCGGCTGCATACATCGAATTGGCCGCTGAACCACGCTTTTGCCATTGCTGCGCAATCCACACAAGCACGAAAAGTGAGAGCCCCGCCGCAATTATACTCAGCGCCGTAGGGTTGACGATCTGCCCGAGGACGCCGTAAAGAAAGCCGTGGATAGTCGGCATGTCTACTGCCGAGCCATAGGACAGGTTCTGAGGGTTTCTGCCGATGGCAAGCAAAAATCTAACGTAGAGCAAGATTCCCTGCCATCCGGTGGTTGCCACGGATAGAACTGCCAGGCAAACCGCCGAACAGGCAACCCCCGTCACGTAACGCCATCGCTTCCGAAACAGAAAGATCAATGCGAAAGGCAGAATAAACTGGAACTTAAAGAGCCCAAAACCCAAAACCATACCCGCCGCTAGTTCATGAGAACGCGTCAGCAGGACGAACGAGGCGGCATAAAGCGCCAAGAGAATCAACGACGACTGCCCCTGAAAAAGGGCCACTCCTAAGGGCGCAAACAGCAACCATAACGCTACATACCCCAGATCCTCGCCCGGGGAAGGCAAGTAGGACCGGAGGAACAACATTAGGACGAGCCATACGCTGGCATTCAACAGTCCCCAGACCAGATAGGCCTTGCGGAAAGACATCGTTGCAAGTGGCGACAGCAGAGCCGCCTCGAAGGGAGGATGTTCGAAGAACAACGGGTTTGGATGGTGGAACGTCGCATCTCTAACCTGCTTCTGCAAGTCGATGTCGTAGAGCCGCGAACCCATTCCGTCGCGGACGATCTTTGCGCCCACATAGGTGAGCGAAAAGTCCGTTTTCTCAACGTTTGGGCCCTGGGCGGACCACAGTACAGCCCCGAAGAGAAGCACTGCGGCCCCAACCACGCCCATGGTCATTTCGTTGATTCCCAAACGCGACAAGGCCGCTGCGCGCCGCAAATGGTAATGGCTCATAATCCGTCAGCTTTGGACGTTGTAGTAAAACGCTCTCCCGTTGTGAAAGAAGTGGATGAGTCCAGCATTCGCAATCCTCATATCGCGCACAGGGCCACGTCGGAAGGGTTCTTTTGAAACCATCGAGGAAAATCAAAATCTCTGTATTTCGCTGAGAACAGCGGAGTTATCAACAAAACTGCGCTTTAATTTTCGTCATCCTTCCGGGACAATAAAAAAGGAATTGCGGAGAAATGCCGACCACTTACTCACCGGTCTTACCTCGATTTTAGCACCCTTAAAACGTTCGGTCATACCTGCTATTTGGATTTAGGGAGAATTTTCGATGGAGTGGGATCGCTTGATTTAGTCACGGTTGCGAGGTTTCGCGCGAGGCGACTCCACCTGACCAGACCGATCCATCCGCTTTTGACCTGCAGCGGAAATATTCGCACGTCGTGCTTCTCGAAGGAACATACCATTCCAAGCACCCCCAAAACACTCTACAGCGGTGGGGGCTCTCGAGATAACACGACCTGCAAGCGGGTAACAATCGTTAAAAACCTTCGACGAATAAAAAATCATGGTCGAAAAGTCTGCTGAGATTATTAGCCGTTGGCGCTGCCCGAGAAGCAGGCAGCGCACCGCCTGTATGGGACCTTGTCAAACCCTTAAAGAGAGTTCGGCAGCCGCACACAAGCTTTCAGCAGTTCTTCGGACAATGGAAAAACAGATCGTTCGTTTCCTATTTCGAGTAGGCCCGCCAGGGCTCCAGGGCTGGTAGGTCAGCACGCTGATACAGCAAGTGAAAAAACTCTGACATGGGAACTGGAGTCCCAGAGCTATGGTTTGGCGGAAAAGAAGTTTAAGTGGTGCTGCTCTAAGAAGTCCACTTTATATTTTAGGTTCTCTGGCTCGGGCCGCCAGCAAATGTAGCCGTGGGTCTCGGCGTCACAGACTTCAATATTGTGAGAGCGAAAATAGCACGTTTTCCACTGTTCTCTTTGCTCTCTGCTCTGCTCAAGCGTAGCTTTGGTTGTAGAGTCAACTTGCGCCGAACTTAACAACGTCAGTGCGCACACGAATGAGACGAAAATGCGTCTTTCGAACTTACTATTTATTGAAAGTCCTGCCAGGTAGCTCCCAAAAAAACAAAGGACCAGATAACTCATATACCTGGAACCCTGTGCGGCACCGAGCCCCAAACACAAGCGCCCGTAGGCAGTGGCGAACGAGAAGACCAGCGAATAGGCAAGAAGAGTGGAAATGACGACCGTGCGACTTGACGGCCGTTTTATCGTTTTCACCACAAAAGATGCCGTAATCCAAACCAACGAGAATGCGAGCAGTGAACCCACTATCATCGCAGGGATTAAAGCTTGGGAAGCATAAATCTGAATAAACCTCGCCAACATGAAAGCCACGAAAAGAAAGTAATACGTCGGATTTACGAGATTCACAGCGCATCCAGCAGCTGTGTTCAGATGATAGCCAACTAGGAATGACGCTAAAGATAACAACGACAATGCGCAATAACCGAGTATCTTCCAGTCGTGTCGACGTAGAAACTGCAGGGTCAAGAGACATGGCGTGATGACGCCCATGAACAGACCGAATCCTGTATATATCAATAAGAAGTTCAACCCGATGATTGATCCGTACCTCCAACGTTCATTTTCAAGCGTCCAAGCTAGGCAATACACAATTACGAGCAATACAGGAAGTGGGCCGTGCGACGGACTGACGCCGCCAAATAATACTTCGTATTGGACAGGCGTCAAAAACAGGAGTGGAATGATTACGTCAACGTAATCGATCTTCCCAAACAGACGACGTTTTAGAAAGAGCGCCGCCAGGCATGCGAGACAAATAATCGCCCATATTCCGAATGCTTCGTAGCGCGAGTTCCACGAAATGAAAGGTTCGATCAGTTTAGCTAGTAATCCCCCCAGCCCTTGGCGATGAGGACCATGTTGCCAACGGAAAATCTCGATCAGTGAGTGGTTCTGGAAAATTGTGGCATCGTCAAACACCCATTGGTCACCGAAAAGGATGTTCACAGAGTACTTCCTTACCAGCAAAAATAATCGACCTGCGCACATCCCAAACATAGCGAATACAGTTGCGAGAGGAGTAATCCCACGCAGCACATCAACGGCTTGAATGCGGGAGTTCATTTGAGCCACTCGGCGGAAGTTACCGCGTAGAATTTCGGTCGAGCTCATGACCTTATCTCTGGTCCGCCGAGCGTTTGAACGCTGCGCAGAACCCTTTTGAAAACCACCGAACAATTAAGGATCAAAGGTCATTGTAATTTCGAAAAGAAAGCGAAATTATCAATGAAAATTGCGTTTTTATTTTGTCATTTTTCGATGCACCAGAAAAGAGGTTTTGGGGAGCTTTTAAAAATAATCGCACTAGAAACGCGCCTTTTCGCAAGACCCAGATTCACGATTCTGGACCCCGCATTTCAGGCATTTTGGGGTTTTTAGCAGAAAAGTTTATTGCGGCGACGACCGCTCGCCATGTTCACGCGGGTTGTGTATACGTTGGCCCTGGGAACCCAGCCGGCCGCTTCAAAACCGGCCGCGACGAGGAAGGGGATCCTATTGGCTTCATTGCCCTGGAAGTGTCAAGGATAGCGCTCGCTCGCAAACACAGGCTAGTTGAATTAAGAGCCCAAGCTCGGCCGTTGAGCAGAGCACGCAAGTCGCCCGCCCGAACCGTGGCGTCCGACTTCTCGCCACGCGTCGGTAAAAAACGGACATTTTTAGCCTTGTCTGTTGTGGCCAACTTACAGTATGTTGTTAGCCCCCATAAGGTCAACGTTGGCTGGCTTCACGAAAGCTAGGTCGGACTGTATCGTCTTGTGTTCAGAGAGGCTTTGATGGCTGAAATCGACATTCGAAAGCTCGCTCGTGAGGGTCACGCTATTGCGATGCTTCCGGCCAGAGTGCCATGTTTAAGGCTGAGGCGGCTCTTTCGAACCGCAGCTGTGTTGACGTCGATCCTTACTCTGCCGCGGGCCGCCCACGCCGAGCTCTATTCGCCCCCTACCGTCTCGTCAAAGCAGTTCTTTATCGCGTTTTGTTGTGTCTTAATCGCTGGCATCGCTGCGAACGCATTCCTTGTTTCTCTAGTGCGTCCTGTAACCGAGCGCGCACGTTGGCAGCAGCGCTGGGAATTCTCGCCGTCTACACTTGGCGGCTTCTCATGGCGCAGTCTCGCGCTCTGGAGCCTGCTTTCGCTGTTCATGGAACTACTTATGATTCGTTGGGTATCATCCGAAATCAGGATTTTTGCGTACTTCAAGAATTTTGTTCTCATCGCTTGCTTCTTGGGTTTTGGCCTCGGTTGCTACCTTGCGCGGCGAAAGATAAACCTCCTGCTGATGCTGGTACCTTTGATCGTGCTCATCACCATCATTGAACTCCCGTGGTCCGCACTGCGCGTCATGATTACTGTTTTGCCTTCATATATAGCTGCGAGCAGCAGCACTCAGATATGGGACCTACCGAGCATCAACACCCTAGCAACGCTAGGCGCGGCCACACTGGTGATCGTGCCGATTTTCGGCCTTATTGCATTTTTGTTCGTGCCGATGGGACAAGTCGTTGGCTGGTATCTCGAAAATTCTTCCGCAGGGACACTTGCTTATTCAGTTAATGTTTTTGCTGCTCTTTGTGGAATCATGCTCTACACTAGTTTATGTTTTCTTTCCGAACCTCCCACAGTTTGGTTCTTAGTCGGGGATCTTCTCTTACTCGCCGTTATATGGAAAGTCCCTCGCTTTCGATGGGCGACCCTCATCTTTCTGGCTTTTAGTGTTGGCTTGCTTGCGATGCCTCGTGCCAAAGAATCACAAACGTTTTGGTCCCCTTATCAGAAGCTCACGTTGACACCCAAAGTCGTCAATGGAGAAACTCTCTCATATTCTCTGAGCACCAACGATAGCTGGTATCAGCAGATTCTCGATTTCTCTCCTCAGTTCGTAAAGCGTCACTCACAGCTGTTCCAGACAATTCCAATCGAGTGGGACGCGTACAACGTTCCATACCGCTTTTATCCGGAACCCCCGTCCGTGCTGGTTCTTGGTTCAGGAATGGGCAATGACGTGGCCGCAGCTCTGCGCAACGGCGCGGGGCGAGTGACCGCAGTTGAGATTGACCCGTTGATCCTCAAGCTGGGGAAGCGATTCCACCCCGAACGACCGTATGACTCGCCGCGTGTTAAACAAGTAAACGATGATGCGCGCAGCTATGTAGAAAATACAAGTGATCGCTTCGACTTAGTCGTGTTCTCGCTCCT
>Ga0126373_10001189_pt1 | contig 18210 bp, 15 predicted proteins | sample PanSoiMetPlot_11_FD_92545 | JGI IMG/M metagenome (GOLD analysis project Ga0126373, IMG submission 92545) | Tropical forest soil microbial communities from Panama - MetaG Plot_11 | ecosystem: Environmental > Terrestrial > Soil > Tropical forest > Bulk soil | place: Panama | collected 2016-02-17 | reverse complement strand
GTAGTTGCCGGCTAGGTCGCGGGCGAGATTCTGCTCGCTATCGTAAAGTTCCGTCGCAAGGTTATTTGCGTCGAAAGCGCGCAGCACCGCGCTGCCGCCAACGCTGTCAATTGCCCACAAGATGGGATTGGTGGTTCCATTGGCGCTGATCACCGGAGTTCCACTCTCGCCTGTGAAGACTATCGAGCTCGCCAAGGAGGGAGCTCCAGAGGCGAAACTACCGTTGGCAAGGTCGAATGCGACCGCGGGTTGGCTACTGCTGACGATATAGATGCGTCCGTTGAAGTAGGCGGGAGTTCCGAACAGCGGCCCGATCTGACCAGAAATTTCGCCGATGATCTGATCAGCGGTGCTGTTGAACTTCCCGAGATTGTCTCGATTGACAAGGTACAACGTGGCGCCCTTGCCCGCGCTGACTGCGAGATGCGGAGTCGGACCCGGCTGATCGGGTACCAACATCAATGCGCCGGAGCCCAGGTCCAGATCCCCGTCGCTGAGCATCGCCTGATTGAACGGCGTGAAGAAATCAAGGACGCCGAGTGCGGAAGGGTCGAGTTTGACGAAACTCTCGCCATAGTCGGGCCCGCCGGTATTGGCATCGAAGGTGCCGTTGCCTGTCGAGACGTAGATTTGTCCCGCTGCATCCGCGGACAAGCCGCCGTCGCTCATCCAGATTGCCCCTTCACTGCCGTTGGGAGTCGTGTTGAAAACAGCGGTCTGATTGAGCGACGTTTTGTCATATCCGACCAGCCAGCCGTGGTAGGGCTCGATGTCGCAATGCGAACTAGCAGCAAGGTAAACGGTGCTGCCCACCAGCAGCAGCGCCGCGCGTTCCTTCTGACGGAGGGCGTCAAAGGCGATAGTGCCGCTGCTCCCTTGCACGGTTGGTGAGATCAGGACCGGACTATTCGGGCGTTCACTGCCGGTGGTGATGTCAAGGGCGTGCAGGCGATGAACGTAGGTGCCGTTTTCCTTGGTTTGCGCGACCACATAGATAGTGCCGGTGGTGGGGTCTATCACCGGCGTCGCGGTTATCCCGATGATTGGAACGATCTGAGTACATCCCGTGTCGGCTGAGGGTATCGGGGTAACGCCCGGAGAAAGAAAGCTCGTCTGCCACAGCGGCGGTCCCACGTTGTCGGCGTCGAATGCGTAGACGCTGTCATTTTCGGTCGCAATGTAGACGACATTGTGGGTCCCCTGGTTGGGCATCGTCACATTCGCGACGTACAGCGGTTCCGCATAAACCTGTGCATCAACCGGGTCGGTGAAAAGCTTGCCAAAGACCACCGTGTTGACTTTGGCAGTGGTCAACATAGTCTCGGAGACAATCATCCCCGTCCGCTGGTTATCGTAGTGATGGGTTAAGACGCCGCTGAGCGGATCCGCGGCGCGACCTATGCGGGTGGCTGGGGACAAAGTACCGACACCTAGCGCGACCAAGACCGAAATCCAGCGCTTCAGGATAGTGCGCCTAGGATGAGATCGTTTTCGTGCCGAATTTCCGCCTGGAAGCGAACCGCGAGAGATAAGCTTCGCACCGAGGATTTTATCCGCCGTGATCATCGTCTCAGAGCTGAGCGTTGACTTGCAAAATCCTACGCGACGTTCTTTGTTGCCTCAATAAATTTTCTTGAGAGGCGTTGCAGCAGAGACCGGTCTCCCTGGTAACGTTCGCGTTCGCATTTTGTTGACATCGATCACCAGTGATTAACCAGTGGAAAGGCTTGTGGTTCTGTGATTTTTTACTTAGATTTATCTTCCCGACAGTTCCAGCAGTCCCCCATGCAGCGGCCCGCCGCCCAATAGGGCCAACCCGGTATCTCGTTCACCAAGAGACAGCAGCGCTAACTGTAGAGGGAGAGGAGTAGATAAGACACGAGCAGGCATCGGAATGCTGCTAATGTTGAAATAACTAGTCTGGGGAACTTCCATAGCTATGTAGGTTGCGATAGAAGCTCCCGGCATGGTGCCCCACAACCCCATTTGGTCGGGACCGGTTGGACCGAACCGAGTGGGCGCCAGATCCCGGAGAGTCCCGGGATGCTAGGGCTCAAGCTGCCCGCGGTGTGCGATTGCTCCGTAACTAACGTCTGCAACGCCGCCTGTGACTTTTGCAGCTTCTCTCGGGACAAGACCGTAGTCGGTCACGCCCGCCACGTGTCGACCGTTGACTATGCCCGCGCTCTGCCGATCCTTCACCGGCGCGGAATTCGCTATATGACGCTGCAGGGTGGCGAGCCCCTGGTCCATCCGGACATCGTACGTCTGGTCGCCGACACCTCCGCCTCCGGGATCCAGTGTGGACTGATAACCAACGGTTGGTTCCTGCCGCGTTACATCGATGCCCTGGCCTCCGCGGGGCTTTCACGGCTGATCGTATCCGTCGACAGTGATCGGCTTGCGGAGCACGAGCGCAACCGGGGGCTCGACGGGCTGAGCGAGCGGATGGCAGAAGGAATCACACGGGCCAAGAAGCTTGGCATCCCGGTTAATGCGTCGGTTACAGTGAACCGTCTCGTCAATTACGAGCAATTGCCGGACACGCTCCAGCGATTGGGCTTGGAGGCGGTCGGGTTCTCCTATCCCCGGCGCGCACCATTGGGTTCCTCCTCGTTGGTATACGACGGCGGCTCGCACCTGGTTGATTTCAACCGCGACGAACTGCTCGATGCAGTAGCCGCCATCGATCGGCTCAAGAGCAGCTTCCCGGTTATGAACCCGCGAGCCTCCTTGGGCGAGGTTGCTCGTCACATCAGGGGGGAACCGCAGGCGGTACCGTGCGTGGGAGGACGCAAGTATTTCTACCTCGATTGGAATCTCAACATCTGGCGCTGCGAGGCATGGAAGGAGCCCCTCGGCTCAGTCTTTGATCTCGAGCGCATCTCCGACCAGCGCGATGCATGCAACGCCTGCATGGTAGCCTGCTATCGAAACGCGAGCATGTTGATGCATGCCGGGGTTGCCGCAAGCGATGCGGCGCGGTCGCTGGCACGCGGCGATATCAGAGGGGCGCTCGCATCCCTGTTTCGCCGCAGCGTGGGGCTATCTCTCCGTGCGGTGGTGGAGCAGTTGACGCTAATACGCAGGATCGTGAGAGGCCGAAGCGCGGTCCGCGCCAGAGTCTGACCGAGCCTTGATTCCTCTAATGGTGAGGATCCGGTGCCGGGTAAGCGGAATCGCCCTGCGGCGCCTCCTGACGTAAGAAGCTGCACAAACGCTCGGCGATAAGTTCCCCGGCCTGGCGGTGGCCGAGTTCGTTCCAGTGCCCAGTCCCGGCCCGCGTGTTTGGAAACCCGTGCAGAAAGGAATGGTGCCGGTCGGCATAAGCCTGCAATGAAGGAGCGAGGTTAAGAACCACGAAACCTTCGCGCTCACCGAGCGCATCCAGTCTGTGTTCCGGGTAGAAGAGATCGGTGCCGCCGACGCGGCGCAGATAGGCTTCACGGTATGCGGTATCCGGGTAGACCTGGATAGGAGTGCTCAGCGTGACCACGACGAGGCGGGCGCCGTGAGCTTTGACCTCACGATTCATCTCGGAAATCAGGCCTTCGGTCACCGTCCAGGCATCACGCCATCGCGTATCGGGAGGCGGACCATAAATCTCGTCATCGAGTCCGGGCTCATGACCTGCAATCTGCCCGGTAGGTTTTGATCCGCTCGCAATCCTGTGCAGCATCACGGCAGGTTCTCCCAAATAGTCCATGATCGCGATCCGGTTTAACGCGAAGACGCTGTGACACCACCAGCGCGCCGCCGCATGTTCACGAAACTGGTCGTCTTCTGCCAGCGCGCCGTTGCGGAGCGTATAGTGAGGCCGGCATTTTTCGCCGTTGAGCCACGATTCGGAATCGAGGGCGGCCGAATTGTCGCTGACGTCATTGCCGGCGAAGAATGCCAAAACCACCACATCCGGCGCGTAACGCGAGGCCTGCCGGCGGAGCGTCAATAGTTCCTGCCCTGTCCCGTATCCGCTGACGCCGAAGTCGAGCACCTGCACACGTCGGCCGCCCAGCGGGCAGGAGGTGAGGTTACGCTCGATGACCGCGCAAAAGGTTTCGTAATAGGGAACGTGCATAGCCTCGGTGAAGGAGTCGCCGAGAACAGCGATGCGCAGCACCCCGGGAGGCTTGGCGAATGGAACCTCGGGGCCGCGAAACCCTCCGTCGTTGATGGTTACCCGTGCATGTCCCTCGGAACGCTGGAGCCCGACGGCGCCCGAACGCAGCTGCCAGCCACGCACTGGGTCGTAGCAGCGGACTTCAGGTGGGGCGATGCCGGCGAGACGCAGGCCAATCTCCGCAGCAGTGAGGGCAAGCAGTATGCTGACGATACTAAGCAGCAGCCTGAGTCCAGTCCGGCGCATCGTCGATCAGGGATCAAAATTCAACGCGGATTGAAACTCGGATTCAGGATCGTGCTGCCAAGCTTCTCAGATGCGCCGAAAACCGCGGTATGGATGGTTTTATCCAGTTATTTTTCTGCATCGAAATTCTACAATCTTGTATGCGCGACGTGTTATATACAAGCCGCTGTAGATATCAGGAATCTGGCCATGACCGACCAAATGAAAGGCTGCTCAAAACACTGAGGGAGAGGAGTGGAGAAGACCAGGCGAGGCATGCAGTTCTTAATGCTGGCACGCTTGCCTTTGGCGTTTGGCCTTATACTCATTCTCTCGCTCTGGTCCCCGCGCGCGTACCCATTCTCGATTACCGATCCCAACAGCTGGCCCTTCATTCCCATACCGGAAGTAGCGACCGATCCCAACGGCGGTACCACCTACGGCTTGATGGCGGTGCTCCTCAATCACAAGCCGGATGGCAGCATCAGCAGCATTTTCGCACCCGACGTCACCAACAATGGGACTCTGGGGCCGGGCGGCACGTTTCGGTTTCTTGGCTATCCTTCGTCTGACACTCACTGGTACGCGACCGCCGGCGGCACCGAGCACAAGGCTCGCAACGTCGATCTCTTTTACTCGACCGGCCGCGACCGCCAGAACTGGTGGTCGTTCGACGGCGAATTCTTGTGGGAACACGATCCGACCGAGCGCTTCTATGGCATCGGCAACAACACCTCGGTTACGGCGGAATCGAACTACACTCTGGAGCAGACCTACCTCAAAACCAGCCTCGCCCTTAATATCACAGAGGAGTTTCAGTTCGGATTGGATACGCGGGCGCGTTACGTGCGGATCGCGACGGGTGCGTACAATTCGCTCCCATACACGGGCACCGAGTTTCCCCACCTAAAGGGCCTTAACGGTGGTAGCGAGTTCTTCAACGAATTGGTCGCCAAATATGACGACCGCGACCACGTCGATCTCCCCACCCAGGGCGGGCTGTATCGCGTCTTCGTGGGGATGACCCAGCGCGGGTTTGGCAGTTCGTTTTCCTACTTCCGCTTCGGCACCGAATTGAGTCACTATTTCCCGCTCAGCAAGCGCGTCGTGCTGGCGACACACGCGCTCATCGAGGAGATGCCGGCTGGAAATGAGGCACCTTTCTGGTCGCTCGCGCGACTGGGTGGGCAGAGCAGCGACTTTTTCGTCGATCGCAGCACCCAACGGGGCTGGGGCACGGCACGCTTTACCGACAACAACATCATCGGCTTCAACGCCGAGATGCGCACCAAAGTCTTCAGTGCACAAATGTTCGATACCAAGGGTACCGCAGAAGTGGCACCCTTCTTCGACGTCGGCAAGGTAAGCCACGATGTCGCGGAGAATCCATTTATCAACTACCATCCTGCCGGTGGCATTGGACTACGTGCCATCGCAGAGCCTTTCGTGGTTGGCTATCTGGATCTTGGCTACGCCGGCCACGGCCTTTCGATCTTTAGCGGCATCGACTATCCCTTCTGAGAATCTCTGACTTCCCCAACTCCACTCCCGAGTGAGCCAGGTGGCGTGCGGTTCCCGCGGGGAGCGCGGCGCGTGCGCGAAGCCGTCCGCGCTCGGCGAGACGCGCTTTTATTTTCCGGATCCTTCCGGATACTCAATCTGCAAGGCCACAAAGGCCGCGGTAGGCTCTCCGTAGGCCTGTGCGATCCCATGGAGCGCCCAGTCCAGCGCCGGCACGGGCGCTGTCGAGTCCAAGCGGGGGAGCATACGGTCAGGCACTCTTGATGTCCCGAGGGCAACATCGGGCATCAGGTGCAGGCCACGCCGAGTAAGGATTTGGCCCTGCGAATCAGACACGCTCACAGCCTGCGAGCGATACGTTCTCGAATAGGCATCGGCAACCAGGGCAAGAGCGATTTCGTCGACCCCGGTGGAAACCGGAACGCCGACCTCCTCGTGCGACCAGAAAGACAGTTCATTGTGCGCCGCCGTGAGGACGTAGCCGTAGTGGAGCGCGAAGTCATTGCTGTTGTGAGCTGCTGACCAGTCTCGAGCTCCCAGTTCGCTCGCGACTTCGGCTGCGCGGTCGCGGCCGGCGATCGCCTCGACCAGCGCGAGCGACACCGGGATCGATGCGGTCACTCCGGTCGTGGTTACCACCGAGTGGTCCGCTACATAGCGGCGATTTCTGACCCACCGGGTGTCACTGAATTTCTGCTCGAGGCGTTTAAGTGAGTACCAGTGTCCGGTCGCACGGCGGCCTTTCAAAAGGCCGGCATTCGCGACTACCCAAACCCCATCACACACCCCGACTATCACCGCGCCCTTGTGAGCCTGCGCGCGGACCCAATTCACCAGCGTCGCGTCGTCGGGCTCGTGGACGGCGGGCACGATCACATAGTCGGCTCCGTCGGGAAAGCGCGCGTCGAACTCTGCGAGCGTCGCCTGCGGTTCGACCTTAAGGGCAGGCATCAGTTGTATCGGCCCCGGCTCGGTACCAAGCGCGATTACTTGAGCTGCCCCTGACTGGGTCAGCACTCCATAGGGAACCAGATAGTCGGTAGTTTCGGTGCCCCGGGTCTGACCCGCAACAGCGATGATCGGGTGCGGACGCCCCAATCTCGCGTGATATGGAGCGATCGTTTCCGCGACGTCTGCGGGTGGGGTTAAGTTGCGGGCGAACGCCCAAGAAGAAATCATGGTGATAAGCGAGATCAGGAGCGCTGCCCATAGACCAGTCTTTGGTCGATACCCGCATCGCATAGCGTCACGATACCTTCGCGCGTGGCGCGAGGCGTCGGGCGACCCCGTTCCCCCGGCTGAGTTTGTCCAAACCTGTGGCATCAGTGGCCGTTTCGCGGCTGGTCGCGCTGCGCGACATTGATTTGCCGATACGGGGTGCGCGATAGTTCGACGGGGTACCTGCCATGTTCAAAATAGGAAAATTGTTCCATTTAACTCACGTGGTCAGCGATTTGAACCCGGTCGATCGCTGGTATGACGAAGTCTTTGCCTGCACGCGCTACTATCACGGTTTTGCGAAAGCGGCGGGCCGTGACGCGTCACTCCTGGCGATTGGCGAGGTAATCATGGAGCCGATGTCGCCGGCAAACGTTCCGAATCTGCGCAATCAGTCAGTGAAGCGCTTTCATGACCGCTTCGGGGAGCACCTCCACTCGATCGCGTTCTACGTCGATGATGTACCTGCAATATCGACGCACCTGGCCGGGCAAAAGTTGCGGATGTGGGACGTGGTAGGGCGGCCGGTCACGCCGCCCAACGAGAAGTTCGCGGTGTGGACGCATCCCAAAGAAACCCACGGGCAGCTCGAGTTCGCGGTGGTGGGGACCAACACCATCGATCCGCGGCTGCAGCCCGCGTGGTCAAACCAGTTCTGGCGCGAACGCCACCCACTCGGCATCGAAGGAGCCTCGCATATCACCGTCGTAGTTGGCGACCTGCCCACCGCCAAACGCTTTTACTGCGAGATACTCGGAGGGAAGCCGATCCACGAGGAGGAAATTTCGGGCCGTAAGCGCAGCGCTTATGTCGCAGTCGGTGAAGACACCGTCGTCGAGCTCGCGCAGCCGCTATCCGCCAGCGGCCGCGAAGCTCAGGACCTCGAGCGCAACGGCGAAGGAATTCACGCACTAACCTTCAAGACTCGCAACCTTGCTAAAGCGGGGCAGTTTCTCAAATCAAAACAGCTACGCCCCGAGCCCGACGGAACGGCATCGATAGCATTGGGGCCCGAGCAGGCTTTCGGGATGGTTGTCGGCTTCACCGAGCGCCGGCTGCCCAATGACCCGCGCTGATCAGGAATCGGAGAGGTCGCAGATTTTCGGAAACCTCCACCGTTATATCGGCGCGCACGGCGGCTTCTCGATCAAATCCGATGGCCCAGTGCCGCGCCCACCAAGGTGCGCAGGAAGTGATCGAGTTTCTCCGGGGGCACGCGCGTGAATTTCATCTGCGCCACCATGTGAGCCGCCGCGACCATCAGCCGGGCGTCGTCGTCGTTATCCGCGTCACTGGCCGCGCCGCGCTCGTTCTGCCAGCGGCGAATGGTCCGCGCCAGCACCGCGACGATGCGCTCCTGGAAGTCGAGATAGCGCGGCCACATCTCCTCGCGAATGGCTGTACTCCAGTCAAGCCACACCCGCGCGTAGTCGGGGTGCGTGTCCACCGACGTGGCGAAGGCCCGCGCATGGGCAAGCAAAATCTCGGGCGCCGGCCGTTCGCTGGCATGGACGTTTTCGGCCATCTCCATCAGGAAGTGATCGACCTCGTCGAGCACCGCGGTAACCAATTCCTCGCGGGTAGGAAAATAGAAGAACACAGCGGGTACCGACACACCCGCTTCTTCAGCAATTTCCGCGTGGCGCGCGGCGCCCAGCCCGCGGCGCGCGAACACCCGCATCGCGCATTGCAGCAATTGGGCGCGCCGCTCGGCCTGGTCGAGGCGGCTTGCGCGCGGGCGGCGGGCGGGACGATGATGCGCCTTCTTTTTCACGCTGATCGCAGTTCGCAATAAGATCGCCGATTTTCTGTCAGACTTTGGACAGCACTTCGTTGGCGATCTTTTCCAGCCCGCGCGTGATGCCCTCCGGATCATAGGCCGGCGGCGGTACCACCACGCGCTCGATGCCGATGTCCCCAAGCGCTTTCAGCGAGTCGACTTTCGCGCGGCCCATGCACGACAATTCGATTTGCTTCGGATCGCGTCCCGCCTTTTTCGCTTCCGCCGACATCATGGTGAAGAGCTCCTTGAGCTTGTCAGGCTCTGCGATGGCGGGGAAGAAACCATCACCATATCGGCCGGCGCGCTTGGCCGCGGCCGGCGAATGGCCGCCGATCACGATCGGAACGCCATGTTTCTGGACCGGCTTGGGAAAGCATTTGACCGGCCCGAAACTGAAATGCTTGCCGTGAAACGACGAGGCCGCCTCGGGACTCCACAGGGCGCGCAGCGACTTGATTCCCTCATCGGTGCGCGCGCCGCGCTGATGGAAATCGAGCCCGAGCGAATCGAATTCCTCCTTGAGCCAGCCGCTCCCGATTCCGAGAATCACGCGGCCGTTGGAGAGCACATCGAGCGTCGCGACCTCCTTGGCCACGTAAAGCGGATGGCGCTGAGGGAGGATCATCACGCCGGTGCCGAGCCTGAGAGTCTTGGTGATGGCAGCCGCGTAGGCGAGCGGCAGCAGCGGATCGGGAATCGGAACGTCTTCGGAGCCGGGAATTTTGCCGCTTGGCGAATACGGGTAGGGCGACTGGTAATCCTGCGGGATGACCACGTGTTCCACGGTCCAGATCGATTCAAATCCAAAGCGCTCGGCCGTTTGCGCCAGGTGGGCCATGAGCTGCGGATTTGCGAAGGGTCCCGAATTGGCAAACATCAAACCTAGTTTCATGGTGATGCGGTTCCTTTCCTGTGATTTGTGCGGGCTAATCTATCGCGCTCTCGCAAAGGCTCACAAATCAACCGGGCGGGATTTATTAGACTCCGGGCGGTTGAGGGCACTGCGGCTTCAATCTGCGCGAATCTGCGAAAAACACCGGTGTTCTTTCCCTTGTACCTAAATGGCGCATCGGGTTACTTGTTGCGGCATGGACATCGGGACAGTTGGCACCTGGTTCTTCTTCGAAGGGATGACGGCCGCTGAGTCGGTCGACTTCGCAAAGAAGCTGGAAAAATTCGGCTATCACACGCACTGGATCCCCGAGGCGCTGGGCCGCGAGCCATTCGCGCACTCCGGCTATCTTCTCGCCAATACCGAACGCCTGATAATGGCGACTGGAATCGCAAACATCTGGGCCCGCGACCCGGTTACGATGGCGGCCGCAACCAATACGCTGGCCGAGCTTTCGGGCGGGCGGTTTCTGCTCGGAATCGGCGTGAGCCACAAACCGCTGGTAAGCAACGTGCGCGGGCATTCCTACGACAAGCCCTACACCTACATGAAAGAATATCTCCCCAGGATGAAGAACGCTCTCTACCAGGCCCCCAAACCCAAGGAAGCGGCGCCGGTAGTGATTGCCGCGCTCCATCCGAAGATGCTCGAACTTTGCGCGACTGAGACCAACGGCACGCATACCTACTTCGTTCCGCCCGAGCATACCGCCAAGGCGCGTGCCGCAATCGGCCCCAAACCGATGATCTGCGTGGAGCAGGCAATTGTACTGGAAACCGATGCGGCGAAGGCCCGCACCGCGGCGCGCGCATACATGAAGACTTACGTGCCGCGCCTGCCCAACTACACCAACGCGCTCAAGGCACTGGGCTGGGCGGACAAGGAATTTGAGAACGGGTGCAGCGACCGGCTGGTCGATGCAATCGTGGCGTGGGGCACCGAGGATCACATTCGCGATCGCGTAGAAGCGCAGCTCAAGGCCGGGGCCACCCACGTCTGCATCCAGCCCCTGCGTGCGGACGGACAACCCAAGCCCGACATGCGAGCGGTCGAGGCGTTCGGGCCGCTCAATAAATCTAAACTGGTATCGGCGATGGCGTGAGCGCGAAACTGGAGCGACAATGCTTGGCAAGATAAAGCTGAGGGCATGGCTCGCGATAGGCGTGCTGCTGGTGGTGGGGTCCGGATGCGGGATGTCGAAGAGTGAGCAGCAGGCCGAGACGGCTGAAGCGGCTGCCGCGCATGCGCAGGCGGCGGCAGCGCGTGCCGAGGAATCGGCGGCCAAGGCACTGGTTGCCGCGCAGCAAGCGAACGACGCTGCTGACAAGGCGGTGAAAGCCGTCGACGAGGCCACCAAGGCACTGGATCGCGCCTCGGAGCGGCTCGACCAGCTGCGCCAGATGCGCGAGGAGGAGGAATCCGCCGCGAACCGGCATCATGCGGCTCACACCCGGAAACCGTCGGCCGCGAAGACCGCGACTGCATCGACTGAAGCGCCTGCTCCCCCCGCCGCGCCGGCTTCGCCCGCCGCGACCTCATCGCCGGGTTCTGTGAACTAAACGGGGCGGTTGGTCCGGCCATTCCGCCCCGGACGGAGTCGCTTGACGATCGCAGCGGTCACGCAGTCTGGCTATAGTAGACATACGCCGCGGGTGTTGGGACGCGAGGACCTTACATGCCGGAACCCTCCCGAGTACCGTCCGAAGCAGAAGTGCGTGGCAACCTGATCGCGCCGCCGGTGCGTCGGCACGCCTGGATCAATATCGTCGGCCCGCTGTTGGCCGTCTTTATCGGCATTTTCGGGGCCGCCTTTTACCTGCATCCGATCGGAACCTTGCGCTGGCTTCAGACCACGCGGCTGGGATGGTCGGGCGTCACGCAAAACGAGATCGGGCTCGACGCCGGCCTGATGACCTACTTCATGACCGGCGGTTACTGGGATCAGGCACCGGTCGTCATGATTCATGGCGTCGGCCTCGATGCCGCCCTGGTGTGGCGCGGCGTCATGAAGCCGATTTCGGAGGCGCACTTCAAGGTGATCGCGCCCAACCTGATGGGCTTTGCGTCCTCGGAACACAGGCAGGTTAACCATTCCATTGCATACCAGGCGGCCGCGATTGCGCAGCTTATCGACCAGTTGAAACTCGAGCACGTGAGCCTGATCGCGTCCGATGTCGGTGCTGACGTTGCGCTCTACTACGCGGTTGACCATCCCGACAAAGTCGAGCGCCTGGTACTGGTCTCGGGGGGGTTGATGGGCGCGGCCAACGCGGAAAAGCTGAAGAAGGGGTTGCTGCCGAATACCGCCGAGGCAATGCAAGCCGCGCTCGCAGCGAGCTTCTATGGAATGCCTCCGCTCCCTCAGTTCATGTACGACCGCATGATCGCTGCGCTGGCCAACGACATGTCGGCGCAGACCGACATGCTGAACTCCATCCCCAAGGACGAGGCGCACATTCGCTCCAGGCTGGGACAAATTTTCAACACGCTCACGATTATAATGTGGGGTGGCAAGAACCCTTACTTCGGCGCCGCGCAGGGCGAGGCGCTGCACGCGGCGCTCCCCGGTTCCGCCACCGTGGTTTTCAAGACCTCCGGACCGTTTCCGCAACTCGAGCACCCTGATGATTTCGCGGAATCCATTATCTTTATCCTGAAGCAGGTCGAAGGCGGGCAATAGGCCACATTCGGTAAAGCGGTTTTCTCATCTCCTGACGTGCGCGCAGGACGCTTGCGTTAGCAATCTGCCTTTGCGATAAGCGGGGTCTGCAAACCCGAACTCGAGGAGTGCCCCCCATGAAGCTCTACAACATGAATCTATCCAATTTCGCGACCAAATGTCGGATCGCGATTTATGACAAGGGCGCCAAGGTCGACATTGTTGCGATTCCGGGCAACGACTCCAAGTCTCCTGAATACCTGAAGCTGAATCCGCTCGGCAAAGTTCCTACTCTGGATGCCGAAGGTGCGGTGATTGGAGAGTCGGAAACCATCAATGAGTACCTGGAAGACAAATTTCCTACACCGGCGTTGCTCCCGAAGTCGCCCGAAGGCCGCGCGCGGGTGCGGTCGTTCACCCGATTTCATGATCTGTACCTGGAGCCACCTCTGCGCGCCCTGTTTCCGCACATGAATCCCAAGACGCGTGACGAGAAGGTCGTAAACGACAAGCTCACCGAGCTCAACACTCGCCTCGACCAGCTCGAGAAGATGCTAGCCGATAGCGGATTCGCGACCGGCGCCGACTTTAGTCTGGCAGACTGTGCGCTGGCGCCGACCATGTTCTTCGCCGTAAACATGCTAGGCATGTTCGGCGCGAAACCGCCGCTCGAAAGCCGCCCGAAGCTCGCAGCCTGGTGGACCCATGTCCAGACGCGCCCGTCGGTGAAAAAAGCACTCGGCGAGATGGGGGAGGCGCTCGCTGCGATGAACCGCGGCAACCGTTAAAAACAATTCGTTGCCTAAGTGGATTTTACGATCGGCGAGTGAATCCCGGGATTTCTCGACATGAGCCAGTAGATCGGCAGGCCGGCCGCTACAGTTATCAGTCCAAGAAACGTCTCCGCCGGGCGACTCACGGCGGTGTACGCCGCGATGCAGAGCGAAATCGCGACATAGATTGGCGCGAGCCATAGAGCAGCGGGCATCCGGAATGGCCGCGGCATCGCGGGCCTGCTCACTCTGAGCGCGACTACCGCGGCGACGGTGGCGGCTGAAAAAATTGTGATCGCAAATCCGACGTAGACGACTACTTGCTCGAAGACGCCGAAGACTCCGATAAGCACACTCGCCCACACGGCTTGCAGCACGATGGCCGCGGCCGGCCCCGAGCCAGAGCCGGTCCTACCTAGTGTGGCCGGTATTGCGCCACCGCGCGCCATCGCGAAGTAAATCCGCGAACCGGCCATCGCCATGGCGCCGGCCGACGACAGAACCGCGACTGCGATTAGCGCAGCGACCAGTTGAGAGGCTTGGGAGCCAAGCGCCAGTGCAACCGCCTTCTGTGCTACTGGCAACACCCCACTCATGGCGGAGATCGGCATCGCCCACACATAGAGCGCATTGAGCGCCAGGTAGAGAACGCTCACGCACACGGTACCCCAGATCAGCGCGCGCGGGAGATTACGCGCCGGCTCCACGATTTCGCCGGCGAGGTACCCTGCCGAGTTCCACCCGCTATACGCATACAGCACGTATATCAGTGATACAGCGAGATGGCCCTGCGCCGGGGCGCGGGAGATAAAATGCGCCGCGCTCCCGTGACCAATAGTGAAGCCAGCCGCTACCAGGCCAACGATCAGAGTTGCAGTCGCAAGGCTGAGGAGGCTCTGCAATTTTCCGCCCCACGAAGTACCGGCCAGGTGAACCGCGGTCAACAGCCACAGCGTTAAAATGGCGAACACCCGTGGGTCGAGCGCGGCCAGACGAGGGGCCAGGACCGAGCAGTAACTCGCGAATGCCAGTAACGCCGCGGCGAGTGCGCCGCTGAACCCCGCGAAGAATGACGTCCATCCGCTCAGATAGGCGATGCAGGGACCATACGCCTCGCGCAGGTATACGTAATCGCCGCCCGCGTGTGGCAGCGCCGCCCCCAACTCCGCATAAGCCAGCGCGCCCATCAGCGCAATCATCCCGCCTGCAATCCACAATCCCAGCAGGAGCCACGGGGAGCCGGTTTCGCGCGCGATGAAGCCCGAGGTGGTGAAGGCACCCACGCCAATCATGTTCGCGACCACCACCGCTGCAGTCTCTTGCCAGCCCAGGATCCGTTTTAGCTGAGGGTCGGCGTCCAAGATCATAGCTTCGCGGTGGCCGGCTATCTTTGAGTCGCGGGGTCGACCGGCTTTGCGAAGAGCAGGCAGTAGTTGTCCCGGATGAAAAATCCCGCGTGCCAGCGTCGGACCTCCCGCACCTGAATCAATCCGACCCCGGTCAGTTCGTTCGCAACGATCTGGTCGGGCACGCCGTGCCCGCCGCGATCAGCCGGGACGCCCTCTACCTTGAACAGGGCAAGCCACAGCGTCGGAGGAAAATCGTCCACTAGCAAGCGTCCGCCCGATTTGAGCGCGCGAAAAATGCTCGCATCGGTGGCGGTCGGATTGGTGAGGTGGTGGTAGACACCAATCATGTAGACGGCTTCGCAGCATGCCGCCGGAAGCCCGCTGTCAGTCGGGGTCGCCGTGACCGCTGTCAGGTTGTCGAGGCCCGCATCCCGTGCCCGCTGCTGGATCTCCGCGATTCGTAGCGGGTCGATCTCGCTTGCGTACACGTGTCCGGAAGGACCGACCCTTTGTGCCATCCGGATTGCCATCTGGCCATGGCCGGCTCCGACTTCCGCCACCGTGCCGCCCGGCTTGACCGCAAGCAGCGTGGCAATTTCATCAGCCAGGGCGGCATCGTCGGTGCCCCAGGCGAACGCGCGATGTGGAGGCCACAGGATCAGAACTGCGAGCACCCCCAGCCCGATTATCGCTGGCAGACAATCGACGCGGCTTCGATGCCATGTCATACTCACCTTGATTGTCATACGACATCATAATTGTCATGTGACATCACCATTGTCAAATGTCCGAGGTCCGTAAACGTCCCAGCGTGCTCGCGATCGATCTACTGATTCGCGATATCCTGTTCTGCTACTTCCGACTCAACGCGGGGGGCGAGCGGATGTTCGCCGCGGTGGGCCAGACACCCGGCAAGGTGAGCCTGATGCGGAGTCTCAGGGAGGAAGGGCCCCAGAGCGTCGCGCAGCTCGCGCGTTCCCGGCCGGTCGCCCGCCAGGGCGTGCAGCGGATGGCGGATGAACTCGCCGCGGCAGGCCTGATCGAGTTCGTCCTGAACCCCAGCCATCGGCGCGCCAAGCTCGCCACGCTCACCGCCCGCGGCCAGCTGCTGATGGAAAAGGCCATGGCACACGAACTGCGGTGGGCCGCGCACCTGGCTCACAATTTCAGCGATCGTGAAATCGAAACCACGCGCGATGTGATTCGAAGACTGAAACAGATCCTCGGGGAAGAGAATTCGCGGCACGCTTCCTTACCGCGCGAGCGCGCAAGCCGCACCAATCCTTGAACGGCTGGCGTAACGCTGTTTCCTTTGCTTTTCCTTGCTTTGCAAGAATCGGTTGAATCTCAGCGCCCGAAAGTTGATTCCGCCATGGCTCGTCGGCGTCCTCTGCCCGATATCCTGATCCCCAATCCTCGAATTCTGTTCGTGGGAATAAATCCGAGCCTCCGCTCGGCCGAGGTCGGCCATCATTTCGCCAGCCCCGGGAATCCGTTCTGGAAGTTGCTCTACGCGGCGAAGCTGGTTCCCGAGCCGCTCAGCTGCGAGCAGGACGACCGCCTGGTCGAGTTTGGCCTGGCCCTGACCAACCTCTGTCAACGCCCGACACGGTCGGCGGCCGAGCTGAGCACCCAGGAAATGGAGCGCGGCCGGATGCTGCTGGTGCGCAAGATCGCGCGTATCAATCCACAGATTGTTGCGTTCGTCGGAATCAGCATCTATCGGCATTTCTTCAAGATTGCCGCGCGCGATGGCGCGGGCGACAAGCCCGAGAGAATCGGCGGCGCGCAGGTGTTTGCGCTGCCCAATCCAAGCGGCCTGAACGCGAGCTTTCCGGGGTTCAAGGATAAACTCGTCTGGTTTGAGAGATTGCGGGATTTCGCCAGGCGCCAGGCCAGCGCATCGACGGATCGCTGGTGAGGAGGCGTTCGAGGCCGGCAGGCGCTCGCTTGGCTTACGCCGCTCTGGTCGCCTTTCTGGCGAGGCTAGTCTTCGCCAGGGGCAGGTCTCTCACACGGATTCCGGTAGCGGCGTAAACTCCATTGCACAATGCGGGCACAAATGGTGGCACTCCGGGTTCGCCGACTCCACTGGGAGGGGCCTTGCTATCCACCAGGTAAACATTGGTTTCGTGAGGCGCATCGGTAATCCGCGCGACCGGATAGTCGAAGAAGTTGGATTGTACGACTGCGCCACGGGTCGCGGTGATTTCGCCGGTTCGGGCGATACTGGTGCCGAACACGGCGGCCCCCTCGAACTGCGCCTGCACAAACTGCGGATTGACCACCACGCCTGCGTCGACCACGGTATCAACCCGCGGAATTCTTACCTCGCCCGCGTCGCTGACTTCGACCTGCACGACCGTGGCGACGTAAGTGAGGAAGCTGCGGTGTACCGCCAGCCCCCAGCCGGTCCCCGCGCCGCTTCTGCGTTTGCCCCACCCGGATTTCTCCGCCGCCATTTCCAGGACATTGCGTAACCGGCCCGTGTCGAAGAGGTAGGCCTTTTCCGCAGCTCCGGAGTTGCCCGCCAAATGCTGCAGAGTTTGCTTTACCCACCTCAGCGAAGCTGGGTAGTAGTGCTCCGCGAAATCGAGGATGCGGGGCGGCCCAATCAGCGCGAGCATGTAATCGAGTGGATCACGTCCAGCGGCATGCGCAAGCTCGTCAGCAAAAGATTGCACCCCGAAGGCGTGGTAGATATTGGCAACCGAGCGCAGCCATCCGATGCGCACGTGAGCGTGTGCGGGACCGTTCTCTACCCGCAGGTTGGCGATGTTAAATGGAACGTCGGTCCATCCCTGCCCGAGAGAACCGGCGCCCCCGTAGACTGCGGTCACGTCGAAAGTCGACGCGATAGGCGGAAAGGTCGAGCGCTGAAGCCAGGCGGTCGGCATCCCATTGCTGCCGAGCGCGGCCTTCAGGTACATCGCCGACACGCTGTTGTAGTAGCCGAACTGGATGTCGTCCTCTCGCGACCAGACCACCTTGATTGGCCGTCCGACCGCTTTAGAGAGCAGTGCGGCTTCGACCGCGTAGTCGGGCTTCGATTTTCTCCCGAACCCGCCACCCAGCAGGGTCACGTAGCAGGTCACGTTTTCCGGCGCGAAACCCAACTGATCGGCGATAGATTTCTGGACCGCTTGGGGATCCTGGGTTGGTGCCCACACCGTCACCCGCTCGCCCCGTACGTCAGCGAGAGCGACCGGCGGCTCCATTGACGCGTGCGCCAGCAGCGGCACGTAATACTCCGCTTCCACCAGCCTGCCCGGCTTGGCGAACTCAGCATCGACGTCGCCCGCACTCCGGGCGACGAAGCCCGGTCGGCGCGAGGTCACGCGCAGCTCTGCTTTATATTTTTCGGAGTCGTAGTCCTGGTTGACGCCGTTCTCCCATTCGATGTTGAGTTTTTTGTATCCCTGGAAGGCCGCCCAGGTGTTGTCTGCGATCACCGCTATTCCACCCAAGGGCTGAAATCCGCAGGGCGCCTGAAAAGCGGGAATCGGGACTGTCTGCCGCACACCACCCACCTGCAGTGCTGCGCTGTCGTCAAGCGATCTTACTTTGCCGCCGAGAACCGGCGGCCGCCGTACTGCCGCGTACAGCATCCCGTCGACGTGCGCGTCCATGCCGAAGACCGGCTCTCCCTGGCAAATGGCGCGCAGGTCGT
>Ga0126373_10001188_pt1 | contig 18211 bp, 16 predicted proteins | sample PanSoiMetPlot_11_FD_92545 | JGI IMG/M metagenome (GOLD analysis project Ga0126373, IMG submission 92545) | Tropical forest soil microbial communities from Panama - MetaG Plot_11 | ecosystem: Environmental > Terrestrial > Soil > Tropical forest > Bulk soil | place: Panama | collected 2016-02-17 | reverse complement strand
CACCGTCCCGACTGGTAGCACCGTCCCGACTGGTAGCACCGTCCCGACTGGTAGCACCGTCCCGACTGGCAGCACCGTCCCGACTGGCAGCGCCGCCGTACCCGGCGAAGCTGACGCGCGTCTTGCTGCTCGGCGAGTCACCGCGATCGTGGGAGTCCTCGCGTTGGCGGTCTTTATGTCGAGCCTGGACTTGTTCATCGTGAATCTCGCCTTCCCTTACATCGGGCGCGAGTATCACGGCACCGGCCTCGACACCCTGTCCTGGGTGCTCAACGCGTACACGATCGTCTTCGCAGCAGTTCTGGTGCCCGCCGGGCGTTGGGCAGACAGAGTCGGGCGCCTGAGGGTCTTCATCGCTGGTCTCGTCGGCTTCATCGTTGGTTCCGCGCTGTGCGGCCTCGCACCCGGCGTGCCAGCGCTGATTGCAGCGCGAGTCATTCAGGCGGCCGGAGCCGGACTGATGGTGCCAGCCTCACTGTCGCTCTTGCTTGCCAGCGTCCCGGCTGCCGGGCGAGCCAAGGCGATCGGGACCTGGTCGGCACTCGGCGCACTTGGTGCTGCGCTGGGGCCGGTAATCGGGGGTAGCTTGGTTCAGCTCAGCTGGCGCTGGGTGTTCTGGATCAACATCCCGGTGGGGCTGGTTGCGATTGCCCTGGCAGCTCGGATCGTGCCCGACAGCAAGGACAAGCACACGCGGGGCCGGCCAGACGTGGCCGGTGCCGGCCTGCTCGCACTTGCCGTGGGCATGGCAGCGTTCGCCCTAGTCAAGGCCCCCGACTGGGGATGGGCATCGGGCAAATTCCTCGGTGTGCTGGCAGCAGCGGTAGCCAGCGGCACCGCAATGATCATCCGCTCGCACCGCCATCACTCGCCGGTGATCGAGCTTGGCCTGATGCGATCCCGCATCTTCAGTGGCACATTCGCGGCATCCATCCTCTACTACGCGGCGTTTGGAGCCTTCGTCTTGAACTCGGTGGAGTTCCTGACCGGTGTATGGCACTACTCAGCCATCCGTGCGGGACTGGCCATCGGACCCGGGCCCCTGATGGTCCTGCCGTTCGCCCGGGTGGTCGCGCCGCGACTTGCCACCCGGCTCGGCGGTCCGGGCCGGGTGGCCGTGATCGGCTGCCTTGTCAACGCCGGCGCTATGTCACTCTGGCTAACCCAGATCCAAGCTCATCCCGCCTACCTCACCCATCTCTTGCCAGCCCAGCTGCTCGGCGGCGCGGGCGTTGGCCTGACGATCCCTTCGTTGCTCGGCGCAGGCAGTCTTGCCCTCAGCCCGGACCGTTTCGGCACCGGCAGCGGAGTGCTGAACATGGCGCGTCAGGTGGGGACGGTGCTCGGTGTCGCAGCCTTGGTGGCAATCCTCGCTCACGTGGGCCAGGACCCGATAGCGACGTTCCGGCAAGCGCTGGTCATGGTGATCGGATTCTTCGCTGCCGCAGGCGTGGTGGCAGCGGCCACGCTGACCGCCAGAACAGACAATGGCGCACCGCGAGCGCAAGCCGATGGGCCGGCTGCCTCGTAGGCAGCCGGCCCATCGCAGCAGTGTCGGGCTAGAGGTCGGCGTGCCGTATGTCGTCGCGATTGCGGTCGTGATGCCGCTGGTCCTCGAGGCGATTGTCGTCCCGGCGACCGTCTCCGCGACCATGGTCATCGCTGAGCCTCGTGGCGGCTAGGGCATCGCCGTGTCCGCTGCCGCCACGCCGCACAATCGTCGCCCGGCCTGTGCGCTTGTCGACATCGACGACGACTCGCCCGTGCGGCGATGCCAGCGTGACCTTCCAGACCGGCCGATCATGTAGATCATCAGACTCGACCTGAACAACGCGGCTATGTGGCACCAGAGTTTGCGCAATCCGCCGTGCCTGCGCCGCCGTGATGTGCTTGTTGACCGACGCTACCGTCACACTTGTGCTGCTGGCCTGCTGCGTGGAAGCTGCTGCTGCCACACCTGCCGCCGTGGCAATGGTTAGCGCGGCCGCGCTGGCACCGATGCCGATTCTGAGCGTCCTTCGCATTGTGGGTGTCCCCTCTTCTCGTGAATCGATGAAAAGAGGATCGGCGTTGCGCCGCTAGCGGGGCGCTGCACGAACACTAATGACTCGCTAACGCTGGGCCAGTCTTTGGCGGCCCGAGTTCGACCCTGACATACCCGCCGTCGCCTGGCCGGATGGCCAGCGATCCGCCCGATGTCTCCGCAGTTTGCCGCGCGATGTCAAGGCCTAGGCCCGTCGATCCGCCGCCACTTGCGCCGCGGCGAATCAGTTCCGGACGACCGAATCCGGGACCGGTATCGGCCACCGTCAGGCTGGCTCCGCCCGCTGGCCGCGGGCCGAGCCGAACGGCGAAGCTCGTTCCTTGCGGCGTATGTGCGAACACATTCCCGAGCAGGGCATCTAGGGCCGCGGCCAGGTCGGTGGCGGCCGTGCCAACCAGCAGTGGCGCGCTCGGAAGGTCGACCTGCATAGCCCGGCCCTGATCTTTGGCAAGCACCGACCAGAACGCACAGCGCTCGGCAACGACGGCGACAGCGTCGCAGCCGTCCAACTCCCCAGTCCGGCTACGTGCGTCCTCGATGAGCGAGGTCACCGCTTGCTCCATGGCCTCCACTTGAAGGAGCATCTCCCCCTCAGGATCCGCAGACTCCGGTAGCGCCTCTGCGCCTAGGCGCAATGCGGTCAGGGGCGTGCGCAGCCTGTGCGAAAGGTCAGCGATGGACTCGCGTTCCTGCCGGAGCATGTCTGTTATCCGTCCAGCCAGATGATTCAGGCCGTGCGCCACCTCCGCGACCTCAGCCGGCCCGCCAGGGCTAGCGCGAGCATCCAAATCTCCCTGGGCAAGGACGTGTGATACTCGCGCAAGATCGCCAATCGGCTGGGTCACGGTGCCGACAAGCCGGTCCGCCACCGCGATTCCCAGTGCGAGCAGGATGACCGCGAGGCCAGCGAGGACTAGCCACGCTTGGGTCACGCCTTTGGTCAGCTCAGCGTTGGTGACGAAGGTACGCACCACGGCCGTGCCGCCCCGCACGCCCCCGACGGCTACCACAATCTCCCGGCCGCCAGGCTCGGCCACCGTGAAACTCTTACCGCGTTCGGCCAGCTGCACCGCTGAGGTAGTGCTGGCCGGCGCGCCGAGCGGAACCTGACCGGGCAGGAATACCGTTACTGGCCGCGGTGCGCCCTGGGCTGCATTGCGCGCCTGATCTACCACCCCACGGGTGGCGGCCACCAAAGTGCTCACAGAGCGCGCCTGATCGGTAGCCACCGCCACGGCACGGTCGGCAGCGACGAGGCGGACCAAGATCGCCAGCGGGATTACGAACGCGATCAGCACCATGGCCATCGCCGCGGACACCAGCAGCGCCAGGCGTCGGCGCATCAGGCGGCTCCGGGTTCGGATGGTGGGGACAGTCTTACCCCCACCCGGCGCACGGTGTGCAGGTAGCGAGGCTCCTCGGCTGTTTCGCCCAGCTTGCGTCGAAGCCATGACAGATGCACGTCCAGGCTCTTGTCGGCCCCGCCGTAAGGCATCTGCCACACTTCGGTCAGCAATTCCCTCTTGGTGACGACCGTTCCCGCCCGGGCCGCGAGGTAGTGCAGCAAGTCGAACTCGCGCGGCGTCAAGTCGAGTCCTGCCCCATCCAGCGACGCCTGCCGGGACCGACGATCGACTCGCAGGCCGCCTATCTCGATGGCGGCCTCCTCCTCAGGCCCGGCTGTCCGCCGGAGCACGGCCCGAATCCGCGCGTCAAGCTGCGCACCGCCGTAGGGCTTGACCACGTAATCATCGGCCCCGGCGTCCAGCGAGTGGACTATGTCTGCCTCGGTGCCACGCGCGGTCGCGACGATGATCGGAACGGCGCTGACAGCCCGGATCATGCGCAGGACCTCACGGCCGTCAAGATCGGGCAGGCCAAGGTCGAGCACAATCACTTCCGGGTGCTCAGAAACTGCCATTTGCAGTCCGGTCATCGCAGTGCTCGCAGCCGCGACGGCATACCCCTTATCGTTCAGGGCGCGAATAACCGCAGTACGGATTGTCGGGTCGTCCTCGACGATCAGCACTTTCGGCATGCCGACAAGGTATCCGAGCCAGCGTGCGGAGCATCCGCTACTGGATCCGGCACTAGGAGATGTGAAGATCCCGTTAGGAGTTCGTTAGCCCAACCAGTGCCGGCGACCATGCACAGTAGATGGATGAGCAAACGAGCCGCGCTAGTGCCGCTACTGCTGCTAGCCGGGCTAATCGTCGCCGTCGTCGGCGCCACAGCTGCCTTGCGACTCATCGGAGATGGGGCCTTCGGCCCCGGCGGCCAGACACTGACCCAGGCCAACGTCCAGGCGTCCCTTGCTCAGCCGACTCACCAAAGCACGGCCTCTGCCGGGCCAAGCCAGCCCAGTGGCACCCATGGATCGCCATCAGCGGTGGTCTCCGACAATTTCACCGCCAGCGGCAACGTCGTAATCGCAGCGTGCAGCTCGGGCCGGGCCACGCTGACAAGCTGGATCCCAGCCCAGGGCTACGGCATCGATGGCCTCTCCGGCGGGCCTGGCGCGAAGGCATGGGTCAAGTTCAAGTCCGGTTCCGCCGAGCTCACTGTCAACGTGACCTGCAAGGGCGGCCGACCCAGTTTCACGACGTCGGCTGACGACCATCATGGAGGGCGTGGCAGTGGAGGCAGCGGCCACTAGCGTCGACCCGGTGCTCAGGTGACCGGCCACCCTGGCGGTGGCCGGCCCACGATCGAGAGCCGCTACACCGCTGCTAGTGCCGGGTATTGCGCTTGTACGTCGCCGATCACGGCCAGGCACTCGGCAAAGAAGTAGATCGCCTTAAAGAACTCCAGCAGATTGCCGTCCTCGAGCAGGATCTTGCGATACATGACCGTGCGCTGTGCGTCGTAGCCTTCGTGCAGCGCCTTCCAGTCGGCGTAATCCATGCCGAGCACGAACGTAGCCTCAAGCGGGTCATCCGGCCCAACGATGCGGCAGTCGGCCACTGTTCCGCCCGCCCACTCGACCAGGAGATAGGACGGAGCGTCGCCTAGGTCAGCGGGCAAGTCACGGCATCCGAGCGCCCATGAGGCTGGGTAGATGCTTTTAACGAAGTCGAAGAAGTCCCAGTACTCCTGCAACTTCCCGGCCTTCGCCTGCTCCGACGGGCCAGCTACCAGGGCGTCCCTGACTGATTCCGCCCACTGCTTGCTGAAGAACTTAATGTCGCTCATGGCTCACCCACCCGCCAGGACTGGCTGCACTTGCTGCAGCATCTCCTCGATGTCTGGGGCCATGTCAATGCCGACATCGTTGAGCTTGCGGCGCAGTTGCTGAACGAAGAGCATCCGCACTTCTGCCTCCGTCCAGCCCAGTGGCTCGTAGATGATCTCGCGGCTGGCAACTCCGGAGACGGCCAGGATCGTCCGCAGCGTGTCGTGAATCTCGTTGATCATCGTGTGGTCTTTGCGCACGGCGTCCTGCAGGTACCGCATGCCGCCTTGGACATGCCTGGACTCGTCCCTGCAGGTGGCGGTGAATCCGGTGTAGTACGCCGGCAAGAATCCGCGCCAGCGGGCATACGAGAGCGTCACCTTCATGACCGATAGCGCCAGCACGCCCTCGATCCACAGGAAGTAATTAGTTCCGTAGCGCACCCGAGCGCGTTCGTCGTACGGGTTCCGACGTACTTCGTCAGCCTGGTAGGCCAGCAAGCCGAACGGGCCTACGAACGTCTCCGATACCCACGGGAACGATGCGTCCAGGATCGCCATGATGTCGTCGCCCTCCAGGCCGACGACCTCGCGGTAGAACCGGTCGAAGAAGACCGTGTGCCGTGCCTCGTCCTCGATCTGCGCAGCGATATGCAGTTTCTCCTCTTCGCTGGCGCCGATCATGAATACGGGCAGCTCGACTTCCACCTGCCGCTCGCCGTGGTGGAAGCCCGAAGCGATCGCCATGAACGACTGGCGCTCAGCCTCGGACATTTTCTCTCGCCAGTCGATCTTGTCCTGGCTGAAGTCCAGTTCGTAAACGTCCCACCGCTGCTTGAGGTACTTGCGATAGAGAGTTGTGAAATCGGGCAGCGACTTAAGGTCCTTGTGTACGTACTCGATTACGTCGTCGATATCGACATTGAGCACGGCTTCGAGTTCGGATTCCTCGATCTCGCGGACCTGTTCCTCGGTAAGCGCACGTGGTCCTTCATGGAGTACGGCCGTCGGGCTCTTGCGTTCGGTCATCCGGAACCTCTCTACCTCTAGTCGCGGGCACCAGACGGCGCTCCGTTTGGATCTATGCGGCTGCGCCCGTTCCCGTGCCGGGACGGCCGATCTTCAGCGGAAGTGCGCGCGGTCCCCGGATCTGGCCTGCCGACCACTTAACAGCCGCGGGATCAGCGAGAGAGAAATCCGGGATCCGCTCAAGCCAGACCTCGAGCGCGACCCGGAGTTCCATGCGGGCCAGGTGCGACCCGAGGCACCGGTGAATGCCCAGCCCGAACGCCGCGTGCCGGTTGACCTCACGGTCGATGACCACCTCGTCGGCGCGGTCGAACTGGGCCGGGTCCCGATTCGCAGCCGGGAAAGACAGCAAGATCCAGTCATCTGCCTTCATGTCCACGCCGCGCCAGTGCATGTCTTCCTTCACCAGCCGGGCCATTGTGACTGGTGCATAGGCGCGCAGGAACTCCTCCATCGCGGTCGGCAACAGGCTCGGGTCAGTAACCAGCCGTTCACGATCGTCCGGATTCCTGGCCAGGTGCCACAACGAGGAACCGATAGCGCTCCAGGTCGTGTCGATTCCAGCGATGAGAAGCAGAGCCATCGCGCCCGTAACATGGCTGGCCTCGAGCTTGTGACCATAGAGCTCGGCATTGATCAGATAGGTGGTCAGGTCCTCGCGCGGGTTGTCCAGGTGGTCGTGGACTTGGGCCAGCAGGTAATCGAAGAGCCCCTGCATGCGCTCGATGCGCTCCTCCGGCGGCAGGTTGATGCCTTCGAGGGTGTTCTCCACGAACTGACGGAACTGCGGCCCGTCCTCGGGCGGGAAGCCGAGCATGTCGGCGATGACGCGCATGGGGATGTGCTGGGCATAGTCGTGCGCCGCATCGACGACGTCGCGCCCTTCGAACGCATCGATGAGCGAGTGGCAAAACGCCCTGGTCGGCGGCTCTTGCTTGCTCACCGACATCTTCGTGAAGGCCGACAACAGCAATTTGCGCGCGTCGTGATGGAACGGCGGGTCAGATGAGATCGGCGGCGAGCCTCCGATCGGCGCAATGTCGCGCGGCGGCCGGAAGTTGCCCATGATGATCGCCCGGGACGAGAAGCGCTCGGTGTCGTAGGCAATCGCTGCGACGTCTTCGTAGCGGACCGGCAGCCATCCGCCGCCAAACCGGTCCGTGTGCGCTATGGGGCACCGCTGGCGCAAGTCGTCCTGAATCGGATACGGATCGGCCGACCACTCCGGCTCAAAATGCGAGAAGTCCGTGGCCCAGTCCGACACGGGTCCGGTGATTATCTCGCTCCGTATTCCTTCCTCTTCCTCAGCTTCGAACAATTCGCGGTTGAAGCGATCATCTATGGCCATGTCAGCTCTCCTCGAGCAGTTCGATCGCGTGCTCTGGGCAGTTAGCCACCGCGAGCCGAGCCTCGCGTTCCTTGTCCGCAGGAACTGCGCCGTCGCCTAGCACTTGCCCGTAGCCTTCCTCGTCGTCGCCGAACAGGTCGGGCGCGAGGTCGTAACACCGACCGTGCCCTTGGCAAACTTCGGAGTTGATCTTCAGTTTCACTGTGTTTCTTTCAGTTGCACTGTCTTTCTTTCAGTTCCAAGGCCAGCCACCACCCGGGCGAGCAAAGTGGCCCATTCGGCCTCGCCAACCGCGTGCAAGTCCGGCGTGACCAGATCACTGCCCATCGCCAGCAGCAAGCAGAAATGCGCGAGCGCAGCTGGCGAGAGTCCGGGGTCAATCTCACCGTCGGACTGCGCAACCTGCATAAGCCCGGCCAGCCACTCGCCACGTTCGCGGATGTAGTCACGCATCGGCCTAGCCACGGCCTCATCGCGCCTGGCTGCGACGAGAGCTTCGACGATCAGGGCCTCCGAAGCGTCGCACTGGCGCAGCAATCCCCGGCCAATCACCAGCAGCAGATCGGTAACCGACCGCTCCGGATCAGCCGCGAACATGTCCGCTAGCTGCCGCCGCCCATGGGTGCGCAGCGCTGCGACCAGCAGATCCGCCTTGGAGCTGAAATGCGCATACAGGGCGCCATTGCTCACGCCTGCGGCAGCCGCGATGTCCGCCACCCGGGTCCCGTCGTAACCTCGCTCGGCAAAGACATCGGCGGCCGCGCGCAGCAGACGCTGCCTGGTTTCGGCGGCTGTCGTGCCCGCAATGCGACCCATACCAGAATTGAAAGGCTGTTCATTTGGGTCTGTCAAGGCTGGCCAGGACGAAGTAACGGGTCATACAGGAATCGTTATCTGCGGCCGGGTGGCTTTGCGGCCTAGCTTGGCACCAGGCCAGCACTCAGCCCTGGGTGCTGGCCTGCTCGTGGCGGGCTGGCTGCGTATCAGGCTGGGCGCCGGAGCGGTAGACGGACGGGAAACCTTGCCGCCACGTCGGGTACCGCAGTGTCCATCCGAGGTCCCTCTTTGCCTTGGCGTTCGAAGCGCCACGGCATTGCGCGGCCATCATCACCATCCCCCCGCCGGCAACTAGCCGAGCGAGCCAGATCGGCACGCGCCTCGGCGGCCGGGCGCCGAGGGCGTCCGCGAGCGCTGGCAGCCAGTCGCGCATCGGTGCTGGATCGTCGTCGACGACATGGTAGATGCCACCCGCGTCCTGCTCGAGTGCGAGAACCGTGGCGGCTGCCGCGTCCTCGAGATGTATCCACGAGGTGACGCCGTCGCCGGCTCCGATCAGCGGAAATTGCCGCTTCCGTACGGCCTTCACTAGTGCGTCATCTGCGCCGCCGTAAAACCCGCCGTAGCGAAGTGCGACACCGCCAGCGCATGTAACGGCGTCATCCAGATGCCTCATCGCTGCGTTGGTCTGGACCGCGATCGGCGCCGGAAGCGGGTCAAGCCGATCATCTTCGGACTTGACCCAGCTCCCTTCACGCGCATAGCGGTAGCTAGCGAAACTCTGCGCCACGAAACGGCGGACGCCTGCCTCGCGCGCGGCGGCTAGTAGTGCGTCGGTGCCCTCGGTCCGCAGCCGGTTAGTCGCGGCGAAGCTGCGATCCAGGCTCCGGGACATCCGCAAGTCTGCCAGCGCGGTGGCCTGATGAATGATCGCTTCTGGCTGCGCGGCAAGGACTGCCTCGCGCACTGCCTGCGCGTCCAGGAGATCCAGTTGTACGGGCGCGGCGCCTAGGGCACGAACTTTGTCGCTATTGCGGGCCGCCCTGAACGTGCCGACCACCTCGTGACCTCGTGCGATGAGTTGGGGAACGAGGTGGGTACCGATCGCGCCACTCGCTCCTGCGACGAAAACTCGCATCGCTAGCCTCCTTCCGATATTCGGCCCGGCTAGTTCTGTGACCCGCAGCGGGGTAGGAATGTGACGCAGTCACGCGCATCAATGACTAATCAGCCGCCGGACGGGAACATCCGCGAAGGCGCGTGTGTGCACCGCATCGCAAAATAGCTGCGCAGGAGGCATTGAGATTACCTACGCCCGAGAACGGCGCGCGGCTTTTATCACGCTCGCGATGACGGGAGTGCTAGCGAGCCTGATAGCTGGCTGCACACAGGCCGATAGCGCCCAGCGGTCGACGCATACGCCTGCGGCACACCAGGCGGCAGGCGCTGCCAGCCCGCGCTCGGACGCGCCATCATCAGGCACAACGCCAGCGACGCAAGCGCTCCGGCTGCTGCCAGCCAAGGGCCGTGGCCATCTGGCTCCTGGCTCGAGACCTAGTGCGCTGCCTGGTGATGTCCTGATAGCTGATGAAGATAATCACCGCCTGCTCTTGGTGGACCCGCAAGGCCGCATCAGATGGCGGTTCCCGGCTCGCGGCGACAGCGTGGATGGCCGCCTCTTCGGCCCGCCTGATGACGCATTTTTCTCTTCCAACGGCAAGCAGATCGTAGCTACGCAGGAGACGTACGACACTATCTCGGTGATCAACGTAGCGAACCGCAGAATCATCCGCAAGTACGGTCATCCCGATATCCCTGGATCAGCGCGGAACTTTTTCAGTCACCCGGACGACGCCATGCTGCTGCCCGGCGGTGAGTTGCTGACGGCCGACATCATGAACTGCCGAATCCTGTTGCTGTCCCCTGGCCGATGGCACGTTATCCGCCAGTTCGGCCGAACCGGGCTGTGCGTGCATCATCCGCCTGGCACCTACGGCAGCCCAAACGGGGTGTTTCCGCTCAGCGACGGGCACTTCCTCGTCACCGAAATAAACGGCGACTGGGTCGACGAAATGAACCTGCGCGGCCACATCTACTGGTCGGTGCATCCGCCTGGAGTGGTGTATCCGTCGGATGCGTGCGAGTTCGCACGCGGCCGTTACATCGTGACCGACTACTCATCGCCAGGTCAGATTGTGATTTTCAATCGCGCAGGACGCGCGTTGTGGCGCTTCCGGCCGCTCGGCAAGAACGCTCTGAATCATCCATCGCTTGCCGTGCCACTGCCCAACGGCGACATCCTCGTCAACGACGATTACAACGACCGCGTCATCGTCATCAATCCACGGACTAAGCGGATCGTGTGGCAGTACGGGCATCTCGGCGTTGCAGGGCGGGCACCCGGTTTTCTCGCCAACCCCGACGGAGTGGACATGGCCCCGCCGAATTCGCTCCTTATTTCCCACGCGGCGACCCTGCCTCGCTTCTAGCGACTGTTGACTAGACCCGGCGCAATTGTGTCAGCTATGACACAATTGTGGGATGATGATGCCGTGACCACATCTGGCACGCCGGCTACTGGCCGCCGGGCGGCGCACAAGAAAGCTACCCGGGCCACGCTCGCGGCTGCCGCACAGCAGCTCTTCGCCCAGCGCGGATACGAAGCCACGACGGTACGCGATATCGCTGACGCCGCGAAGGTGACCGAGCGGACCTTCTACCGGTACTTCGACGGGAAAGAAGGCCTCGTGGCGCAAGAGTACGTGTCATGGCTCGCTGACCTCAAGGACGCCATCCTGGACCGGCCAGCAACTGAGCCTGCGCTTGTGGCCGTGCGAAGGGCGATGATCGGTCTTGCGGAGCAAGCCCGATGGGCAGGTACTGGCGTAGCTGCAGTGTGGTTGTTCAGCAAACGGCCGCGGCCCGCAAGCGTGCGGCAATCAGCGCCGCGTCCCCTGCTGCGATTCGAGGACGCTGTAGCAGAAGCTATAGTGCCCCGGGTCGCCGCGGCTACCACGGTTGATAACCGGGCCGACCCAGACTTCAACTTCGCAGCGCACGTCATCGCTCGCGTGGCGGTAGCGGCCTTCCGCAGCGCAATGATCGGGTACCGGGAGTTGCTGGATACCGACCCTGCCGCTCGTGGCAATCCTGGTGAACTCATTACTCGCGCTTTCGCGATTGTCTCGGCGCACGGCGCATCGGCTAGCGACTCACGGTGGAACGGCTTGGCAGGATCCAGAGAGGCTGACTAAAGTGTCAGGTATGACAGTATCAGGGGACCGCAAAGGCGCGGTGGTGCCGGCGCGCAAGGCCGTCTTGTACTGCCTGGCGATCCTCAGCCTGGCGACTGCCGTGATTCACTTCGCGGTTGCAGGCTCGCATTTCCAGGAGTACTGGCTATTCGGCGTGTTCATGCTTGTCGTTGCGTGGCTGCAGTTGCTGTGGGCCATCGGCGCTGTTGCCATGCCTGGGCGGGTCGTGCTCTGGAGTGGTGTGATCGTCAACACCGCAATAATTGCGGTTTACGTCGTCACGCGGACAGTTGGCGACATCGTTGGGCCAAGCCCGCACGAGGTTGAGCCGTTCGGCTTTGGCGATGGCCTGTGCACGACACTCGAGGCGGTCGTCGTCGCCGGCTGCTGCTGGCTGCTGGCCGCCAAAGTCGACCGCCAGGTGCGACGGAGGGGCATGGTCGCGGCGTCAGCCGCCACGAGCACAGCCACCGCCGTCTTGCTGAGCGCGGCCCTGGTCGCCGGCGGTCCGGAGATGGTCATGACGATGGGGAGCGCCGCCCCTGCCGGCACCGGGGTGGCTAACGCGAATGTCGTGCTGGCAACTGACTCACCGGCCGGCGACATCACAATGCCCGACCCGCACATGCAGATGGCCGCCGGCATGAGGATGGCAAGCAGTGCGGGTTGCGACACCTTTCCGAGCAAGGCGCAGCAACAAGCGGCAACCAATCTTGTCAATGCCAGCTGGCGGCAAGCGCGGAAGTTCCAGAGCCTGGCCTTTGCCAAGGCGGCGGGTTACCGGCCAATCACGCCGACCGGAGCGCCGGTCGTCCACTATCTGAATGTTTCCTATTACGTGCACACCCTCTTCGGCGGACCTGTGCTGGACACCGCACAGCCGCAATCGCTGGTCTACGCCAACACCCCCAAAGGCGCAGTCCTGGTAGCAGCCATGTACATAACAACCCGGCAAGGCCCAACGCCACAGCCGGGAGGCTGCCTGACGCAATGGCATGTGCATACGAACTTGTGCCTGCAGGGCAGTCTGGGCGTCGTCGCCGTGCTGAACGCGGATCACCCGGCATGCCCGCCCGGCTCGCGTAACCGAGTCACGCCGCCGATGATGCACATCTGGTTCGTGCCTATCCCGGGCGGGCCGACCGCCATCGATGCGTCGGACTCGCAAATTGTGCACGCAGCCATGCGCGTAGCTAGCCCACGTAACGGTACAGCCTGAGTAAGTCGCAGCAGCCTGCACCAGCCGACCGGCAGGGCTAGGACGCCCTTCGCTCGAGGACAGTCTTGAGGGCGTCGAGCTGAGCGACTTCCCGTTGCATTTGCCTGGCGATCATCGGGGTCATCAGCTTCATCAGGCCAGTCGCCTGAACATCCAGAGCAAACCGGACCGTCGTGGTCTGCTGATCAGCCTGGCTCAGCTCGAAAACGCCTTCTGGCCTGGCCGGCCCGGCGACCACGCTGAAGCCAAGCCGCCGAGGCGGGTCGAAGACCGTGATGCGATAGTCGCCGTCGATGCGACGGCCGCCAGGACCGGCTAGGACTTGCCGGTAGGTCGCGCCCTCGCCCTCTTCAGGTGAAATGCGCTCGATTTCCAGAACTCCTGCGCGCCACTCACGGTTGTTGCGGCCGTCCGCCAGGTAGTTGAAGACATCACTTACCGGCCGGCGCACAGACACCGTGTGCTCAGCATGCTGCATTCTGCCCATCCTTTCTTCGAGGTCGGCCCGTTCCGGCCTCATTGGTTCAAGGCGCGCAGGCGCGCCTCGGCCAGATACTGGCGTTCGGCTTGATTAGTGACTAGCTGCAGGGCGCGGTCGTAGTCAGCGACCGCAGCCGCCCTGTTGCCGGCCCGACGATGCAAGTCAGCGCGGACCGCCCACACCCTGTGTGAGTCCCGGAGTACCTCGTTGTCGGCGAGCCGGTCCAGTAGCGGCAGCCCTACAGTCGGACCGTCGGCCATCGCGACGGCGACAGCCCGATTCAAGGCAACGACCGGACTGTCCTGAACCGACATGAGCTCGTCGTACAGACCGACAATTGACTTCCAGTCGGTCGCGGCGAACGTGGACGGGACGGCGTGGCACGCGGCGAGCTCAGCTTGCAGCACCAGTGCTGACCGGCGGCCATGCCTGGCTTGTTCGAGCGCGTGCATGCCATCGGCGATCAGGTCAGTATCCCACCGGCCGCGGTCCTGATCCTCGAGTGTGATTGGCGCACCGTCGGCTCTCGCGCGAGTTGCCCAGCGACTGAGATGGAACGACAACAGCGCGCGCAATGCCCACGCGTCTGCTTCCGAGGGCGCGAGCTCGGTCAACAGGCATGCCAGCCGCCTGGCCTCGAAGGCCAGGTCGCCACGCGTGAGCGCTTGTCCATTGGCAGATAGGTAGCCCTCGTTGAAAACCAGGTAGACGACGTCTATCACCGGGCTAAGACGCCCCTGCAGGCCAGCGTCGTCGCCGAGGAACACTCGATGCTGGCGGAGCACTCGCTTGGCTCGGACAACCCGCTGGGCTATCACGGCCGTTGGCAGGTGATAGGCGCGTGCGATCTCCTCAGTCGTAAGTCCGCCGACCATTCGCAATGTGAGCGCTACCTGCGAGTCAGGTGGCAGTAGCGGGTCACAGCACATCACCATCAGACGCAGCTGGTCATCAGCGATCTGAGGTGCATCAGCGCCCGGTGCTCCTGCTGACGGGTTATCCATGAGCGGGCGCACCGACTCGCTGCGCCGCTGCTCTCGGATCGAATCCCGGACCAGGTTGCGTGCCCTATTCCGGCAGGCCGTCATCAGCCAGGCTCCTGGCCTGTCGGGCACGCCTTGCAGTGGCCATCGATCCAGCGCAACGAGCAGTGTTTCCTGAACTACGTCCTCGGCGATCTGCAGATCGCCAACGACGCGGTAGGCGGCAGCGATGAGCCGCGGCCATTCGTCCCGGAACGCCGCGGTCAGCGCCTCCTCGGCTGGGGCGGTCACGATGGCGGCCCCTGCGGTGGCGCCTTGTCGAACAGCTGCAGGACCGTCACTCGGTACCCGCTTAGCTGCTCCCAGCCAGCCGCAAGCCGTGCAGCCGCGTCCGCGGTTGTTGTCCGCACGACTAGGCATACGTTTGGCTCGCCTGCGCCCCCATGCGGCAACGCGAACGAACGCAGCAGTCCCCAGCGGCGCAACCACGCATGCCATCTGGCAGCCGCGACAAGGTCGCGCGCCGCTTCTGCCAAGCAAAGCTCGCCGCGCGTCGGGCCTCTGGCTCCGGCGAGCAGAAACTCCTTCATCCCATTGGCACGATCTCGCGCACTTCGACCGATCCGAACTCAGCGTTCGGGCACCTGGCAGCGATCGCGACTGCTGCCTCGAGGTTGGGAGCCTCGACGATGAAGTACCCAGCGATAACTTCCTTTGCCTCGGCAAACGGCCCGTCCATGACTTGCTGGCGACCCTGCCTGGTCCGGACCTTCCGTGCTTCGGTAATTGGACGTAGCGGCGCGCCTCCTTTCAGCGTGCCGTCGCCGACCAAGGCCATCGCATACTCGCCTACCCGCTGCACGGCATGGCTTCGCTGCTCGTCGGTCGCGACCAGATCCGGATCTTCACACAGCACAAGCATGAACTCCATCCGCCCAGCCTCCTCCTGCCAGTTCTCATCACTACGACACCACCGGCCCTCATCACTACGAAACCGCTGGCCCTCATCACTACGACACCGCTGGCCCTCATCACTACGACACCGCTGGTAAGCCGAGATCGACAAAAACCGCTGTGGCGTGGGCCTTTTAACGAAAGTTCGGCAACGCACACAAGGGTTAACCTGCATTTTTTCGGCAAAGTTCGCTCCGAGTCTTGAGGCGACTGGGACGGCATAACTAGGCTGAGGGCGTTTTCCGCCATGAAATGGGGCCAGACATGGGCAGGAAGCCGTTCGGCTTTGTCGTTGCGTCCGCGTTAGCCGCCTTCGGGCTCACCGCAGCGCCCACGGCGCAGGCCGCGCCCGCTCAGGGACCGCCTGTGTTAATCGTCGGCCAGAGTCAAGCCACTTGCCCTGGGGCGCAGTTCGACAACATTCAGGCGGCGATCAACGCAGCTAAGTCCGGCGGCACGGTGCAGATCTGCCCAGGTACCTACGTTGCTGGCAACGGGCTGCAAGGTACTAACGCGCTCACGATCACCAAGGACCTGACGCTGGCCGGCGCGGGAGCCGATCAGGTAACGATTGAGCCGCGCAATAGCCCTGCGTCTGATGGTCAGATCGCGGAGAACAAGACAGATATCCGGGACGGCAAAGGCGACATCCTGGCTGCCATCGGCAAGGTTCAGTCGCCGATAACCGTCAACATTTCTGGCATCACGTTCGACGCAAACGGCGTGTACACGACCGCGGGCGTTGTTTTCGTGGACGCCCAAGGCTCACTTGATCACTCTCGCGTGACCGGCGTCGACATCAACGAATCCGCGGGAGCCTACTCAACACCGGGCGGTTTCCGCAGCAATGCGTTCGGATACGGCGTTGCTGACGTCACGCGTGCGACGCCGGCCACGGCACCGACCGGTTCTGCCGCGATCCGCACGCTGACCGTAGATCACACCAGGATCGATCACTACAACGCTATCGGCATCTTGATCGACGGGTCCACGAACGACTACTCGCAGTACGCTCAGCCGCCTGTTCCCCTTGTGCCTTCTGGCATCCAGAACAAGGCTGTGCTCACCAACGATCAGATCATCGGGCGCAATCTGTGCCAGAACTACAACGATCCGACTGCTGGCGGACCGACAGTGATCGACGGCGACTGCGAAGCCACGGGCGGCTCGACCCCCATTCCCCCGCCGCTGCCGCTGACGACCGGTCCGCTGTTCGGCCAGGATGGCGTTCGAGTGACGGCCGGTGCCTCGGTACAGATGACTGGCGACACCGTCTCTTCGAACCTGGTTAACGGTACGGGATCGCCTGTGCAGACGGTTCTGTCGCCGACGCCAAATAACGATCCTTATCCGCTGGGCAACTACGCCACTAACAATCAGAACTTGCGGCTCGGGGCAGGCGTCCGGCTCGTGGGTGCCGGAGCGTCGGCGATCGGCGCCAGCAATATCACCGATAACGCCTTCGGCGTCCTGAACACCACGCTCGACGGCATGACAGCCGACACCGCGACGCCAGTGACGGCGCAAAACGACTGGTGGGGACTGCGGACAGGCAACGTCTCCCTGCCGACTCCCGGCCCGGCAGTGTGGCCGGACATTGCGAACCCATCGTCGACCACCTACAACCCGCCGGTCCCGGAGAATCCGGTCAACGGCTCGCCGGTGGCTGACAGCGAATGCCCGTCTGGAGTGTCAGATTCCGCGGCGGTGACGTTCTGTCCGTATCGCGACGGCGATCAGGCCGACACGCTGCAAGGCGAGTACCCGATCCCCAATGCGCCTGGCCCCGTCAGCGGTTCAGCCTCATGTAGCAGCAGCGCTTCCCAGTACGACCCGAACATTCCCAGCTATGACAGCTTCTTCAACTCAACGCTGGGCAGTGGCTCGACCGGCGACGGCCTATCCGGCGCATCTCCGTCCGCCCAGAAGACCGGGCCGCTGATGGCCTATATGCAGGCAGTTGTGGACGCCATCAACAACAATCCGAATACGACCGGTCAGCGAGTCGCCGCCAAGATCGTGCAGGAAGGCACGAGCGTGCTTGGGACGCCTTTCGACTACGTTGTGATTGGCACTCCGGACAACATCGCCAACCTCAACTCAGGCCGGGACGACCAGGCCTTCTGGACCGGCGTCATGGACGGCTCTGTCTCGCAGTCCCAGGCGCTCGCGCAGGTTAACTCCAGGCCAGCCTTTGCCTGGGTTACGGGCGCGCCGCACGGCAACGAGCCAGCGGGCGGTGAAGCCTCGGTCAAGGAGCTGTATGAACTGGCAGCCCGCACTGACTGCGACAACGCGCAGCGGCTGCAGAACCTGGATGTCTTCATCCAGCCAGTCACCGCACCCGACGATCGCGACCACAATAACCGCACGACGGCGTGGGACCTTGATCCCAACCGCGACCGCGGCACCATCTACATGCCGGAGAACAGGGCGCTGATTGGCGCCATCACCCAGTATCCCGGGCTGTTCTTCGTCGACGCGCACCAGCAGTCGTCTGGTTACTTCTTCCCACCAGACCAGGACGCAGCGCTGAACGAGATTTCGCATCAGGCCCTTGATGCGATCCAGAACGTGATCGGGCCCGCTATCCAGAACGCGTTCAATGATCAGACCGGTCAGTACCGCAACTACAACACTTACGACCTGTTCGTGCCCGAGTACGGAGACACGGTGCCATCGCTGCTGATGGGCGGCGCTGGCATGACGTACGAGAAAGGCAACAACGAGAACTACGGCAAGCAGGTATACGACCACTACCTGGCCATTGATACGACGGTGAACGTCGTGGCGCAGCAGAAGGACAGCCTCGCGGCTGACTGGGTCAAGCAGTGGCCGCAGGCCGTGGCTCAAGGTCAGAGTTGCACGGTGCAAGACAACACCCAGGTCAGCCCGCCCGTCGTCGATCAGTACGAGATCGGTCAGAGCTCGATTGACCAGGAACCAAACGT
>Ga0126373_10001187_pt1 | contig 18215 bp, 15 predicted proteins | sample PanSoiMetPlot_11_FD_92545 | JGI IMG/M metagenome (GOLD analysis project Ga0126373, IMG submission 92545) | Tropical forest soil microbial communities from Panama - MetaG Plot_11 | ecosystem: Environmental > Terrestrial > Soil > Tropical forest > Bulk soil | place: Panama | collected 2016-02-17 | reverse complement strand
CACCGGTTCGCCCGAGATATTTTCGGGAATCCCGTTCGCCCTGCTACCGGTGCTAGGGCGTCCTGTGCTGCATTACGTCGCCGACCGCCTGAAGAGCGCTGGGGTGGATTCCATTTCGGTCCTGAACGCGGCGGATTCGTCTCTCCCCCTAATCGAAGAAGCTAGACGATCTGATTTGTGCTGGAAAGATGTTCCCGCCGTCCAGTTGTGGCGCACTGCAGAAGAGGAATTCGACGAACTAGTGCAGGCCGGAGCTGAAATGGTAATCGTTCTGCGTCTCGGCTCGTACGCGGAAGTTGAAATCGATCCGCTCCTTCAGTACCACCTTGATCAGCGCAACCATACAACACAGGTTTTTGCTGCTGACGGGCCGCTGGATTTCTTTGTTCTCTGCGGATCGCGCAGAACTGACGCGAGATTTGTGCTTCGCCACAGGCTTGCGAAAATGCGCGTGCAGACCCAGTCATATCAAACCTACGGGTATGTAAATCGCCTGCAGACTGTGGGCGATCTACGACGCCTGACATTGGATAGTTTTTTAGGGAAGACATCGATCCAGCCACAAGGTAAACAAATTCGTCCGGGTATTTGGGTTGCAGAAGGGGCCAGAGTCAATCGCCACGTTCGCCTCGTTGCTCCCTGCTATATAGGTTCTCACGCGCTGGTTCGCACCGGCTCATTGATCACGCGAGGAAGTTCTCTGGAACATCACAGTGTGGTTGACCGCGGGACGGTCGTAGAGGCAAGCACGCTGCTTCCTCTGTCCTACCTCGGTGCCGGGCTTGATTTAGTTCACTCAGTTGTCGGTTTCAAACGGATGGCAAGTATTCGACACTCTGCGCAGCTTGAGATCGAGGACGCGTCGCTGGTCTCACTGGTCCCGAGCACCTCGGCATTACGAATGCTTGATCACGCGATGAATCTTGTCACATTTCTTCCGCGAGAAATCTTTTCCAGCATCTTTAGTAAGCGCAAGTTACGAAAATCGCAACCGGCTCTGGAACGCACGACGCCGGGCTTTGCTGGAAATGCAGTAGCTCAAACTGTGACGCAGGAGCGTCAGCAGCTAACCGCAGGCGTGGTGGCAAGAATACGGGAGTGAGGAAGTATGGAAACGAGTAGACCAGTAGTTGTGAAGCGAATGCCGGAAAGAATCGATCAACGCGAAGCGCGAAAATTTTTTGCCGACGTGCAGCCTTTCCTGACGGCGGATCGGCCTCAGCTTGTTTTCGACCTCTCTCAAGTTAAGCAGCTCGATGCGGCAGGAGTGGAGATGCTCATGCGCTGCGTCGCCGAGGTGATGAAACGCGACGGCGACCTGAAGTTGGCATCTCTCTCGCGGCAATCCGCCATCGTCCTCGAACTCACACGCACCGATCGCCTGTTCGAAATTTATGCGAGTTCGACGGAAGCGGCGCGAAGCTTCTCGGGCTTCTTGCCCAACGCGATGCAATCGATTCCGGGCTACCAGCAGGGCAGGCCAGGTGCCTCCAAACTGGCAGCTTAGGCCAGACCTCCCGTTCGGGCATTTTCGACATCCAAAGCAGGAGCACAGAGCTGCGGAAACGTCTGAGCAGCGCAATCGTGCACGAACACCCTCTCTCTGCAATGAGTTCAGGATCCGACACAATTTCATTGCCTCTTCGGACTGGTTGGCGCGTTCGCTGCGCCGACTGGATCGAGAGAGGAGCTACGTCGCGGGTATTGAGCGGCAGCATCGTCATGCTGCTCGGTTCGGTGCTTGTCGCAAGTATCAACTTTGGATTCAACGTCAGCATGGCTCGCCTGTTAGGACCAGCGTTATTCGCTCAGGTCGCGGCGATGGTGACTCTTCTGATGTTGTTCTCGTCGGTCAGTTTGTCATTCCAGATGGTCTGCGCGAAGTTCGTCGCTCGCAACGGTTCCACACGCGGAAAACTAGCGGTCTTCCATAATCTGCGCCGCGCCGCCTGGATGATTGGGTTCACAATCGCGATCGTGCTCACAATCGCACGGAATCCTATCGCCAGATATTTACGCATGCCTGACGCATGGCTTTTGGTTGTATTCGCTTTGGGAATGGCGTTTTACACACCGCTTGGTGTAAAGCGCGGCAACATGCAGGGCCTATGCGCATTTCCAGCGCTCTCTCGCAATTTCATACTCGAGGCCATTTCGAAGCTTGTGATTGCCATTGTCTTAGTGGAACTCGGATATGGAGTAATGGGCGCGGTGGGGGCGATTTCAGCTTCGATATTCGCGGCGATGCTGATTCCCGGACCAAAAGTTCCGGCTGCGATTGAAGGTGAAAGTGTAGAAGTAATCCCCGCATCTCTCGGCGAGGGTATGCAGGCGATTGTCTTCTTCGTCGGGCAAGTCATCATCAACAACATCGACATCATCCTGGTGAAGCATTTCTTCACCGCCGAATTGGCTGGACTTTATGCTGCCGTCGCTCTGGTTGGGCGCGTGCTCTACTTCGCTGCCTGGTCGATTGTCAGCGCGATGTTTCCGATCAGCGCTGCTGCGAAAGGTGAAGACAATAAGCACGTCTTGTTTCTGTCGCTGTTGATTGTGCTGTTGATGTCGGTCGCGTTCATTGCTGTTCTTGCGCTGTTTCCGGGCTTCATTATTCGCTTAGTTCTTGGCGAGGGCTTCCGGTCCGCGGAGCCACTGCTGAGTCTGTACGCCACTGCCACTGGGCTCTACGCCCTTGCAGTGGTCCTGATGACCTATGAGATGTCGCACAAAATCGCGAATACCGGCTGGCTGCAGTTGGTCGTCAGCGGAGCGCTGGTATTTCTGATCTACACGTTCCACTCCAATTTGCGAAAGGTAATCGTTGTGCAGATCGCGCTCATGGCGTTGATGCTGCTCTTAGTCTCACTCCCATTTTTACATTCCATCAGACGTCTCAGGTGGAAGGAGTCCATATGATTCTCAAGCGCCGTACTCGAGAGGCAGAAGTTATTGCCGAGTTTTTGAAGAACGAGTTCTATCAGAAGGAATATGACAAGGATCGACAGGAGTTCGAGCCAATCGTGCTCAATCCTGATTTGGCCGATGATGCACAAAACTTGGTTCGGCGCGCCCTGCTTTATCGACGGCGGGGCCACATGTGGCGCGAGATACCGAGTGACACCGTCTGGCACGAGGTCGAGATCGAAGCCGAAGATCTGAAGCGCATTCGTGTGTTTCCACGCGCACACTGGCGCAAGATCTCTGATGGCAGCTTTCTGTTAAGCGAGATAGTCAGGCGAATCCGCGAGTCTGCGATCCGGAACACCGATCCGGCATTCCAGAAGATTCAATTGCTGCGTTACCGATTGCAGTGCGACTCTGTGAATTCGACGGTACTGCTCATCGGCGTCGACGAAGAGCTACCTCTAACGATTCTTGAAGGAAACCACCGGCTGGCAGCTGCGATGTTGGTGTCGCCTGACCTCGTGCAGACTGGATTTCGCATGATCTGCGGGCTGTCGTCACGTATGTACGAGTCGTGCTGGTACGACACCAACATTCCCACTCTCTGGACTTACATCAAGAATCGACTCAATAACCTCGTGGACAAAGAAGCCGACGTGGACCGAGCGATCGCGGCCCGAGGAGAAAATGCGCCAGCGGAATTTGCGAGCACGATGAAAACCCAAAAGATTCAGGCTAAGTAGAAAATGGATTAGGTCCGTTTCCAACCTGCAGCTCTCGTCAGGCATCTCTCAACAGAGAGTCTGGTGTGCGCTTATTTCACTGGAGTAGTTATGCCCCTGAAACAAATTGGTCTGCGATCTCTGGCGGTCATTCTTTCCGCTCTGTTGTGCAATGCGCCTCAATATATCGCTGCGCAAACTGCAGGCTCGGCGCCGCAAAGCACGCAACAGGCGCAAGACCCGAACTCGCAAAGCCCAGACTCATCTGTGCAACAAAAGGACACTCCCGCTCCGAATCAGCAAAACGGCACACGATTCGATCCTGCGCAGGCTCCGCTCGCACCTGTGCCGAGTGCTCGTCCTTCTGAAACCAGCACGATGCCCCCAGATGCTCCGAGCGAAGTGCAGCGCAGTCAGCAAGCACAGTCAACGGAGAGCAGTCCACAGCCGAAACCACCTCAACCAGAACGTACAAATCCGTTGGGCACGGCCACAGCGCAGGAGGGTGCGACGCGCGGCGGAGTGGCATCGCGGCCAGCGGGCGAAGCGATCGCTCCGGCAAAGCAGCGCCAAGTTCACTCGTTGTTGATCAAGCTAGGATTAGTTGCGGCCGGAGCCGCAGCCGTGGGCACGGTAGTTGGGCTCACTCGCGGTACTTCCAGCGTTCCGCCGGGTGCGCGATAGATCGACTTAATAAGAAGTCTTCGTAAGGATCAGGGCCACGTGAGTATCAAGCGTCCGCTAGTAATCAGCTTCTCCGGACTCGACGGTGCCGGCAAGAGTACCCAGATTGAAAACCTTCAGGAACGCCTGGGGGCCGCCGGTCTGAGAGTTCGCCTGCTCACCTTCTGGGACGACATCGTTGTGATGACGCGCTACCGCGAAGGCTTCATTCACAAAGTGTACGGAAGTGAAAAAGGAATCGGCGCACCTAACAAGCCCGTGAGCCGCCGCGATAAAAACGTTCGCGCCTGGTATTTGACTATCTCACGCCACGCGCTCTATCTGCTGGACGCAATCCATCTTCGCAGGACTGTCCAAAAAACGTTGAAGTCAGGAGTTGACGTCGTGATTGTCGATCGCTACATCTACGACGAGCTTGCGAACCTTCCGCTCGAACGTCCAATGACTCTCACGTTTCTCCGTCTCGTGCAGAAGATCGCGCCCTTGCCGGATATCGCCTATCTGCTCGACGCCGATCCTGAGGCCGCGCACAAGCGCAAGCCGGAGTATCCGGTTGATTTCATGCACAAGTGCCGCGCAGCCTATTACCGACTGGCGGCCCTGCTCGGTACCATGACAATCATCCCGCCCCTCCCTTTGCCGGAGGCAAAGATGGCCGTAGTCACTGTATGTGACAAGACCATTCTGGCACGCGAGCTGGAAATCGCAATTGAGCCTCCCAACCGGGGAATTGGCGCTCCAGCGGCCTAGATTTCGTTATTGATCCTGAGATCTTCGTGTTCCGTAAGTATCTCCTCCGCGGACGGGAGACTTGGTCTGTTCATTTTTGAGTCCTGATACGCCCGTAATCATTCTGCAGTGCTGCTTTACAATCGAAGAAGTGCGTAAAGGCTGGGACAATCCGATCTCCCATAGCTCACCCGAAGAGGCATTTGTCCCTCCCAAGGTGCACATTGGCAGCGTTCGGGTTGCGCCAGCGACGGTTCTGGCGCCCATGGCGGGCGTTACCGACACAGTTTTTCGGCGCTTTATCCGCAATGCCAGCGTCTTTTCGAAACTGCGGGAAGGGCGTAGAACCCCGCAAATCGGGGTACAAGAGCGCAATTCTGAAGGGCTTCTGCGCGATTTTGAGGCGCAAATCGTGGCAGAAATTTCGAATTATCAGTCTGGTTGCGGACTAATAATGACGGAGTTCACCTCCGCCGACGGACTGGCACGATGCCGCGAATCCCGTCGCAAGCGCTACCTGACGTTCTACGAGGACGAGCATCCCATCTCTGCCCAACTCTTCGGCTCCGATCCGGCCGTTGTCGCCGATGCGGCACGCGTCGTCGAAGACCTCGGCTTCGACCTGGTTGATCTCAACCTGGGATGTCCCGCCAAGCGCGTTGTGAAGTGCAATGGCGGATCGGGCTTGCTGCGCGACCTCCCGCAAATCCAGCGGATCTTCGAAGCCGTCCGCGCTGCTGTGAAGATTCCCTTTACGGTGAAATTCCGCATGGGATGGTCCGACGCCGAGATCGTCTGCGTCGAACTGGCCAAGCTGGCCGAGAACTGCGGACTCAGCGGTGTCGCTCTACACGCGCGTACGCGAGAACAAGGTTATAGCGGAAGTGCCCGCTGGGAATACATTGGAGCGGTCAAGAATGCGGTATCAATTCCTGTTATGGGAAACGGCGATATCCGCACGCCGGAAGACGCCTCCACCATGATCGCCCAAACCGGGTGCGACGCGGTGATGATCGGCCGCACAGCCCCATCGAATCCCTGGATCTTCCGCCAAATCGCGGAGTACACCGCCTCAAAGCAGGCGACAGGAGTCGGAACCTACACCCGGCCGACCGAAGAAGATCGCTATCAAATGATCCACACCTACTTCGCCATGCTCATCGAGGAAGAGCTGCCTGATGCCGTCGGCAAGATGAAGCAGTTCGCCTCGTGGTTCACCCACGGCGTAACCAACGGCAGCCACCTGCGCAAAGCTGTCTACGAAGGAAAGTCTGCGAACGAGGTGCTCGCGCGCGTTGATGAATTCTTCGAGAAGCAGCTTGCAGCCGCACTCGTTTAACGACGGAGCGGCCGAGAACGGCAGTCGCCACAGCTATTCCCGCACACAACAGAACACGTGGGCCGGCGGTAGATTCATCGGCTCGTAACTGCGTTCAACTGAATGATTCTTCACGCCCTATTGCCTTTTCACTCCCGCCGTTTGCGAACTGACTGGCGACTGTCCTAACGACAGCCGGTTCGTGGTCATACATCCCATAACAAATGATGTTGATTCAGCTCAAGTTCACCACAATCTGTGGTCACGAGGATTGATTTGGGTCATAATTAAAAACCCCGATCAGCTCACTACCACAGGTGCCAGGAACACTTATGGAGCAATCCGCCAATTCGCCGTCAGTGCGAATTGCGCATGTGCTATCGGTCGGCTTCGCGGATAAGGACCCCTCAGCCCCTGAGGAACAGCGGCTGATTCACCGCCTGATTGACGCTGTCAGGGGCACGCCAAAGTTCCAGCGCTGCCAACGCCAAGATGGAGCGGTCTTCCTAGCCTTCAAGCACGACGTGGCGGTCGTGTTTTTTGATTCCCCGGAGAGCGCTGCGTGCTGTGCGCTCGAGCTCGTTTCTCCACTGGCGCGGATAGCCGCCCCCAAAATACGGCTGGGACTTCACACTGGGCCGGTTCATTGCGAGTCTGTTGGCGATCCCCCTCAAATTTCCGGAAGTAGTCTCAACGCTGCAAGACAGCTTATGGAGTGTGGGTCTTCGGGACACATTCTGGTTTCAAACGCCGCTGCGGACTTGCTGAGCCAGTTTGGTCGTTGGGGTGAGATGCTACATCCGGTGGGTGAATTGGATTGTGCCAATGGGATCCAGTTACAGGTCTTCAATCTTTGCAAGGGTGGCCTGGGGAACCACGCGATACCTGAACGTTTCTCGCACGCAAAACTCAAACTCACTGACCCGCTTATAGGCCGCAGTGTCCACCATTATTTGGTGCTTGAAAGACTGGGCGCGGGTGGAATGGGTGTCGTCTACAAGGCGAAAGACGTTCGTCTTGACCGCAATATTGCTATCAAGTTCCTGGCGCGCGAGTTGTCGAGCCATCGGTCGCACCTTGAGCGTTTTCAGCGCGAGGCCCGCTCCGCCTCGTCGCTCAATCACGCAAATATTTGCACCATCCACGACGTAGGCGAGTGGAATGGCTGGCATTTCATCGTGATGGAGTTATTGGAAGGCTGGACGCTCAAGGAGCTCATGACTCGTGAGCCACTGGCGATCGAACAAGTATTGCAATACGGCAGCGAGATCGCGCAAGCGCTGGAGGCAGCGCATGTCCGAGGCATCGTCCACCGGGATGTGAAACCGGCGAACATCTTTGTAAACGCTCAGGGACAGATAAAGGTACTGGACTTTGGGCTGGCCAAGGTAGAGCGCAAGCGAGGTGTGGCGGCTCATGCTGGTATGGGTGCATCTTTTGCGACAGTCACCGCTGACGAGAGTGCGACCAGTTCGGGCGAATTCGTTGGAACCGTTGCCTACATGTCGCCAGAGCAAGCACGTGGTGAGGAGCTCGACGGACGATCTGATCTCTTTTCCTTTGGCGTGGTTCTGTACCAAATGGCGACAGGGTTCCTGCCGTTTCGTGGGGACACCTCGGCGGTGATCTTTGACGGAATTTTGAACCGAACGCCCGCTCCGGCAGTAAGCGTCAACCCACGAGTGCCGCTCGAACTCGAGCGGATCATTGATCGCGCCTTGCAGAAAGATCGCGCACTTCGCTACCCCACAGCCGCGGAAATCTGTGCGGACCTGCAAAGCCTCTCCGCACCGCTAAAGAGCAAGTTAACACACTCAGCGGTGGCTCCGACCGAAACCGCGGCCGGAGAGGTTGCGATCCTCTACAAACGCAACGCGCAGCCCGACGAACAATTGCTCCGACTTCTCGAAAGCGAACTCGTGCGGAATGGATACCGCGTCTTCATCGACCGTCACCTGCTCGTGGGCATGGAGTGGGCGCGAGAAATTGAGCGGCGGATCTGCCAGGCTGAAGCTGTGATTCCGTTGATTTCGGAATCTTCTGTGAAAAGCGAGATGCTGGCCTACGAGATAGAAATCGCATATGAAGCTGCGCAGCGACAAAACGGAAAACCACGCATTCTGCCGATACGCGTGAACTTTTCCGATCTCTTGCCGGACACGATGTCGGCCACGCTGAGTCCTCTTCAATATGCTGAATGGAATAGTCAAGCCGACAATTCTGCGCTCACGATCGCAGTGCTCGACTCCCTGCGAAATCCTCAGGAAGATCGCAGGCCCCTGAAGTTGGAGGCTGTCGGCGGCGCTGTTCCGCTTGACTCTGTTTTTTATATCGTTCGCCCAACGGACAACGACTTCCTTTCCGCCATCGCACGAGAAGACAGTATTGTTCTCATCAAGGGCGCTCGCCAGATGGGCAAGACGTCGCTTCTGGCGCGTGGTTTGTCAGAAGCGCGAAAGTCGCGCGCGAAAGTTGTGCTTACCGACTTCCAAAAACTGAACGCGGCGCATCTGGAGAGCATCGAGTCGTTCTTCCTTGCACTCGCCGACAGTATTGCCGAACAGCTCGGATTCGATGAAATCGTTCCTGAGCAAAGCTGGAATCCTCGACGAGGCCCCAGCATGAATTTCGATCGCTTCTTGCGGCGCGAGATTTTGAGTCGCGTGGAAACCCGCCTCGTTTGGGGAATGGATGAAGTAGACCGGCTGTTCGCGTGCAAGTTCGCCAGCGAAGCGTTTGGTCTATTCCGCTCCTGGCACAACGAACGCTCGCTTGATCCCACTGGCCCCTGGCAACAGCTAACCATGGCGATCGCGTACGCCACAGAAGCTCACCTTTTTATTACTGATATCAACCAGTCGCCGTTCAACGTCGGCACGCGCCTTTTCCTGGAGGACTTCACTCCTGAGCAAGTTTTGGAACTGAATCGCCGATACGGTCACCCGCTAAAGAGTCAAGCCGAACTCACGGCGTTCTACGAATTACTGGGAGGGCATCCGTATCTCACGCGACGTGGATTGCACGAGATGGCAGCTCACACCGTGCCGTTCGAGGCTTTTTCTGCGCGCGCCGGACGCGACGAGGGTCCGTTTGGAGATCATCTGCGCCGGGTCTTGGTGATGCTTGCTCAAGACCAATCGATGTGCGATGTAGTCAAAGGAACCCTTACGGGCCGTCACTCAGGTACACCTGAAGATTTCTATCGTTTGCGCAGCTCCGGCATCGTGCTCGGAGAGCCGGGCCACGACATGCGTGTACGCTGCCGGCTCTATGAAAACTATTTGAAACTTCATTTGTCATGAGTACTCGCCCGGCCATTTCGAGAGACAGCTTCTTTATCGCAGGAGGCACGCTACGACGCGATGCTGCCTGCTATCTGGCTCGAGTTGCTGACGAGGACCTTTATACCGCCCTGCACCGCAGCGAAATCTGCTACGTACTTACTTCACGACAGATGGGCAAATCATCGCTGATGGTTCGCACGGCTGCCCGTCTGCGCGAAGAAGGCTTTTCGGTTACAGTGCTCGATCTCACCAGCCTCGGCCAGAATCTGACTGCTGAGCAGTGGTACAACGGCTTGCTGGAGCGAATCGCTCAGCAGCTTGAGCTCGAAGATGAGCTGGAGGAGTTTTGGTACGACCGCCCGCATCTAGGAGCCATGCTGCGCTGGATGGCCGCGCTGCGACAGGTCGTGCTGCCGCGTTGTCCCGGCAAAATCGTAATTTTCGTCGACGAGATCGACGCTGTCCGCAGTTTGCCCTTCTCTGCCGACGAATTCTTTGCCGGTATTCGTGAACTCTACAATCGCCGCACGCAAGACCCTGAGCTGAATCGTCTGACTTTTTGCCTGCTTGGAGTGGCAACCCCGTCAGACCTGATTCGGGATACGCGTACTACCCCATTTAACATCGGGCACCGAATTCAACTCGCCGATTTCACAGAACGCGACGCCACACCTTTGTGCGAGGGACTCTCTGCTAACCCCGAGACCTCTCTTCGCGTGCTCAGACGAGTGCTGTATTGGACGGGTGGGCATCCGTACTTGACGCAGCGTCTTTGCTTGACTCTGGCTCAGGAGCATGCCGGCAGTGCAGCCGCAGTGGACCGGATCTGCGAGGAACTGTTTCTGTCGCAGAGCGCTCGTCAGCATGACGACAATCTGCAGTTTGTGCGTGAACGTATTCTGCGGAGCGAGAAAGACACCGCCAGCCTGCTTACTTTGTATGCAAAGATCTGGAGCGGCAAAAAGGTACAGGACGACGAAAGCGATCCGCTCATTGCGGTACTGCGGCTCTCGGGAATCATCCGTTCAGATGCCGGGAGGCTACAGGTACGAAATCGCGTTTACCGGCACACTTTCGATCGCGAGTGGGTTCAGGCAAACCTGCCGGGAGCCGAAGTGCGACGTCAGCGGACCGCCTATCTGCGTGGACTGAAGCGCGCAACCGCCATTGCACTGCCGCTGGTAGTAGGTATAGCAGTCTATGGCTATTTGAGTGTCTACCGCGTGCGCACCAGTATTGAACCTTATCGGTCCAAGCCGCCAGAGCCGCCGGTGTTCTGGGCATCATTCACACAACCAGGCGCCGTGAATGCGGAAACGGGAGCCCTCATGATTAAGAGTGGCGAAGGAAATGCCACTGTTTACATCAATGATCGCGAATATGGACGCACAAATTCGGCAGGGATGTTACATGTGCAGGTGTTGCCACCCGGCAACTACAACGTAAGGGTTGAGAAGGCGCAGTTCCAAAGCGTGCTTCAGCCGACGCAGGTGCTGGCTGATAAAGAGACCCAGCTCCTGTTCAAACTGCAAAAGCAGATCGTTCTCAGCACGACGCTGGCGATTCGGCAGGGACTGCCCGGAACAAAAATCTCGATCGACGGCGCCGACGCCGGTACGGTACAGCCAGACGGGACCTTCTCCGTTGACGTCCACCCCGGGCGTCACGATTTGACGTTGGCCAAAGAAGGCTACCTCTCTCGGCAGCTTGCTCAGGAATTCTCTATGGGCAAGCAGGTCGTTCTTGACGGCCAACTGCGTCCTGACGTGGAGCTGCAAGCCTGGTTAGGGCTTGCGAACAGTCATGATGCCTCGGCTTATGACGCTTTCCTCCGGACCTATCCCGGAGGACGCTTTTCCGATCAAGCCCGTGCCCGCGCCGAGGAGTTGGACTGGAATGTTCTGCGCAACAGCAGGGACCTGATTGCGCTGGACCGCTTTTTAAATAAGTATCCGCAAGGCCGCTACAACCCAGCCGCGCGCACTCTGGCTGCAAAATTACAGCAGGAAGAAATCGATTGGAGAGCAGCCCAAAACGGGAAAGACACCGGCGCGTTGCAGGCGTTCCTGAAAAACTATCCACAAAGTCCGTATACGGAAGAGGCGCGGGCTGAGCTTCGCAAACTGCAAACCACTACCGCAGTAGCAGTTGCAGCGCCCGACGATGCGCAGGCTGTTCGGGCAACGTTGATGCGCTTTTCCGAAGCCTTCACGCAAAAAGACGCGAATCAACTCGCTGCCGTCTGGCCGGGTTTGCACAAACAGGAACTCAACAAGATAAGGACGTCTTTCCGCGACGCGGATTCCATTCAGATGGATCTGAAGTTCTCGGAGCCGCAAATTGACGGAGCCCATGCCACTGTGCAATGCTTGCGCTCCCTCCAGTACATCTTTAAAGGCGGTATTCGGAAATCGGAGTCCGGCACCGTCACAATTCAGTTAGGCAAGCAGGCCGGGCAGTGGGTGATTGAGTCTGTGCAGTAAGCCTACTCAGGGGACTTACGGTGAAGACCACGCTTCGCGTGATGATGTGCGTGTTGGCGCTGTCCTTAGCTCATTCCTTTATCGGCGCGCAAGTCTGTCCTTCCAGCGCCAATTCGGACAAACTGATATGCGGAATCCCTCAGCTATACGGTCCCGCCGGTCTGATATTGCCGAACCCGAATCATCAAGCTCACTTTCAAGCAAGCTTTCAGCAAAGCTTCACCCCACTTAACTCTGCATTAAGCCAGGAACTCTCGATCCTGCCGCTCGCCTCGCCGGCTTCGGCGATCACTTTCACTTTCGACAAGGCCTTGGGAGTCTTCACGCGCACAACAGAAAGCTATGGCCCCATCTTCGGCGAACGAGCCGAGACCATCGGACGCCACCGCCTTTATGTCGGAGCCAATTACCAATTTTTTTCCTTCGACAAGCTCGACGGAATTGACCTGAAGAAGCTGCCGGCAGACTTCAAGCACATCGAATTCCAAGTCAATGGCCAATTCCCCGAATTCGAAAAGGACTACATCGTCACGACCAATCGGATTGATTTGAAGTTGCACCAATTCACGCTTTTTGGCACGTATGGGCTCACGAACAGGATCGACGTCTCGGTCGCAATTCCCATTCTGGATGTTCGCATGGGCGTAGCTTCGAGCGCCCATATCGTTCGCATTCCCGCCTGTGAGTTGGCCGGCAACTGCAACGATAGATCGTCCTTTGGCGGCGAGTATCACTTCTTCGACGCGAACAATCCGTTTGGTAGCACCGATCACACCTTCGTCACGAGCCGCAGCGCGGCAGGAATCGGCGATGTAATCTTTCGGTTAAAGGGCACATTAATCTCACGGGAGCGTCTGGCGATCGCCGGTGGAATTGATGGACGCGTTCCGAGCGGTGACGAGCTGAACTTCCTTGGCTCGGGAGCGTGGGGTATCCGGCCGTTCTTGGCCGCTTCCTATCGCGCCCGTGTATCTCCCCACTTGAACTTCGGCTATGGATGGAACGGGGATTCGATATTGGCTGGAGACATTTCGACCGGACAAACCGCGCGACTGCCCAATCAGCTCTATTATTCCGGCGGCGTGGATGTACAACTAACACGGCGTATCACGCTTGCGACGGACTTTCTCGGTCAAAGGGTGCTGGGAGGAGAACGCCTGACGATTGTCCCATTCACCGACATGCAAGGTACTGTGCATAACGACATACCCGATATCCAGCCCTCTAAGGGTTCATTTCTTATGAATAACCTCTCGGTAGGCGCGAAGTACGGTATCTATCGCAACCTGCTTTTGACTGGCAACGTCTTCTTTAGCCTGGATGACGGAGGCCTTCGTGCCAAAGTGGTTCCCCTCGTTGGCCTTTCATATACGTTCTAGTCCTCGGTGGGTCGTGCGGGATTCGGCAGAGGCGCCGATGTACTCATCCGAAACAACTTCAGAAATGATGCTTAGACGGTGAGCATATGCACGTAAATGTCTTTGACTTTTCCAACTTACTCGCAAGTTCCACGCAACGGTATTTAGAGTTTGTACGAGTTCCCTCATTCAGTGTCGGTATTTATGTGCTGGACGCGGGGGACGTTGATAAACAGATACCCCACTCGGAGGACGAAGTCTATTATGTCGCTAGTGGACAAGCAAAGATGAAGGTAGGCACAGGTAACGACGTCAGAAGTTTCAATGTGGGTCCAGGCACAATCATCTTTGTCCCTGCCCGCGAGGATCATTTGTTTTATGACATTACCGAGCGTCTGGCGGTCTTGGTATTCTTTGGCCCCAAGGATTCAGGTCAACGTGCCGTTTAGATACCTCGTCGGCGCAATTGAGTTCAATTTTTCTCCCGCGGCCAGAACCACTCTTCCCAAGAAGGGACTTTATTCCCGCCAGCCTGCTATTATCTTCCTCGGTCATCTGGATTGCCGCCTCGCGGGATTAGCCGCATCCGCCGGAGCCCGGTACGCGCATTATGCTGACGACCTGGCGTTCTCTGGAGACGAGGCGTTCGAAAGCCACGTAGAACACTTCTCAACCCATGTGGCAGCGATTCTCCATGAGGAAGGCTTCGCCGTGCATCATCGCAAGACGCGAATCATGCGCCAAGGAGTTCGTCTGCGGCTCGCCGGTCTGGTAATCAACCGACACCCGAACATCATCCGCACAGACTTCGATCGTCTCAAGGCAATCCTCACCAACTGCGTCCGGCAAGGGCCCAAGCCGCAAAATCGCGATGCCTATCCTGACCTCCGGCTACATCTCGAGGTCGAATCAACTTTGTGGAGATGATCAATCCCGTAAAGGGAAAACGTCTGCGCGCGATCTTCGAGCAGATCAGGTGGGAATAAGGGATTCCTGTTGCTCATTGAGGAACGTCTTGTCCGCGTCGACTCTTCGCCTGACTGATAATTTCCTATTAGCCGATTACAGAGAAATCGGAATTCCAGTCTTGAACATTCAAGATCTATGACGCATTAGCGCCGCGAGTCCGGTGGTACCAAGTTGTTCGCGCGATAATAGACCACGAGCTGGCCATAGTGCTCGCCGCTGTGCTCGATGGCCATCATCCAGATGGCGGAGTTGTGGGCAAGCCGGTTACCAAAGAATTTTGATGTCTTATCCAGCCCCGCGTCGCCCTGCTGCTGAATCACTTGCGCTCCGTCGGCAACGGCCTCCTGCACGAACTTCACCACATCGGCCTTTGTCTTGAAAACGTCACGCGAAGGATTGTCGCCCTCGCCGAAGTCGGGCCCGAGGTTTGATCCGGAAACCCGGCGTATCAAGACGAAATCCAGTGCAGCGGCGTGGAGAAGATTCTGTGCAAATGTACGCTGGTCTTTCTGCACCTTGAAATCGTATTTGTCCTCAGGAAAATCTCGGGCCATGGCGATGAGTTTGTTCCCGATGTCGTTCCACCTGTCTAACATCTCATCGGAGCGAGACCGCGCAGGACCCGGGGGTTGGTTCTGCGTTTGGGCTTGACTGAGAAGACCCATTCCGACGGCAGCAAGCAGACTAACCACAACTAGCGCAAGAGAAGACCGCCCCATTAGAAATTGCTCCTTATTTAGATCTGCTTCTGAAATTCCGTCCGGAGTTAGACGTAGCGTTACTCCCAAGGTTTGAGCAAACGTCGGGACCAAAAGTCGAAAAGCTGCATGTGATTCTTCCAGCGATTCGGGAGTACTACCGAATTGCAATGGCTTCCTGAACCGGCATCACGTGCCAGAGACGTTCCTTGGACCTGCATAATTGAGAAGGTTAGAAGCTGCGCAAGAGAAAATCTCTCGCACTCCCCAACACTTTCTCTCGCATCGCCGGATCTGGGAGCATGCGAGCAATGTCAACTGCCCCGATCATCGTTGAAAAAATCGCAAAGAAAGCACCTTCTTTATCTGCAGTTTGCCGGCCAGGCATGAACGGCAGCATTCGGCTTTTGTAGTTGAGAAGCTCGGCAACGATCTTAGGCTTCATCCGCTTATCCACCCGCGCTAATTCGGGTGCGAGCGCCACCAGGGGGCATCCGCGCTCGGGATACTCGCAAAATTCCAGGCGAAGGTAGGTTTTCACAATTGCCTTCCACGCCTCGCCAGGGCGCGCCTGTTCGGCGGCACCAACCAGGGTTTCAATGATCTCCCGGAAAGCCGCGCTCAGTGATTCCACGAGCAGGTGGTCCTTGCTCCCGAAATGCTTGTAAAAGCCTCCGTGAGTCAGGCCGGTGTCTCGCATAACAGAGGCAACCGCCACGCCATTCAAGCCTTCGGCACGGACCCGCCGCGAGGCGTCTTTCACAATCTTCTGATGAATCTCGATTTTATGTTCAGGCCGGTAACGCATAACCGTATAGGATGCTGCGGATCATCCCAACACGCAAGCTACAGGACCCACCGACCGGGACGGAAAGAAAATCCGAACCCATAGGATGATATAAATCATCCTATGAGCGAAGAAAAGGAGGACTTACATGCCCCATCCAATCTTGGTTACAGGCGCAGCTGGTGGAACGCAAGGGTCGACTGGACGACGAGTCTCAAGTCTTTTGATGGAACAAGGCATTCCAGTTCGTGCCTTAGTTCACAAGCTTGATTCGAGGTCCGATGAACTCCGCAAACAGGGTGCGGAGGTGGTCGAGGGCGATCTCTTAAACCCAGCCTCAGTGCAGGCCGCAATGCGGAATATCAAGCGCGCGTTCTTCACATACCCCGTCGCCGATGGTCTGCTTGAGGCAGCCACAATCTTCGCCGCAGCCGCTCGCGACGCGGGCCTGGAGCTGGTGGTGAACAATTCGCAGTTTCAGGGAAGGCCTGAGGATCCCGCCTTTCGCGATCTACGACGTGCTCCCAGCTCCCGCAATTTGCAGCATCGGCTGGCGGATCGCATCTTCGACTGGGCGCAGGTGCGCGCCGTTCATCTCCAGGCACCACCCTATTACGAAAACGTGCGTGCTCTTGTTAGCCGAAGCGTCGCTGAAAAAAGCACTGTGTTCCTGCCATGGGGCGAGGATACGACGGTCATTCCACTCGTCGGCGCGGAAGACGTATCCCATGTAGCCGCAACCGTCCTGGCCAATCCTGGTGCGCCGCTTCAAAGTGCGTACGCTCTGGTGAGCGAAACGCCGACGGTGAGAGAGATGACCGAAGCTCTTGGGAGAGCGATCGGACGGCCGATTCGATACGTGGCAATCACCGACGATCAGTGGGCAAATGCAGTGAAGGAGCGGGTCAACCCTCACGCGCTCGATCATCTAACACATCTTTGGCAATACTTCCGGAGAGGTGAAGATCGCTTCCAGGCTACCGACGCGATCCGTGCGGTCACGGGACGAAATCCTCAGATGCTAGAAGAATTTTTTAGGGCCAATGCCAAAGCAATCGGCGCAGGACAGCAGTGACTGCGTCCCCCGGCAATCGGGGGTCGCGTCCTTAGAAAGAGAATCTCAATAAGGAGGAAATTCATGCAGTCGCAGCTCTGTTTTTTCGTCAGTGTCGCGTTCAGTCTCGTCGCGTGGGGGATCATCGCCGCCCGATACACCTGGCCCGAACTACGCCTCCGGCAACGGGCGGAAGCCTTACGGGCTCTGCTTATCCTGCACAGTTTTCGCTTCATCGGGCTGGCATTCCTGGTTCCGGGAGTCGTGTCGACTGATTTGCCGTCCGCCTTCGCGGGTTCCGCGGCCTATGGAGACATCTTTGCGGCGACACTCGCCTTGGTTTCGATGCTATCGCTGGCTTCTGGAGCGGGCATTGTCCTCGCATGGGCCTTCAATATCTGGGGTATAGCCGATATCCTGAACGCTTTCTACCAGGCCAATCACTCCGGGCTATTGGCGGGGCAGTTGGGAGCCACTTACTTTATTCCGACTGTCTTGGTGCCTCCACTACTCATCGCGCACGTGCTCGCTTTCCGAATTCTTCTGCCACACCGAAAGGAATCCGTTGTGCGTGAAAGGCGTCCGGCGTAAGGGCCTGACGAACTCTGGGTGTTAGGTTGTTTGAGGCTATAATCGCGCGCGAATTAAAATGGCCAACTTCCAACTGCGATTAAACAGACTCAAGAAACGGAATCCAGACAGCCTGGACGAACTGACCAAGGATGCTTGCTGCCTGAGATGGAGGCTTTAAGGAGCGCCATGCGACTGACGGCCGGTTTGGTGGCCTGCCTGTTGGCGGGAATTCTCGTGGCTGGTTGGCGGACGGGAGCGACGGCTGCCGGAGCCAACAGTTCGGAAGGCGTGGCTGCTCACCGCGATACGCCGGAAAGAAGAATCGCGAACTCTTGGGATCCGAAGGCTGCGGCCGCTTACTTGGACCGGCGGGAATCTTGGTGGATGGAATGGCCCAGAGCCCAGCGTGACCATGAGACTTTCTGCGTGTCGTGCCACACCGCTGTTCCTTATGCTCTTTCGCGTTCCGCCCTTCGAACTGCCCTTGCCGAGCAACCCCCGTCTCCGAACGAGCGACGGCTGCTGGACAGCGTCACGAAGCGCGTGCGCCTGTGGAAAGAAGTTGAACCGTTCTACAAGGATGCGGATCGCGGTCCGTACAAGTCGGTCGAGTCGCGCGGAACGGAATCCGTTCTCAACGCACTTATTCTTT
>Ga0126373_10001186_pt1 | contig 18242 bp, 14 predicted proteins | sample PanSoiMetPlot_11_FD_92545 | JGI IMG/M metagenome (GOLD analysis project Ga0126373, IMG submission 92545) | Tropical forest soil microbial communities from Panama - MetaG Plot_11 | ecosystem: Environmental > Terrestrial > Soil > Tropical forest > Bulk soil | place: Panama | collected 2016-02-17 | reverse complement strand
TGGTGACCGTAGAATAGTTGCGGCGCTGGAGTTCCTCCAGCATCCTCTTTCGTAAACGGGTCACAGGAGTCTCCTTTCTCCGTGACCCACACTACGTCAGCAGCGCCCGAAACTTATCGGTTCTTCTTACAATGACTGCTTCTAGGATGCACTGCGGGGGCCGCCCTCACAAAAGGTCTTTCTACCGCATCGCCTGATACCTGGAATGCGCGTAATAACCTTTGCGGGCGTAGACCTTGTAGCCTTGCTGCTGAGTGACGATCTGGATTTTCCGAAATTTTCCGTCCCAGTTCTGGTTTTCAGGGTAGTAGCCGAGGCTGTACTGGTGATGCAGCTCGTCTGAGATTTCGTCCAGTGCCGCATTTAGCTTGTCCATGCCTTTCACCTCAAGCATGCGGCCTCCGGTCGCCTCCGCCAGCTTCTTCAGTACTTCTTCTCCGTGTTCATCTCTCTCATAGGTATGAATCACGTCACAGTGGTCACGGTGAGAGCGATCGCGGGGCGGATCGTAGATCTGCAGAACGTAAGCGATCACGTCATTTTGCAGCAGGACTTCTAAAGCATTCTCTAGGGTGGATTCGCTCTTGGAATCTCCCGACAAGGCAACAACCACCACCGCTTTTCGCCCTACCTCATGCTGAAGGTAGCGGAATGTGGAAACGCGCAGGGCATCGTAGAGGTGCGCCTCACGACGCTGGTTGACGGGTTGTCCCGTAGGTCCAATGGGCGGAATCGGTCCCGGAAAAGTTAGCGGTGGGGGTGCCTGATCAGGCCTACCAGCCGTCGTTGCCCAAAGGCGAATTTCATCAACCTTTTCTTGCAACCGGTCCGTGTCCGAAGTGGGAAGCTGGAGTGTGTCCACGCGTGCGTGATAGCTCACGATAAAGCCGAGATCCGTGGGTCGGACGACGTGTCTCATGAACGCACTCGTGGCCGCCGCCTCATCATTAAGAATCCAAGCCATACCTGTGCCCGTATCCAGCAGCACGCCGACGTTCAGCACCACATCGCTATGGTGGGCAAAGAACTTTATGGGCTGCTCTTTGCCATCTTCCAGCACCTGGAATTCGGCTTGCTCAAGCTGGCTCGCCAGCCCCTTCTTGCGATCCCGAACGGTGAAGTACACCGAAACCAGGTCGACGTCCTTCTTGATAACGTTGTCCTGATCGGCACGATCCTGCGCAGCCGACAGGCCTATGTTGAGCATTGAGAAAGCCAGGACCACGAGAGACACTTCCATCGTCCGACGCATAGGCACTCCGAGAGGGAGGGGACTGTCCGACTAGATGCAGCCGTTCCGCCACGAGTTGTTGGTCAGGGAGCATATTTCGAGCTAGAAGACGAACTCATCTCTGCACGCTCATAGCTGCGGTCAAAACCCGATTTCACTCCTTGACCCAGCAATGCGGGGGTTTGAGTGTAGACGCCTGCTTACGACAGGTGTCCGTTGTCGCTTTGATGGCCTGTGCGAATATCATGCGGTGCCAACGCGAAAAATCATTGTCAATATTGCGACAAGCGCCGACGGATACATCGCTCGAGTTGATGGCAATCTCGAGTGGCTGACGAGACGACCAACGCCCAAGGGTTTCTACGGTCTGCCGAAATTTTCACGTTCGATCGCTGCCAACATTATCGGTCGCAAGACGTACGAGATGAGTGTGAAAATGGGCGCGAGCTTCAGCGAGGGGCGCCCTCTTATAATGCGATTACGACATCTCTACCGACGTCAGCAAATCATGGCAAAATGATAGTCCGCAACTGAAAACTTTCACTTGACAGCCGTATCCCCAAAAGGCAGACTGCACAAGGCATTTCGTCGTTCCTTCCCCTAAGTAAGATTTCTGTTCGTTCTTAACTGCGTCCTCTCGCAGTCTGGGTAAGCCTGGGCCCTTTCCTCGGACAAACTTCCCTCTTGTTGGGTCAATCCTAAACGGTGGTGCCGGATTCGCTGTCGATTCGGGTCCGAACGGGACCGAAGTTTTATGGGACACCAACTTCCAATGCAGTAACGTCATGGCCCGCATTGGGGATGCGGACCTATCAACAATAACGATGAGTTTATCGAGGACACAATCCTAAAGGGAGAGTCTCGCATGCAAGTAAACACTCTTGCGGTTCGTAGAAATCGCGCGTGGAGGATCACTCTCTGCCTGCTGGCAGCAATCGTGGTATTGACCGTTCGCGTGCCGTCCCACGCCCAAACGTTAATCGGCAGTACCGGAGCTGGGTGGCAGACCTGGAATCTGGCAACTGACATCGACGGTAACTTTATAGACCTTAACAGCAACAACGCTCCTTACTGGGATGTTCCGTTCTTAACCTTTAACGCTGGGGGGTATGGGGGCCAACCCGCGGCTAAGAGTGTTGGATGGTGCATAACCTCGAACGGCGACTGCCAGGGAGCCGGGAGTGCGCTGTTCGCGCCGGGGCCACTTCCGTTTTGGGCCATGCCCTATAACTCGGCCACAGACACGGGCGGCGCGCTCGACCCTAAGATGTATTTCAGGACGAGCAGATCCGGACAATCGTACACAGCTACGTTGTATCTCAATTCAGCTACCAACACGCGCGAAATCAACGAATTTGGGTGGTTTGAGACGAACTCAACGGGCACCGTGAACGGGACCAAGCACGTTATATTCCAGGGGAGCGGGTATCCGCCGGGGACGTCGACGCCTGACCCTGTCGGCAAAGTCGTCGCCTTCACGCCAACTCAGTATTTCGGTTTTTACTACAGCGACGTGAGCGACCCGGAACCCGATAACGGACCGGTACACGGCTGTTATGCGTCTACGATTTTCGCGTTCAATGACGAAGATTGTACTGCCGCCGGTGACGCTACGAATGGCCCCGGTCAGGGGGATCACGTCTTTGCGATATTTCAGCAGAGTAGCTCGATTTACTGGGTCGCGGGCCAGGATCCCAGCATGTGCAACAACGATGGCGATTGCAACCTCACACTTGTGAGAATCCGGCGCCCAGTATCAGATTGATTCAGGATAGCGCTTTCCTCTCGTTGGGAACTCTGTGTCAGGTTGAAGCGCAGAGAGCTTCAACCTGACATAGACCCAATACCAACGCTGGAGCCGGTGATTTTATCCCTCACGCTAACCTTCACGTCGAGTCCACCGGTAAACGATGGAAAATGCAGCGTGATACGCCAAGTTGACGTAACATCTCTATTTCATTGACCGATTTCTGGAACATGAAGTAGGGACAGGGCATCGAAAAGCTCTTTGACGCTTTCTGGCACGCTTTGGCCTGCCGGGCTCCCAAGGTTGATATTCCCGCGTAACAACTTCTTGCCACGTCGGAACTCTTAGCCCGTCAATGTCGGCAATCCACGTTTCCACGCGCTTGCTACTTGATGTTCCCCGTGAACGTGGAGATTTCAAAATTTCGAGTTTTGCGTTGGCCTAGGCCACTTCCGGTACGCTGGCTGCTGCCGGAACTCCGGCCGCTTTTCGCATGCGAATTTCGGCGCCATTGCGTGCGAATGAGACCTCATCCATCAGCTGATTGATCAGATAGATTCCGCGACCGTGAGTGGAATGGAGATTTTCCTTAGTGAGCGGATTTGGCACGTCGCTTGGCATGAATCCTTCTCCAGGATCGCGCACCACGATGACGACGTCCGAAGATCCAGTACAAACCACACAGCACTCTACTCTCTTGCTGGAGTCATTTTTGCAACCGTGGACGATCGCGTTTGCGAGTGCCTCGCGCAAAGCCAGCTCGATCTGATATTCAGTCCCCTCCGCGCATTTCATCTCGCGGGCGATTTGCACGACTCCGTCCACAACTCCAGAAATTGTGGAGGGATCTGCGGGAATGGTTACGTCCAACTTGCAGGCCGAACATGCCGGCAGCAGACCGCTCAGGCGTTGCACATGCTCAAGGGAATGCCGCAGTTCAACAATCGTGCGATCGCGTTCAGCTTCCGCCCGGTCGCGTTCATCGAGAGCGGTGTGCAATTCAATCAAATTCTTCCTTAGCTCAAACTGTGCCTGCACCTGGCGACTCAAAGCGAGCAGCGCATTTTCTTGACTGGGCGTGAGCTGGCGCGGGACTATGTCGACCACGCACAACGTACCCAACGGGTGACCGTCGGAACTGGTAAAGGGCGCACCAGCGTAGAAACGAATCTTAGGATCAGATACGACAAAAGGATTCGAACTGAACCTGGGGTCCTTCGTCGCATCAGGCACTATGAAAAGATTCTCCTGTCGGATTGCGATTGCGCAGAAGGAAATTTCGCGGGGCGTTTCGCCCACGCTCACACCGACTTTTGACTTGAACCACTGCCGATCGGAGTCAATCAGCGTGATTAGAGCAACCGGGGTCTCGCAGATATGCGATGCCAAAATGGTGAGATCATCGAACGCCTTTTCTGGCTCGGTATCGAGAATCTTGTACCTGCGAAGCGCCTGTAGACGAGCTTTCTCACCAAGGTCCATCGTGACCTCCCGATACATCAATAGACCCGGTTAGTTTAATGGTTCGGTTTTGAAAAAGGTAACAGAGATCGAGCACCGCTCGGTCTCAACACCATACTCAACGCGCTCTATAAAGGAATCTGGGAGCGTGGGCTGACCCGCGACGTCCCGTTGACTTGCCTGTAAACGCGTCCTACCATTTCGGTTCGTTGGATGTCGCATGGTTGGCAAGACTATTTCCCATTACCGCATCGAAGACCGTCTCGGCGGGGGCGGCATGGGAGTGGTTTACCGAGCGCTCGATCTTAAGCTGGGTCGGAGTGTAGCTCTCAAGTTTCTCCCTTCGCAAATGGTACGCGACCCTCAAGCTCTGGAGCGATTCCAGCGCGAGGCGCGCGCCGCGTCGGCACTCAACCATGCCAACATCTGCACAATTCACGAGATTGACGAGAGTGATGGTCATCCGTTCATCGTGATGGAGTACCTGGAAGGCCAGTCTCTAAAACAGATGATCACCGGCAAGCCGCTAGGCAACACCCAGATCCTAGAGATCGCAATTCAGATTACAGAGGCGCTGGAAGCAGCTCACGAGTCCGGAATCATTCATCGAGACCTCAAGCCCGGCAATATTTTCGTGACTCGCCGTGGGCAGGCAAAAATACTCGATTTCGGGCTAGCCAAGCTCTTACAATCCCCACCCGCGCTAGACGAAAAGGGATCTGATGCTCTCCCGACCGCAGCTGAAACGCGAGATCTGACAAGTCGGGGAGTAGCTCTTGGTACCGTAGCGTACATGTCTCCCGAGCAGGCACGCGGAGAAGAGCTAGATCAGCGCAGCGATCTTTTTTCCCTGGGAGCGGTGCTCTATGAGATGGGGACCGGGCGGCTCGCCTTCGGTTTCGGAACAACCGCAGTCGTCTTTGATGCCATCCTGAACCGAACTCCGCTACCGGCCACCCGAGTTAATCCTGAGCTTCTCCCAGACATCGGCTGGATTACATCAAAGCTGCTCGAAAAGGATCGCCGTTTACGCTATCAGGCTGCTCTCGAGCTGCGCGCGGACCTCAAGCGTGTTAAACGAGACACCGAGTCAGCGGGTGTTCCCGCTCTGGTCGCGCCGCCTTCTGTAGACCGCTGGCGCAGGAAAATGATCTTGGGGGCAGCCGTGCTTTTCTCTGCTCTGGCGATAGTAAGCTTCGTCGGCCCTCGCATCTGGCTTGGGCTTAGTCGTGGACCCTCGGATCGGATTCACTCGATCGCCGTACTACCATTCTCGAACGTCGGCTCCGACTCGAATATCGAATACCTTGCCGACGGAGTGACCGAGGGCATCATTAGCAGTCTCTCCCGCGTCCCCGAGTTACGCGTCATGGCTCGCAGCACTGTATTTAGCTACAAGGGCCATGACATCAGTGCTCAGAAAGTGGGGCAGGATTTGCAGGTGGATGCAGTTTTGTTGGGCAAGATCACCCAACGCGGAGACACCTTAAGTATTCAAACGGATCTGGTACGCGCGTCGGACGGATCCGAATTATGGGGTGAACAGTACACGCGCAAAGTCTCTGACTTGTTCGCCCTGCAAGGAGAGATAGCCAAGGAAATCTACGACAGCTTGCGACCCAAGCTCGCCGGTGCTGAAGCGAAACAATTGGCCAAGCGCGATACCGAGAATCCCGAAGCGTATCAGCTTTACCTGCAGGGCCTTTTTTACTGGAACAAGTGGACGCAGGATGGCTTTCAAAAAGCGGTTGACTTCTTCCGTCAAGCCGCCGAAAAAGATCCAGCATACGCACAGGCTTACGCAGGTCTGGCGAACGCGTATACGTTCATGGGTGCGTCGGGGTATGTCGCGCCACAACAGGTGTGGCAAAGTGCAAAGTCGGCGGCGATGCAGAGTGTCAAAATCGACGACAGCCTTCCGGAAGGGCACGTTTCTCTCGCACTAGTTCGAGAGAACTTCGACTGGGACTGGGCCGGAGCAGAGAGGGAATTTAAGCGCGCAATCGAACTAAATCCGAATTCGGCAGAGGCTCATCATTGGTATGGCGACTTTTTGACTCGTTTAGGTCGTTTCGACGAAGCCCGAGTCGAATTGAAGAAAGCGCAAGAGCTCGATCCACTATCACTGCTCATCAACAGCAGTCTCGGGCGCGAACTCTATTTTGCGAGATTGTATCCAGCTGCCATTGAACAATTTCGCAAAACTCTCGATATGGACCGCAACTTTGTTCCGGCACAACACGGGATAGAACTGGCCTACGCGCAAAATGGCATGCCGCGTGAAGCCGTCGCCGAGCGGCAGAAAGTTCTAACACTGTCAGGCAGTCCGGATCTTGCGGCCGCCATCGGCGACGATTATAAAAACTCGGGTTATGAAGGTGTCCTGCAAAGCTGGTTGGAAGGACTAAACGAAGTGTCTAAACGCGCCTATGTTTCATCGTACAATATTGCCCAAATCCAGGCTCGGCTTGGCAAAAAAGTGGAAGCCATTGCAACGCTCGAACGGGCATACGCGTCTCGAGATGGGAACTTAACGTTCTTGAAGGTAGATCCGCTCTTCGACGATCTTCGTCCGGAGCCAAAATTTCACGAATTGGTACTCAAGTTAGCCATGCCGCAGTAACTCAAGATCCGACGATCATCGGAGCGGATATCCTGCTTCTCCCGGTAACCGACCATCCACGCGAACTACCTTTGTTCCAGACCGAACGTCTCGAGAATCAACAAATGCTATTGCTCCAGGCAGAGCGGTGACCAGATCGTTGGCCATATCGCTCGAGTACACCACCTTGGGTGGTGAGACGGATTCAGCCCGGAAGATCTTGGCAATCCAGTACTGCTTGAACTGCGATTCGGACATTTGGTAGATGACTTTCAGTACAACGTCTCGTTCGCGAGCCACCGGCGCACGCATCAGCAGTACAACTGGAGTATTCGCCGACCAATACTGTCGATCCCCTAAAAAGATCTTACGGACATCGACAAGACTCAGATTGCTGACTGGAGTGTCGGGGTTGACGACTACCGCAACGTCGGCGTCACGTATTTGAGCGAGTTGCCGTTGCGACTCGACTCGAAAGAAAACCACCATCACAAAAACGCTACACACGATTTTCCATCGGATCGGCATAGCGCTCTCTCAGAACGTGAAGGCCGTCTGGAAAAATGCTCCGTTCACTCGTGGTTCGTTCATGCCGGTGCGGGTGTTCCGATACTCGCCCTTGAAGGCGGCATAGTTCGTGATGTCGTACCGGACTCCAACGGTTGAACTCACCAGGTCTTCGACGCTCGGTGTGCCTGATATGTCCCAAACCGGCTCAGAGTTTGGCCTATGAATATACTCGAACCGATAATAGGGCTTCCATTTATTTTGCTGCCAAGGCAGCCGATACGCGAGCTGGACATAAAATGCTTGGCTGTTATATGTCTGCAGCGTCTGCAGGTCGCGGTGATGAACGTTCGAGAACTCCGAGAGAAATTCCGGATGTTCCTTGCTCCAGACCAAATGCGCCGACTCGATCCATTCGTCGAAATCCCGTCCCTGGGTCGGCGTAAGCTTGTCGCGATACACAGAACCCCCAAATTGCAATCCGTAAAGGCGAGATGGCCGTGCGAATACGCTCGCCACCCAAGCGCGATTGTCATTGATATCTCCGCTGTCACCTGCTTTGCTGAGCACAGACGAACGTCCGTTGCCCAATCCCGCGCTATATGCCAACCCGAGGCCACCCGAAGGGATGTTGCCCTCCGCCAAAACTCCGACGAAGTGCACTGGCGTAAACGTTCCCCCGAATTTGACCATTTCCGGTCGGCTAATAGTGGTCTGCAGCCACGCTCCGTGGTGAAACGTATCATTCCAGTATCCGATTGGAGTGTGGTACTTCCCAAAAGACATTTTGAAGTAATCGTTGTAGTCATAGCGAACAATCGTGCGTTCCACACTGAGGTCGTAGGTGGACGGCTCCGCAGTGAAGCTGACTTCTCCGAAATAGCTCACTTTCGCCGAAAGGGGAGAAGCAAAGTGGAGCACGAACTGCCCCAAGTTGAAGCCGCTCGTTGTTCCCTTCTGATCCGTTGCGGAGAAATCCACGTCTCCAAAGCCTCTGATCTGCAGTGAAGGGTAATGGACCGTCGCCTCCCGAACCTCGGCGTGATCGTGATCGCTGTGTACAACCCCTTGCTCCACAACCGACGCGGCAGGCGGGCTCGACTGCTCCGTCTTCTCTATGATGTCCTTCGAACTCAAAAGGGCGGCCAGTGCGGCATCTGTTCTGCGCTGATGTTCTTCCATGTCCGTCAGCCGCTTCTGTAGTTGCTGTATCTGATCGAGTAAGGCCTGGGTCGACGGTTCCTGGGCGGGCAACGGAGGCGCGGATTGCGCGAAGAGCGCAGTGCGAACCAACAAGGCTACGAGAACGAGGAGTGATCTGGAACACATCATGCACCTCCTCCTTTTGGTGGGTTGTTTGCTGGATACCTAAAAAATAGCCGCTAGTGTAGACCCTCCTTCGTTTTTAGAGAAGTACGCCACTCCATCTCGATTCAAACTGTGAATGAGAGCGCTGGGGGTTGCGTAGGCTTAAGAGATGGGACGGTACACTCAAAACCCCTGACGGGCGACGGCCAAGGTCAATGAGTTCTATCCGGCTGGGAGCAAAACGGAGATCGGTATTTAGTCCGTGGCATGTGGCAATCGCAGGCTATTCTGATCATGCCAAACAACTAGGCCGAACAGTGCGGTGTTCACTTGCGGGTTATTCTGGAACCTCTGTGGTTTCGATGGCGTAGGTAACTTTCGTAACCAGCCCATAGCACTCATTGACTCTATATGACCGGAACCAACCCAGGATTTCGGCGGGTATAGGAAGAATTTCGGGTCGCATGGCAGAATCGCTCTACCGTGGTTGTCGTATTTCCTTGTTGAGAATTGCTACCTTCGTAGTCGAATTTCCAAGTCTGCGCAGGTGACTGCGATTTCTCATTTTCCGTTCAAGTCATTGAAGTATCGAACATTACGAGACCTCGCTCCTATCACCAGGATTTTCTGCTGTTACCTGCCTGGCTTCGGTGGGTCATAGCATTTCTGCTCGCACGAATGGCATCCGGGGTGCAAGGTTAAGGTGTGGTCGCAGCCAATCGCTGCGCGGTGGAGAAATCCGCTGCCGACTCAGGGGCTGCTTCACTGTGAAGCGAATAAGACCAATATCGGTTATGTCTTTTTGCCTCCTGGCTGTCTGCGGGGCGTTGTGCCAAAGCGAACGCCCTTCTCCTGATTTGCTTCAAGGGGCAGAGTACGATGGTCCAGACTCACACGAGTTGCAGCGCGTAGAACCGCCCACATGGAAATCACTGCCCGATGCTCCGTCACCACAGCCTCCAACTCAAGGGGAGAAATTTCGTGCGTTCGTCGATGAAGCACGTTCGCCTTTGACCTTCGGAGCGGCTGGCGTGAACACAGGCATCATGCATCTAGCCGATGTGGGGGGCCTCAGTTCCGGACGTGAAGCCAGCTTGACCGAACTGTACAAAGGGGCGCTCATTCAAAAAGAGTCGAGCGCCTTCTTTAGTAAGTACTTCTATCCAGCACTTCTCAAGCAGGACCCGCGCTATCACCATTCGAGCAGCCCGAGCATTTGGGGCCGCACGATGTACGCAGCTTCACGCACTGTAATCACGCGGAACGACTCCGGAAAGGCGACAGTGAACACGTCGTATTTTCTTGGGGTGCTGACGTCGGTCGCGATCGCCACTGCTTACCGCCCATATTGGACGCGCTCCACTTCGGCGACATCCAAAACTCTTGCCTTGACCATTGGCAGCGACGCGGGCATCAACATCCTCCACGAGTTTGGGCCCGGTATCCGGCAAATAGTGAAGAGGCACGCGCCGAAGTTCGTGTCTAGGATCGAAGAGCGCGTCACCAACGACCGGAACTTGAGCGACTCGTCAACCACTCCCAGATAGGTTTGCGTCGGTGTTTTTCTGACTTAGAAATGAAAGCCAAATTCTGCGGTTGCTAAACTTGGGCGCCCGGAACTTCGATGAGTTGGCAACTAGACCTTACCAGCATTCTCTGGGTCTACGTTTCTTCCGTTGCCCATTGAGACAAAAGTCTGACGCTCTTCGAGTACTGCGAGCAACTCCTCCATGAATTGAAGCAATTTCACAGAATCCTTTTCCCTCGTGATAGCTGCGCAAAGTTCTCGCCAGTCTCGTCTCTCTTCGGTCATAGACACCTCCCGAAAGCACAGAGCGCGAGCGACTAGATGCAAGGCTGGTGCCAAAGCCGAACTTGTTGACACTGTGTCATGAAGGAAAATCCTTAGGGTCTATTTTCGACCGATATTGGGGGAAGATTCTTCACTCGTTTGATCAGGGGTTATAAAAAGCATTGGGAACGCTGATAACGCGGAAGGGCAGTCAAAAGCTGAAGACCACGAGAACTCGGCTAGTCGCGTTTTACCGCCGCCGTTACGTCTGCCGAATGCATCTTTGCGGCTACTACATTCAACTTAGGCGACTTTTTCCAAATGCAGTCCCACAAAATCGCACTGCTTGCAGATACGGTGTGTCTGTCCGTTACACTCTCAGATTTCACTTTGGCCCAGGACTTGCTTCTCATAAAGCGCGGGAGGGGCGATGCGGCTTGTACCGGGTTGGCTGAGTATCGGCACGATCGTTTTCCTCTCTTGCGCTGGTTCCGCTCAGCAAACTGTTTACGATCCACCTCCGCCTCTACCCTCGATCGTCGACGCTTTAGAAAAAACACAAGTCGAGGCGAGTCCACGACCGTCTTATCGAGTGCTTCAGCAGTACCAGATCGCTGGTGTCAACAACCGAAATGCTGATACTGATGTCATTGCGGAAGTGGAGTTCATTCCTCCCAACAGCAAGAATTACCGGATACGGAAGTCATCAGGCAGCAGCCGTGGCCAACAGGTTGTGCGGCGTGTTTTGGACAACGAGGTGGAATCGGCCAGTGATAGGGGCCGAACGGCTCTTAACAGAGACAATTATGATTTCAGCTACATTGGACAAGTGACCCTAGATGGCCAGCCATGCTATGTGCTAGGGCTGAAACCGAAGCGACAAGACACAAGGTTGATTTCGGGTAAGGCATGGGTTGACTCTCATGGGTTCAATGTGCGTCAAATCGAAGGAGAAGTGGCGAGAACTCCTTCGTGGTGGCTGAAAAAAGTCCATATCAAGATCACATTTTCTGACCGCGGTGGCATTTGGCTGCCAATTACAACCGAGGCGGAAGCAGATGTACGAGTCTTTGGTCCTCATGTCTTGACATCGCGAATCCTCGATTTCCGTCGAGCATCCGAGGTCGCATTGAGTGGGCCTCGCACGAACGACTCAAATCGCAAGCAGTAGAACAGGACACTGCACATCTTCTGCCCGTCGACGATCCCCAAACCTCCCCTCGAGCGAGGCTCGGGGCTAGGTAATCACCACGATCACGCGCCCCGGTTTCGTCGGATGCTCGACTGACTCATGGGCACGCGCAATTTGATCCAAGGGCACGATCTCGTCTATGCCGAGTCCCTTCCAGCCAGCTTCAAGAGCATCGTTGATGTCGCGAGTGGCTTCGTTCTTTGCCTCAGCAGTTACATCGTCACTGCCGACGAAGAAAAGCCTTTTCGACAGCGCTCTACTGGCAACCTTTACAGTGGTATCGTTAGCCGCCTTGACTAATTATCGCCATTGCCAGCCGGGTTGATTGTTATGTTGTCGTGCGTCGTTGAAGATCAGGGGACATTTGTGAACTGTGTTCTGGTTCGACGCCCGGGAGGGTTACATACTCTGCGGACACCGCCTCATGATCCGCCAGCGATCGAGTGAGCGCGGCCCAAGTCCATATCATTCCGAGGGCAATGTGGACAGTCCGAAACGAACAGCGAGTGAGCTTGCCGTACAAACCCAACATTGAGGATGAGAAGAGGACGACTATGCATCGGACAACTATTGTGACAAGTGCATTGGCACTGTTGCTGTTTGGATCGACCTTCGTTGTTGGTGCAGACGAGGGCAAAGTGCAAGGGATGATCACTGACCGAACCGGAGAGACTCTAATCGTTAAGTCCGATCGGGGAAGCAGGACTGTAGTTCTAACGGACGATACAACCACGAAAGACGATAAAGGTCTTTTTGGTTTGGACAAGCAAGCAATGTCCAATGTTGTGCTGATCCCTGGACTTAAGGTTAAGGTGGACGGAACGCAAGACGATCAAGGCCGAATCGTAGCGAAAGTCATCACCGTAGATGGCGATGATCTGGAAACGGCTCAGATGATCGAATCGGGCTTGCATCCAACCGCCGAACAGGTTGCTGCTAACGTGCAAGCAATCGAGACGAATCGGTCGGACATTGCAGCGAACAAAGTGCAACTCGCCGCGCACAAGGAAAATATCGAAACGAACCAACAAAACATCGCGGCGAACAAACAACAGATCGACCAGAACATAAAGGATATCGAAGAGAACACGAATCGGTTCAGCGCACTGAGCGAATACGACGTAAAAGACCAAGCCAACGTGAAATTCGGTATCGGCAGTACCAAGATCTCGGCAGAGGATCAGGAGGAGCTTAAACGAGTGGCTCAAACTGCTCTGGGGCTTAAGGGATACATCGTGGAAGTGGTGGGCTATGCCGACTCGACGGGTAGTGCCGCGATGAACACCAAGCTGAGCGAAGATCGCGCAAAAGCAGTGGTCACGTATCTGATGCAGCAGGGGAATGTACCCGTGCGGCATATCATCGCACCGGGTGCTATGGGCGAATACGGGGCGGCTGCTCCGAATGAGACTAAGGAAGGACGAGCGGACAACCGTCGAGTCGAAGTCAAAGTGTTAGTAAACAAAGGTATTGCTGGTAGCTAGCGATGATCGTTGCGGATCACGATCAAATTGGGCCCACGCGCTACGGCGTCGACTAAGTAGTGCGTGGGTAATCCTCTAAAGATGGTTGCCCGTAATCCACATTCCAGTCGAGCACACTGCTCCGAAGTTCCAATACACCGGACAGCCAGGTAGCCGTCGAGGCTTTCAAAGGAGAAACAACGTGAAGTGGGAGAAAGCGGCACCGTTATCACTGGTGCTTGTAGCGGGAGTTGTATGCATAGCGTTTGCGCTGAACGCGAACGCGCAAATACACACGAAGACGACAACTACAACCGGTAAAGCGACGCAACAAGTGAAGGTGGATCGAGCCGAGGTTGTCCTCGTAGCTGGAAACGACTTGGTGCTGAAGGTGGAAGACGGCACCATCCGCCACATTGCCAATGTACCGCAGACATTCAGGGCCACCGTCGATGGAAGGGAAATGGGTATTTACGATCTAAAAGTGGGCATGATACTTGAGAGAACGACCACAATTACGACCACTCCCAAGGTAGTGACAACCGTGCAGACGATCAAGGGTAGGGTGTGGAACGTCAATCCGCCGCGCTACGTTATGCTAGCGTTGGAAGACGGAAGCAGTCAGCGCTTCGAGATCCCTGACGGCCAGAAGTTCAAAGTGGAGGGGCAAACGGTGGATGCCTGGGGTTTGAAACCGGGAATGATTATTACGGCGACGAAAGTCGTTGAGTTTACGGCCACGGAAGTTGAGCAACAAAGAAAGCTGACGGGCTCGATGCCTCCGGCGCCTGCAATGCCGCCAGCAGATACGCCTATCCTGATCGCGAAGTAGCCCGAAACCATGAGCGCATGAGGTCGTGTGCTCTAAGAGTGCTTGACATCACCGCAATTGTAAAGATGGCGATTTTCGACAATTAGCTAACCAAACGTTGCCTGCGGCGCGACGTGTCCCTGATTCCGGCGTCCGGGAATGTCGGAAACGTTAAGGGTTAATGCACCAGTTCCACTCTCACCTGAGCCTTTCCATCCTGAATCATGTCAAGCTCCTGTGCTGCACGCCGGGAAAGGTCGATAATTCGCTTATTCGAGCCATGCGGACCCCGATCATTGACCTTCACGACAACGCTCTTGTTGTTCTTTAGGTTTGTCACTTTGACCATCGTGCCTAGAGGAAGTGTCCGGTGTGCCGCTGTCAAAGCATCTTTGTCGTACTTCTCACCGCTGGCGACAGCTTTTCCTTGCATTGCATCACTGTAGAAAATCGCAATGCCTGTCTCCGGTGTGCCGACCCCTGTTTTCGACGTACTCACCGTTTGAGCAAGAGGTAATTCCGATTGCAGCAGTAGATTCACCATAGCCAACGCCAATGCGTGTAAGACTATGTTGCTTTTCATAATCGTTTAATCCTTTCCCGTTGACCTTGCAAAATAGCGTCGCGTGAGCCAGCTAGAGATCGGGAAAGTCAGTCAGATTATCCTATCGACAATTGACGTAATCGAGGCGATTACACAAGCGGCGCCGTGTGTTCGCCTTTTTGAGTTCAATGAGCGCAATGGCGAGTGATCCCCAACAACTGTTAGTAACCCTATCGGCACGAACTTTATCGCTAGATCCCAGCAATCGCCTTGTTCTGCAATACGCGTACCACCACCCGGCGATTCTCCGCCTGTCCCTCGGCGCTTTTGTCTTTATTGACCTGTCGCGACTCTCCCATCGCTCCCGGCGCCAGTATCCGCGTCAGTGGCACATTTGCTTTTTGCAGCAGGATGTTCGTCACATTGTTCGCACGGTCTTCGCTGAGCGTCTGGTTCACTTCCGTACTGCCCGTCGACGATGCATGCCCTGTCACTTCGATCACATATCCCTGGACATCCGCCGCCTTCGTAGCCAGGTCCACCAGCGAGGCTTCGTACTTCGGATCAACCTTTACATTGCCGTTCCCAAAGTACACCGTCACCTCGTTGAGAATGTAGTAATCGTCCATTTCGCCAAAGCGCGCAGCCGCCGCTTCGATCTCGGCCTTGTGAGCAGCCAGTTGTTCCTCGTGCAACTGCAACTGCTCGTTCTGTGCCTTGAGCGCTGCCGCTTGCTTTTCCAATTCAGCCTTGTGCTGTTCCGTTTCCTTGCGGTGCTGGCGGTTGGCTGCCTCGGCAAGCTGCGCTTTTTCCAGGTCTCCGCCGCTGAACTTCACTGATGTCGCAACCAGCTTTCGATCTTGATGGTATTTACCCTCGACCTTTACCTTCAGGCCGGGCATGAGCGCTGCCATCGATTTGTCTGTCCGCCGCGCCTTGAACAAACCACCCGTCTCGGAGACCTTCGTGCTGTCGTCCAGTAGAAACGCCAGCTCTGCCCCCTGCAGGTACTCCACGATGATTTCGCTGCCACTTCTTCCTACGATGACGCCTTCTACCTTCGTAGTCTCGGCTAGCGATGGCGTCCGCAATAGGACGACCAGCACAAACACGGCAATGAGGGAAGCGATCTTCTTTGAGATTGATGGGGTCATAATCTTTTTCCATTTGACAAATTGCATGCGACTCGGAGCACTTCACTATCTCAGGCGGCTGGCGCTTCCATTCCAGCTGTAATCTGCTCGGTCTCTTCAGGCTTGTCGGGAAATTCAAACGAGCCCTTTGCTGTGGTCTGAATCAGACGGGCCACAAGTCCGGTCCAACCGGTTTGGTGGCTTGCGCCAATTCCGGCGCCGTTGTCGCCATGAAAATATTCGTAGAAGAGAATGAGATCCCTCCAGTGGGGATCCTTCTGGAACTTCTCGCTTCCGCCAAATACAGGTCGCACCCCGGCCTGGCGGGTGAAAATGCTGATCAACCGATGCGATAGTTCGCTGCAGACCTCTTGGAGGTCCATAAGCTTGCCGGAGCCGGTGGGGCACTCGACCTTGAAGTTTGGTCCGAGATAGCTATGCCAGCGGTAAAGGGCATAGATAAGGAAAAAGTTCATTGGGAACCAGATAGGGCCACGCCAGTTCGAGTTACCACCGAACATTCCCGTGCTGGACTCGGCTGGCTCGTAGGTCACTGAAAGGGTTTGGCCCGCCAGCCTAACGCTGTAGGGCACATTTTTATAAGACTTCGAGAGCGAACGAATACCATAGTCGGAGAGGAACTCGTTTGGATCGAGCATGCGTGACAAAATGCGGCGCAGTTTTTCTGGCGTTATAGCAGACAGCATCCGGTTACCTAGATAGCCGACCTTGTCCATATTGGTTAGATTGCCAGCCACTTCCGGATAGCGCCTGGCAAGCCACTGAGTGCGCCGTTCGAAATGCGGAAGACGTCTGTATTCTGCATCACTGACAACCAGGGTCGCCGTAATGGGTAAAAGCCCGAGCAGCGAGCGCAGCTTGAGACGGCTGCTATGGCCACTCGGTCGACGCAGCAGATCGTAGTAAAAACCGTCCTCTTCATCATAGAGTTCGTCCTCATTGATACCCATCCGATCCATGGCCGAGGCGATCTCGATGAAATGCTCATAGAACTTATAGGCTATCTCCTCGTATTCCGGTTCTTCTTTGGACAGCTCCAGTGACATCTCGAGCATGTTCAGACAGTAGAAAGCCATCCAGGCCGTGCCATCGGCCTGTTCGAGAATACCGCCTTCAGGAACGGCATAGCTGCGATCAAAGATGCCAATGTTATCGAGTCCGAGAAAGCCTCCTTCGAAGACACTGTTCCCTTGGGCGTCCTTGCGATTTACCCACCAGGTGAAGTTGAGCATTTGCTTCTGGAACATGCGTTGCAGGAATCGGCGATCTCCCTTACCGGTGGCAGCTTTCTCGTTGCAGTAAATACGCCAGGCCGCGAGACCCTGGACGGGTGGGTTCACGTCGCTAAAGTTCCACTCGTACGCAGGAATCTGTCCGTTGGGATGCATGAACCAGGGTTTGTGAATGAGTTCGAGTTGTTTCTTAGCGAACTCCGGGTCTACGACGTAAAGCGCAATGGTTTGGAAAGCAAGATCCCACGCTGCAAACCATGGATACTCCCATTTATCGGGCATGGAAGTGATGTCAGCAGCCGAGAGATGGGTCCACGCGTCATTGCGTGACCGCGTTGTTGAGGAGTCGTCAACGCCAATCCGGCTTAAGACATCGTAGATGTAGTGCTGCTTGGTCCATAGCATGCCAGCAAGCGCCTGGCGCATTATGCTCGCTTCGTCACCGGTGATCTGATTTGGAATTACGGTGGCATAGAACGCGTCAGCCTCCTGACGGCACTTCTCGATGGCATCGCCGAACCACTGACCGTCGAAGCTAGTGTTGTTTGGCGGAGAAAGTTTCTCGCTGTGGCAGAGGTGGAGGTGGACCGCAGCGCAACCGTGCGCCGGCAGGTCCAGAAAATAGTGCGCCGCGGCTTTAGTTCCGCGTTGATCTGGGTTTACAGCCGACGTCTGACGGCGAACGATGTAGTTGTTAATGCCGTCCTTGACATAAGGTGAAGTATTGGGGACGCCGAAAATTCGCTCATTGTTTGTCTCGTTTTCGGTGAAGAGCAGCTGGTCGGCCCCATCGCAGCGGAGGTAGTAATTGCCGAGGTTGGGATGGGTAGCGTAAATAGTCGGACATCCAACGCCCCTGAAGTCAGTCAACACGGGCTTGATTCCACCGGGCACCCAGGACCAGGTGTTTCGATACCACAATGTGGGAAGCAGATGCAGCTTTGCGTTTTCTGGACCACGATTATGAACAGTAATACCAATTAGGATGTCTTCCGCTGCCACTTTGGCGTACTCGACGAAGACGTCGAAGTAGCAATCGTCGTCGAAGACACCGGTGTCGATGAGTTCGTATTCCAAATCGCTTCGAGTGAGTTTCTTATTGGTGAGGACGATGTCGTCGTAGGGATAAGCTCGTTGCGGGTACTTATACAAGTACTTCATGTAAGAATGAGTGGGCGTACTATCCAGGTAGAAATAG
>Ga0126373_10001185_pt1 | contig 18259 bp, 15 predicted proteins | sample PanSoiMetPlot_11_FD_92545 | JGI IMG/M metagenome (GOLD analysis project Ga0126373, IMG submission 92545) | Tropical forest soil microbial communities from Panama - MetaG Plot_11 | ecosystem: Environmental > Terrestrial > Soil > Tropical forest > Bulk soil | place: Panama | collected 2016-02-17 | reverse complement strand
CGCGATGCTGCTGATCTTCGGCATCGCGTTCGAACTGCCGCTCATTTTGGCGTTGCTGAACATGGCAGGAGTCCTCACCCACGCGCGGTTCCGCAAGTGGCGCCGGATGATCATCTTCCTGGTCTTCGCGTTCGCGGCGATCTTCACCCCGAGCCCGGACCCGCTCAGCATGCTGTTGCTCGCATTGCCGTGCGTCCTGCTCGTCGAGGTCTCGGAGATCTTCGTCTGGGCCAATGACCGGCGGCGGGCGCGGCAGGGCAGCCTGGAATTCCCCGGCCTCAGCCACGAGGAAGTGGCTGATTATGGCCTTGACCAGCCGCTCGGCGAGGAAACCAGCGCGGGCACGAGTGCCGGGACATCCAGCTAGACCTGGTTACCTGCGTGCTTAGCAGGCAAACGTCCGCTTAGTCTTGGCTCTATGCGGTCGCAGGCCAGCCCGGCAGGTCAGACCCCGGCGTCGCAATTGACCTCGTTCCGTCGCCTCTATGATTTCGACTTTGATGATTTCCAGGTAGCGGCCTGCGACGCCCTCGAAGGCGGTCACGGAGTGCTTGTCGCGGCACCCACAGGGTCAGGTAAGACCGTGATCGGTGAGTTCGCGGTGCACCTGGCGCTTGCGGCCGGGCGTAAATGCTTCTACACCACTCCCATCAAGGCGTTGTCCAACCAGAAATACAACGACCTGGTCAGTCGCTACTCTGCCGCCCAGGTCGGCTTGCTGACCGGAGACAACTCCATCAATGGCGAGGCGCCGATCGTGGTGATGACCACCGAGGTGCTGCGGAACATGCTGTATGCGGGCTCGGTCACCCTCGACGGTCTGGGCTACGTGGTTCTCGACGAGGTGCATTACCTCGCGGACAAGTATCGCGGCGCGGTGTGGGAAGAGGTCATCCTCCAGCTGCCGGAGTCGGTGCAGGTGGTCGCCCTGTCGGCAACAGTCAGCAACGCGGAGGAGTTTGGCGACTGGCTTGAGGAAGTGCGCGGCGGCACGACGGTGATCGTAGACGAGCACAGGCCAGTGCCGCTGTGGCAGCACATGCTGGTCGGGCGGCAGCTTTACGACCTTTTTGCCCGGAACGGGGCCGTCAGCCCTGAGCTTCGTCGCGCCACCAATCGAGGTTCTGCTGCGGGCAACGGAGGTAATGGCAAGCCAGGCCGGCGCGGGGCGCGCAGCGGGGGTGGGCAGAGCCGGAACGCCCAGCGCGGACGGCATCCCGTGCGCTACCGGCCGCCGCGCCGGGCTGAAGTCATCGAGAGACTCGATGCGGAGGGCCTGCTGCCGGCCATCACTTTCATTTTCAGCCGCGCGGGCTGCGATGCCGCAGTCGAGCAATGCATGGCGGCCGGCCTTCGGCTGACGACGCCGGAAGAGTCGGCTGAGATCGCCAGGGTGGCCGCGGCGCGGACACAGGGCCTGGCAGATGCCGATCTCACGGTGCTCGGTTACTCCAGCTGGCTGGCGGGCCTGCGGCGCGGTATTGCCGCGCACCATGCTGGTCTGTTGCCGGCCTTCAAGGAAGTAGTGGAGGAGTTGTTCGCGGCCGGGCTGATCCGGGCCGTGTTCGCCACTGAGACGCTTGCTCTCGGCATCAACATGCCGGCCAGGACCGTGGTGATCGAGAAGCTCGACAAGTGGAACGGAGAGCACCACGCGGCACTGACTCCCGGGGAGTACACCCAGCTCACCGGCCGGGCCGGACGCCGCGGCATCGACATCGAGGGGCACGCGGTCGTGCTCTGGCAGCCCGATATCGATCCGCAGGTAGTCCATGGGCTGGCCGGAACTCGGACTTACCAGCTGCGCTCAAGTTTCCAGCCGACCTACAACATGGCCGTCAATCTTGTTGGACAGCTCGGCAGAGAACGCGCTGCGCGGCTGCTTGAATCCTCATTCGCACAGTTCCAGGCCGATCGGGGGGTTGTGGGCCTTGCGCAGCAGGCGGCGCAACTGCGGACTCAGATCGCCGGTCTGGCAGTCAGCTGCGACCTAGGGGACATCGCCAGCTACGACGACGTCAGGCGCGAACTCGCGGTGCTAGAGCGCTCGACAGCTCAGCAGCGGGGCGAGCAAGCCAGGGCACAGGCAATTACCGCGCTGGAGAAGCTCAGGCCTGGGGACGTCATCCAGGTGCCAGGAGGACGGCAAGCGGGCGTCGCGGTCGTGCTGCAACGCGGCGGTGCCAGGTACGGCGGGCCGCTCCCGCTCGTGCTGACCGCGCGCCACCAGGTCAAACGGCTGTCGATGGCTGACTTTCCGGTGCCAGTCAGCCCCATCGAGCGGATCCGGATCCCGCCGTCGTTCAGCCCTCGATCCGCTGCTGCCCGGCGGGACCTGGCCTCGACCGTACGCAACAAGCTGGCCGGCCGGGAGCTGCCGCAGATAGCGCGAAACGGCCGCCGGGATGACGGCGCAACCGCCGAGATCGACGCGCTGCGCAGCCGGCTGCGAAAACACGCCTGTCATGGCTGTCCCGACTTGCAGTTGCATCTGCGTGACCTGGCCAGGAAGACGAGGCTGGAGCGCGAAGCAGAGTCGCTCGAAGGGCGGGTATCCGGCCGGTCACACGTACTAGCCCGAACGTTCGGCCGCGTCTGCGGAGCGCTGGAGGATCTCGGTTACATCTCCGGCGACAAGGTCACGTCAGAAGGCCGGCGGCTTGCTGCCCTGTATACCGAACTCGATTTGCTCGCCGCCGAATGTCTGCGCCGTGGCACGTGGGCCGGGCTGGGCCCGGCCGAACTGGCCGCCTGTGTCTCCGCGCTCACCTTCGAGTCGCGCCGCACCGACGAGACGAGCCCGGTGCGGTTGCCGCACGGCCGGTCGCGCGAAGTGCTGGCGGACATGGCCAGTATCTGGAGCGAGCTGGCGGCTGTGGAGAATGGCCATCATCTGTCGTTCCTGCGCGAGCCGGACGTCGGCTTCGCCTGGACCGTACATGCGTGGGCCGCGGGGACATCGCTGGACAAGCTGCTAGCGGGCGACGAGCTGACCGTCGGTGACTTCGTACGGGCGGTTAAGCAGCTAATGGACCTGCTGGGGCAGATCGCGGTCGCCGGCGGAGATGGTGAGCTGGCCAGAACCGCGCGCGCTGCCGTTGACGCGCTTCGCCGCGGTGTCGTGGCGTATTCGTCGGTAAGTTGAGTCCCTATGGTGATTCCCGTCCACGATGTCAACCCGGTTCGCCGGACACCGTGGGTCACTTACGCGCTTGTCGCCATCAACGTCGTTGTTTTCTTGCTGACCCCCGCGGCACTAGGCACGCTGGCCGCCAGGCCCGGTCCGTCGGCGTTGTGCCACCAGGCTGCGTTCTACGACCGGTACGCCGCGATCCCGCGCGAGCTCACGACCGGCAGGCAGCTGCGGCTAGTCCCGAACGGCGTGGCGGTGCGAAGCCCGCACGGTGTCGCGTGCGTGGTGCACCGGCCCGCGTACCACAAGTCGCCGCCACTGTCGGTGCTGTGGTCGATGTTCTTGCATGAAGGCTGGTTGCACCTGCTCGGCAACATGCTGTTCCTGGTGGTGTTCGGCAACAACGTTGAAGACCGCATGCGAAAGCTGCCATTCCTCATCTTCTACCTGGCCTGCGGCTACGTCGCTGCGTACGGATTCGCGCTCGCCAACTCGACGTCAACCGAGCCGCTCATCGGCGCTTCGGGCGCCATCTCTGGCATCCTGGGCGCCTATCTTGTGCTGTGGCCGCGCGCTCGGGTATGGAGCCTGGTCCCGTTCCTGCTCTTCCTGCCGCTGCGCATACCCGCATGGATCGTCCTTGGCTTGTGGTTCTTGCTGCAGTGGGCTTACTCGACTGGCCTGGCCGCGCCTGGGGCAGGGTCGGTCGCCTACCTGGCGCACGTGTTCGGGTTCCTGGCCGGGGTTATTGTTGGGCTCGCCTTGCGAGCGGCGACCCCGGCGCGGGTTAGCTGACGGCGGGCGCGAGGACTGGCAGGTCGTAAAGGCGCCGGACGCTGCTGCCCAGTCTGGTGATATCGGCCCCGTAGATGTGCAGGGAAATCGCGGTGTCGGCGCCGATGTTGCGCACCCGGTGAATGTCTCCGGGTGGTGCGAATCCGCCAACCTCGCCAGGGTCGTTCTGGCCGCGTCCTACTTCTTCCAGATGGCTGCCGTCCGCCGCGAGCCGGTATAGCTCCTCGTACTCCCGGCCTTGGATGACGCCGAACACGCACCAGGTCACGTGGTCGTGAATGGGCGTGACCTGATCGGGAAGCCAGACCATCGCGGTCACCGAGAACGAACCATCGGGCTCTACATGCAGCACGTGCTGGCGGTATCCGGCACTGTCACCCGCGCGTTGCATCGAAGTGAGGATTCCCGGTCCGGGCAGATGTGACCGAAGCTGAGCGGCGGCGAGCTCGGCTGTCTGCTGCCAGTCTGCGTGCTGATTGGTTGCGGTGCGGATGGCCGCAACCAGGTCGGCGAGGCTCGATGTCATGTCGTCCTCCGCGTCGGCAAGATCGGACCACACCAGGCTACGAAGGAAGCGGCCGCACACTCCAATGCCAATGATCCATGGGTCAATAGAGCCTAAATATGAATCGTGGTCGTGCGGGCTGGCAGGATGCGGACATGGGCAGCATCATGCTTTTGGACTCAGCCTCCATGTACTTCCGGGCGTTCTTCGGCGTGCCGCAGAGTATGACCGCGCCGGACGGCACGCCGGTCAATGCCGTCAAGGGCCTGCTCGACATGATCACCAGGCTGCTGCGGGCGAGGCATCCAGCGCAATTGATCGCCTGCATGGACGCGTCGTGGCGGCCGGCCTTTCGGGTGGCCGCGCTGCCCTCCTACAAGGCGCACCGCGCCAGGCCTGACGGCAGCGAGGAGGTGCCTGCCGCGCTCGAAGCGCAACTGCCCATCATCGTGGACGTGCTCGCCTCGGCTGGCATCAAGATGTCCTGGGCAGATGGGTATGAGGCCGACGACATCATCGGCACGCTATCGGCGCAGGCGAGCGATCCCGTCGAGGTTGTTACCGGAGACCGCGACTTGTTCCAGCTCGTCGACGACGAGCGCGACATCAGGATCGGTTACATCGGCAAGGGTGTGGCGAAGATGGAACTGGTGGACGAGGCCTGGCTGGAGGCGAAATACCAGATCCCTGGGCGCTCCTATGCGGCGTTCGCGGCGCTGCGTGGCGATCCGAGTGACGGTCTTCCCGGCGTGTCTGGAATCGGCGAGAAGAGCGCGGCAGCGCTGGTACGCGTGTTTGGGTCGGTGGAAGCGATCCTGGCTGCACTGGACGGCGGCCACGGCGGATTCCCGACGGGCACGCGGGCCAAGCTGGTAGCGGCCCGTCCCTACCTCGAGGCATGCATGCCGGTTGTGGCGGTCGCCACCGACGCGCCGGTCAAGCTGGAAGGCGGCGAGCTTCCAGCGGCCCCGGCCAGCAAGACCCGGTTGGCTGAGCTCGACGATCGCTGGGACCTCGGCTCGTCACTGGGCCGGTTGCTGTCGGCGCTCGCTGCTGGATAGCCTCGCAGGCGGGTCGCCTTGTACGGCAATGACGCTGGAGGGTGCGATGTACCGCGATAACGGTGGGCTCATCCCGGTTGGCAGGATCGGGCAGGTCGCGGCGGCGACCGCCAAGGCCGGCCTGGATGCGCTGCTGCTGACGCCCGGGCCGGACCTGCGCTACGTGACTGGCTACGACGCGCACCTGTCGGAGCGGCTGACCTGCCTGGTCATGCCAGGTGCCGGCGAGCCGTTCCTGGTGGTGCCGAGACTTGAGCTGCCCGCCGCGCAGGCCTCGCCCGCAGGACAACTGGACCTGGAGATCGTCGCGTGGGACGAAACCGACGATCCTTATGAGCTGGTGGCGCGCCGTCTGGGCCAGGTCGCGGCAGTCGGCCTATCCGACCGGATGTGGGCTCTCATGGTGCTGCGACTGCGCGCCGCATTGCCGCACGCACGCCAGGAGCTGGCAAGCGAGGCACTGCGGGATCTCCGTTCGCGCAAAAGCACAGAGGAGATCGCTGCACTCCTGGCCGCTGGCGAAGCCATCGACGGGGTGCATGCCATGGTGCCCGAGTGGCTGCGGCCGGGACGAACTGAGGAGCAAGTCGCGGCCGACATTAGCGACGCGATTGTGGCTGCAGGCCACGCGCGCGCGGACTTCGCCATCGTTGCATCAGGACCTAACGGAGCAAGCCCGCACCATACTGCCAGTGACCGCGTGCTTCACCCAGGCGACGCCGTTGTCGTGGATATCGGCGGCACTATGCCGTCTGGCTACTGCTCAGATTGCACACGCACCTATGCGATCGGAGAACCACCGGCCGAGTTCGCCCGTTACTACCAGGTGCTGAAGGACGCGCAAGAAGCGGCCTTCACAGCAGTGCGGCCAGGCATCGCTGCGCAGGACGTGGATGCGGCCGCACGTGAGCCCATCTCAGCGGCCGGCTACGGCGAGTTCTTCGTGCACAGAACTGGTCATGGCATCGGCCTGGAGACGCACGAGGACCCGTACATCGTGTCCGGCAACACCGAGCCATTGCAGCCCGGGCATGCGTTCTCGATCGAGCCTGGCATCTACCCCGGCCCGCACGGCGCGCGAATCGAGGACATCGTCGTGTGCACCAAGAACGGCGCACAGCGGCTGAATAACGTGACGCGCGAACTCGTCGTGGTGACGCCGTGATCGCCGTAACCGACCGCGAGGCCGCTGACGACACCCAGGCAGCCTTGTTCGAGCTGGCCAGAGAAGTGGCCGATGCCGAGCTTGCGCCGTATGTCGATTCCGCCGAACGGGCTGGAACTTTTCCGCGCGCGACGTTCCGCGTGCTGGGGCGAGCAGGGCTGCTCAGCCTGCCGTATAGCGAGAAGTACGGCGGCGGCGGCCAGCCCTATCAGGCCTACCTCCAGGTAGTTGAAGAGCTCGCGGGCGCCTGGCTCGCAGTGGGCCTGGGGGTCAGCGTGCACACCCTCACGTGTTTCCCGATCGCCACCGCCGGAACGGACCAGCAGCGCGAAGACTGGTTGCCCGCGATGCTCGGCGGCGACCAGCTAGGCGGCTACTGCCTGTCCGAGCCTGGCAGCGGCTCGGACGCCGCTGGCCTCGCGACGCGCGCAGTCGCCGATGGCGACGAATTCGTGGTTGATGGCGTGAAGGCATGGACGACGCATGGCGGACACGCCGACTTCTACACGCTGTTCGCGCGAACCTCTGGAGATGCCGCGGCTCCCGACCGGGCCAAGGGCATCAGCTGCTTCCACGTGCCCGCGGCGACGCCTGGCGTGTCCGCGGCACCGCCAGAGCACAAGATGGGCATGCGCAGCTCGCCCACGGCGCAGGTTCGGTTCGAGTCCGCCCGGGTGCCTGCTGGTCAACTGGTCGGTGAGCCGGGCCACGGATTCCGCATCGCCCTGGCCGCCCTGGACGCCGGCCGGCTTGGCATCGCGGCTTGCGCAACCGGCGTCGCCCAAGCGGCGCTCGACTACGCGGTCGAATATGCAAAGCAGCGCAAACAGTTCGGCCAGCCGATCATCGGCTTTGAAGGCCTGCAGTTCATGCTGGCGGACATGGCGACTGCGGTTGCGGCATCCAGGGCGCTATACCTGAGCGCGGCCAGGCGCAAGGACGCCGGACTGCCATACGGCCAGCAGGCTGCAATGGCCAAGCTGCTCGCGACCGACACTGCGATGCGCGTGACTACCGACGCGGTCCAGGTGCTCGGCGGCTACGGCTACGTCGAGGACTTCCCGGTTGAGCGGCTCATGCGCGAGGCCAAGGTGCTGCAGATAGTGGAGGGCACCAACCAGATCCAGCGCATGGTCATCGGACGCGAGCTTGCCAGGACTCCCTAACTAGCGGAACGATCCGGCGGTGAGCCCGGATATGATCCTGCGCTGCGCGAACAGCACGATTAGCGCGATCGGCAGCGTGATGATCACGACGGCGGCGTCGATGAGGTTGTAGAACGTCTGGTACTGACTCTGCCCGAGGTTCACTATCGCCAGCGGCGCCATGTAGTTGGACGGGCTGGTGATGAACGACAGTGCCAGCAGGAAGTCGTTCCAGCAGAAGATGAAACCCAGGATGCCGACGGTGAAGATCCCCGGGACCGCGACCGGGACGATGACCCGCCGCAGCGCCTGCAGCCGGGTCGCGCCATCGACGATCGCCGCTTCCTCCAGTTCCCGCGGGATCTGACTAAAGAAGCTGGTCAGGAACCAAGTGGCAAGCGGCATCGTGTAGATGAAATACACGATCACGAGACCGGCGAGATTGTCGAGCAGGCCGATGCTGCGGTAGGTGATGAACATCGGCCCCACCATCGCGATCACCGGGAAGAACCCTGCGACGAGCAAGAACCCCATGATCAGCTGCTTGCCGCGAATCTGGGTGCGGGCCAGCGCGTATCCGGCCAGCGAGGCAATGATGACCGTGAGGATCGTTGTCGACAGGGCCACGATCACGCTGTTGATCAACGCCCGGGTGAACACGTGCTGGGTCAGGATGGCGTGGAAGTTGCTCCAGGTGACATGGGCTGGCAGCAAGCTCGAAGTACCGGCCGCGATCTCCGGCTGGCTCTTAAGTGCCGTGATCACGATCCAGTAGAACGGGAACAAGCTGACCACGACGAAGATCGTGACCAGCACGTAAAAGCCTGACCAGCCAGCGGCCTTACCCGGACGCAACCGTCGCCTGGCTACTGGTTTTCGCGCGATCGTGCTAGTAGCTGCAGCCATGTGACCTCCCCGGACTAGACCACTTGCTCGGTTTTGAACGCAGTGACGTAGATGTAGGCGATGATCAGCGACATGACCATCAGCGCTACCGAGATCGCAGCGCCAAGCCCGTAGTTCGACTCGCCGTTCATGGCGAACCAGTTGAAGTAGGCGAGCACCTGGGTCGAGTTACCCGGCCCGCCGTTGGTCATCGCGTAGATGACGTCGAAGATCAAGAACGACGACAGCGTCCGGAAGATCAGCGCGACCATGAGCGCCGGCTTGAGCATGGGCAGTGTCAGCCGCCAGAACGTCTGCAGCGCGTTCGCGCCGTCTATCTTCGCCGCTTCGTAGACGTCATTCGGGATTACCTGCAGCCCGGCAAGGAGCAGCAGCGCCATGAACGGCGTATTGCGCCATGCGTCAGCGATCAGGATCGCCCCCCATGCGGTCCAGGTTTGCGCTAGCCACGTGGTGTGCGCGAGCGGGAGGTGCAGCTTGAGCAAGATGAAGTTCACGAAGCCGTTCTGCGGATCGAACATCGACTTCCACAGCAGGCCGGATACTACGGTCGGCACCGCCCAGGGAATCAGGATGGCGGCTCGTACGAGCGCGCGGCCGCGGAACCGGCGGTTGAGCGCGAGCGCGAGCGCCAGCCCGACGACCAGCTCGACAAACACCGACACCGCGGTGAAGCCGAGTGTCCGGTACAACGAGGGAACAAAGAGCCCGGCGGTAAACAGCTCTTTGTAGTTATCAACGCCCGCGAACGTGCCGAAGGTCGTCGGGAAGAGGTAGTCGGCGTGGTGGAACGAATTCCAGATGTTGTAGACCAGCGGAAACGCCGTGATCGCTAGCAGCACGATCACGGCAGGCGCGACGAGCCCGTACCCGAATCGCCGGTCCCGCGCCGCCAAGCTATAGCTGGCCGCACGTGGCTGCCGGCCACCAACCCGCGCCCCACCTGCCCGATGCGCTGTTGTGGCCGGACCGTCCGGTGAAGCCGGCGAACCCGGCTTCACCGCCAATGGGGCCGTACCGTCCTGCGGGGCCGACTCCGTCGGCCCCGCAGGAAGCACAGGTTCGTGCTTTGCGGTCACTAGGGCCTCACCCGCCCGATTGCACTGTCGAGAGCAGATCCTTCACTGTTGGTGCCGCTCCTGACAGTGCGGAGGACGCCGACGACTGGCCGGACAGTACCGAACTGATCATCGCCTGAAGCTGACTCGAGATCTGGGTGTAAACCGGAGTCACCGGACGCGGTGTCGCCGCTGCGAACACGGCCTGCTCCTGCTTGAAGTAGGGTGCCGCCGCGTATAGCTGCGAGTTGTATGCCGACTTCACTGACGGCGGGTCACCAGCTGAAATGGCGCGGGCGATCTGCGCCGAGTTGCTGCTCATGTACTGGATGAACTCCCACGCAGCAGCCTGGTGCGTGCTCTTGGCGTTGACCACAAGGTCGTCTCCGCCAAGCGATGCCTGCGGTGAGCCAACCGGGTTCGGGAAGGGCACCCAGCCGGTCTTGCCGTTGACGGCAGCACAGCTGGGCATGCAGCCCTTGCCGTCAGAGAGCGCGAATATGTACGGCCAGTTGAGTGCGAAGGGTGTCTGACCGGATAGCCAGGCATTCTGTACTTGGGACTCTTCCCAGGTGGATACCGCGGTCGGCGCGATGTGGTACTTGCTGATCGCGTCGAACATCATCGTCAAGACGCCGTTGTTGGCCGACGAGTTGAGGTTGCCGAGCTGCGAGGTCGAGATCTGGCCGCCCATGCTCTGGAAGGCGGTAACCGCTCCCTCGTACTTGTCGCCCTCGAAGGCTAGCCCCTCCTTGAGCTTCGAGTCCTTCTTCATGGCCGCGACAGCGTCGCTGAACAACTGCGCCGTCGTTGTGGGTGGAGTCTTGATCAGGTCGGTGCGGTAGTACAGCCCTTCTGCGTTGATAAACCACGGGATCGCGTAGACGCCACCCTTGACCTGCCCGGTAGCCATTTGGCCGGGGAAGAACGCGCTAGTGTTCGGGTGGAACTTGGTCAAGTCGGCCAGCCAGCCGGACTGAGCGAACTGGGCGGGCCAGATCACGTCAGAGGTGATCACGTCGGGTGTGCTTGACCCTGCTGTGAACCGCTGAGTGAGCTGCTCGAATGCCACATCAGATGTCGGGGACAGACTGAGAATCTGCACCTTGATATTCGGATGCAGCTTCTCGAAGGCCGTCACCGCTGTCTTGGTCGCAGTGCCCTCGGAGCCCAGGCCCTGAGTGGCAAACACAATGGTTTGCTTAGCGCTGGCCGACACCTGGCCGCCCGAGCTTGAACCGCTGCTGCCGCAGGCAGCCAGCCCGGCGACCAGCAACCCCGCGGCCGCCACCAGCACCGGACCTGTCTTGTTGTGCCACATGTGCATGTCGGCACTCCTATCTGTTTTATTTGGACCTTCTGTTACTCGGAGCGGACGATCTGCTTGAGTTCAGCCGAGAGCTCTGTGAGGGTCGCGCTGACGGATTGCTGTCCTGCAAGTGCCTGATGGACAGCACTGGAAATGGCAAGGCTGAACTGGTTGTAGTTGACGATCGCCGGGCGCGGCCTGGCGGTGAGGATGGCCTGCTTGAGGACGGGCAGGAACGGGAACCGCCGCACCAGCGACGGCTTCGTGTACAGCGAACTCCAAACCGGCGGAAGCGCAGAGCGCAGCAGGACCTGCCGCTCGCTGTCCTGACTGGTCATGAACTTGATGAAGGCGAGTGCCGTCAGCTGGTGCTGGGAGTAAGCGCTGATGGCCAGGTCAGCGCCGCCGAGTGTGCTCACTCCCGGGCCGTGCACACCCGGCAGCGTCGTGACCGCAAACTTGCCAGCCACTTTGTTACCTGGCGTCCTGGTGCTTGCCTCGCCGTACACGTAGGGCCAGTTGCTCAGGAACAGCAGCTTGCCTGCTTCGAAAGCCTGGCGCGAGGCTTCCTCGTTCCAGCCCAAGGCAGCCTTAGGTATCCAGCCTTGACGCAGGCCACCGACCATGAAGGACAGCGCGCGAGCAGACTGTGGGGAGTCGAGCGTGACCTTAGCGGCGTTGGGAGACAGGATCGACCCGCCGGCTGACTGAACAGTCTCCGAGAAGTTGACCGTCAGCCCCTCGTATGCCTGCAACTGCGTGCCATAGCCGCCGAGCCTGAACTTTGGCGCGATAGTCGCGGCCATCGTCGCCAGCTGCGCCCAGGTGACAGGCGGCTTAGCGCCCTCGGCCTTGAGGATGTCCTTGCGGTAGTAGAGCAAGGTTGCATTGCTGGTGAACGGCACCGCATACAGGCGCCCTTGGTAGGTAGCTGTAGCGACTGCGGGCGACAGGAAGTCGGACAGCGGAACCGAGTTCCTGCTGATTGGCGTGATCCAGCCGCTCGACGCGAATTCAGCAGTCCAGATGACGTCCAGGCTCATCACGTCATACGCGCTGCTTCGCGCCTGGAGGTTGGCGACGAGCTGGGCATACTGATCGTCGGCGTCGTCGGGGAGGTAGATAGGCGTCACCTTCTGGCCCGGATGTGCTGCGTTCCATTGCGCGACAAGCGGTGCCAGGTAACTGGTGTCGACCCTGCCGGTCGCAAATGTGATCGGGCCGGTCCCAGTGATTGCCGTGCTACGGACGGCCGTCTGTCCGCTAGTACTCGCCGACATCGCCTGCGGGACCATAGAACACGCCGTAGCGAGCATGCAGAGCGCAGCAAACGAGGTGATCGCGGATACCCGCGACGCCATCGTCGCCCGGTTCCGGCCATATCCGATTTGCCGCACTGGTCCGCCTTCTTCGAGAGATCGACGGGCTTAGCTGCCCGGCTGGGTACAAGTCACACATAGTTCAGCCGGTACATGCTTGTTATATACGCGCGTTAGGTATCAGTCAACGAACATTCGGGCCAGCGGGCCGACGCGCGGCGTGCGCAACATGCACGGCTATGTCACCATGAAGATCAGGTGTTGCTGGCCAGCCCGGCAGCAGGCCAGCACGGGCGGAAGGGGATACGCCATGCGCATGCCGCTGCTTGCGCTCCTGGCGAAGGAGCCTGCGCATGGCTACGAGCTGAAGAGCCAGCTCGAGCAAATATTCGGTGAGGCATACCCAACGCCCAACATTGGCCAGATCTACGTGACGCTGCAGCGGCTCGAGCGGGACGGCCTGGTACAGAGCCAGGACGTGGTGCAGGCAACGCGGCCGAACAAGCGTGTCTACGAGCTGACCGGCGCTGGCCGGGAAGCGCTGCTGAGCTGGATCGACAGGACGAGCGAAGGACCGCGGGTACGGGATGACTTCTTCATGAAGCTCGTGCTCAGCCAGATGTCAGGCACGTCTGACCGTCTCGGGCTCATCAACCGGCAGCGCCGGCACTACCTGGGCCAGATGCGCAGTCTCACAGATCTTGCGGCCGTCACGAGCTCGCAGATCCCGCGCCTGCTGATCGAAGGTGCCATCTTGCACCTGCAGGCCGACCTTGACTGGTTGCAACGTTGTCAGGAAGAACTTGTGTGATCGGCGATAGCCAGCGTTTACTGCTGCGCGCGACAGGCCTGACCAAGACCTTCAGCGGCGATGGCGTCGTGCTACCGGCAGTGCGCGGGGTGGACCTGCGAGTGCCGCAGGGCGAATTCGTCGCGATCACTGGCCCCTCTGGATCAGGCAAGTCCACCTTGCTGCACATGCTGGGCGGGCTCGAACGTCCGACCAGCGGCGAGATTTGGCTCGACGGGCAGCGGGTTGACGGCTTGAGCCAAGCGCGCTGGGCGGTGCTGCGCCGGCGCCACATCGGGTTCGTGTTCCAGTTCTTCAACCTTGTTTCCAACATGACGGTCGCCGACAACGTCGAATTGGCTGCGCTCATGGGCGGCGCTACCCGCAGGCAGGCACAAGCGCGGAGACAAGAACTGCTGGCCGAGCTAGACCTAGCAGCGAAAGCCGATGCTGCGCCGACCAGGCTGTCCGGAGGTGAACAGCAGCGAGTTGCGCTAGCCAGGGCGATGGCCAACAAGCCGAGCCTGCTACTCGCCGACGAGCCAACGGGCAATCTGGACAGCGCCTCTAGCAGTGCGGTGTTGCGGCTGCTCGCCAACGCGCACGCTAGCGGCCAAGCGATCCTGCTCGTGACCCACGATTCCCGAGTCGCAAGCGCGGCCGACCGGGTGATCAGCCTCTTCGACGGCACAGTGGTTGACGACGTCCCGATGTCAGTTGTGCACACGCCGATGCCATTGCCAGACGTCTTGCGACTGCGCGGCTGAGCGCGGACCGCTATGCGGGCAATGGCGAGGTGGATCAGGGCCGACCTGCGAGCCAGTGCTGGGCGCGCACTGGCAGTAGCGGGCGTTGTCGCTGGCGTCGTCACCGCCTTGCTGCTGTCGGCAGCATTGTTGCAGGGCACCACGAACCCGTGGCAAGGGCTGTTCACAGCAAGCAGAGGCGCACACATCTGGCTGCACCTGGCTCCCAGCACGCCGGTACGCCAGCTGAGCTCGGAAGTGCCAGGCATCGACGCAATCGCTGGCCCGTATCCGGCGACAGCGGCGACAGTGCTTCATGGTGATCAGCGCACACGGGTTGAACTGCGCGCGATGAACACGCAGTTGCCTGCCATCGGCAAGCCGATCGTGACCTCAGGCCGATGGCTGACGGGCTCGCAAGTTCACGGCGTGGTCCTCGAGTCCACTTTCGCCCAGGCCATGCACGTCAGCGAGGGCGACATGCTCGTCCTGCAGAGTGTTGAGGAGACCGCCAGGCTGCGGGTGCGAGTTACAGGCATCGCAGAAACCTCCGATCAGGGCTTCTATCCCGATCAGACGCCCGGGCTCATCTGGGTCCTGCCTGGCCTGCTGCGACAGATAGAGCCAATAGTCGGCCGCACCGAGGAGATCGTGGGGCTACGGATAGCCGAACCCGCTGCCACCGACGTCGTCGTCCAACAGGTCGTCACCCAGCTTGGCAGCAGCGCAGTAGGAACCGTTTCCACCTGGCAGCAGGTCAAGCAGTCCATGGCCAGGCGCGATCCACTGCTCGGGCTGCTGCTCGCGCTCTTCGGCCTGATGTCGCTGGGGGCCGCAGTCCTCGCGATCGTTAACGTGACCAGCGGCCGCGTGCTGATCCAGAACGCCGAGCTCGGCATGCTGAAGACGCTCGGCTTCACTCCCGGCCAAGTTATGACGATGCTTACGGCCGAGCATGCGATCTTGACGGTTGGCGGGGTCGTCGTTGGCCTCATCGCCGCACGCCTGCTAACGCCGGTGTTGCTAGGCCGCGTGCCAGGAGTCAGCCCAGCCACGGCAATAGTTCCGAGCGGGTGGGCATTGCTCATAATGGGGGCCACGGCCGCTGCTGCGCTGCTGGCCACGGCCGTTCCAGCCTGGCAGGCGGGGCGGGTCCGGCCGATCGCCGCTGTCCGGGCGCATCCGCCAGGCCGGCACCTATCGCGGCTGGCAAGCACTGCCATGGCAGCCCGGATGCCACCAGCCATCGTGCTCGGTGCAAGGGCCGCGTTCGTGCGCAGGCTATCGGCTGCGCTCACGATCGTCGGGCTCGCGATACCGATGCTGATGATCACCATCGGTCTTGGATTCTGGTCGACGCTGGACGATGTTCAGCGCAACCCCGCCGACATCGGCCTGGCGGCGAGCCTGACCGTCGCGCCGGGCTCACTGCCGCTGCCGCAGGCGCAGCGATTGCTCCGGACAGATCCCCAAGTGCAGGCGTACTACGGCTGCGTGCGGGCCTCGGCGCTGGTACCGGGCCAGACGACGACCATAACCACGCTCGGAATGGGCACCTCCGCCCGGCCGTATCCATTCCATGTGGTTGAAGGGCGCCTGTATCACGCACCTGAGCAGGCAGTAGCCACGCAGGCGCTGCTGGACTCGCTCGGGCTCAACGTCGGACAGTTCGTCCGGATGTGGTTTGGCGGCGTACCGGTCACTTTCCATATCGTCGGCCGGATCATCGATCCGCAGTACGACGGCGAGGTGCTCGCCTACGGCACGGACACGCTTGCAGACGAGGGAGCACCTGCCCCTGTCGGCTTCTTTAGCGTCGTGTTGCGCCCCGGTGTGAGCCCGCAGGCCGCCGCGGCCAAGCTGAGCCGGGCCTCAGCTGCCCGGCTCGACGTCGAACAGGTGGTCAACCCTGCGAACCAGCTAGGCATCGTGCACGTGGCGCTGGCCTCGCTCATCGCGGTGTTGTCACTCATCGGGCTGGCAAGCTTGCTGACCGCCTCGCTGCTCGGCCACCGCGATCACCAACGAGACCTGGGCGTGCTGCGTGCCATGGGCCTCACGCCAGTGCAGGTACGTGCCACTTTGATTGTGCGGACCACCGTGCTGGCACTTGTCGCCATCGTGATCGGAGTATCGCTTGGCCGCATGGTCAGCACCACTCTGGTCAGCGCCGTGTCGCAGTTGTACGGTCTCGGCGCTGGCATTGGCAGGCCGCCTGCACTCGGCACTATCGGCACTGCCGCTGTCCTGGCACTTGCGGCTGCGGCCCTCGCCGGGACACTGCCAGCCCGGACAGCACTACCCGCAGTTGCAGTGCTCGGACCGTGACACGAGGCTGACTAAGCCGACCTGTGACCGATCGCGAGCCCGCTGTCGGGGTCGAAGAACTGCAGGTTCGTGGTGTCGACAGCGAGAGTCGCCGACGACGACGGCTTAATCGAGCTTCGAGCGGCTACTCGTGCCGTCCACTGGGTCTTGTTGTCCGCCAGCGGGATGGCCTCGTCGTCCTCGCCCCGCTCCCGGGCTTCGGCGATGCTCGCGTGCTCCACCGGCGGAGCGTCGATCGAGAAGATCACGTGGATCTCGCTGCCAAGCAGTTCGGTGACGCTGGTCTGCACGGCCATCGTGGACCAGGATTTATCAGCCAGCTCAGCGTCTTCGAAGTCGGAGGGGCGGACGCCGAGGATGACATCCTTGCCGAAGTAGGAGTCCAGTCCAGGACGGGACGCAAGGAGCGCATCGCTTACCGATAGCCGGTGCCCGGCGAAGGCGACAGCCGCGCCGTCGTCGCGGACGAGCTTTGCGCTGGTGAAGTTCATAGCGGGGGAGCCAATGAAGCCCGCAACGAAGAGGTTTACCGGTGAGTTGTACAGCGCTTGTGGCGTGTCCACCTGCTGCAGCTTGCCATCGCGCAGGACGCAGACCCGCTGGCCCAGCGTCATGGCCTCGACCTGGTCGTGCGTGACATAAACCGTGGTCACGCCAAGGCGCTCGTGCAACTGTGACAGCGAGGCGCGCATCGAGACGCGGAGCTTGGCATCGAGGTTGGACAGTGGCTCGTCCATGAGGAAGGCTTGCGGTTCCCGCACGATAGCGCGGCCCATCGCTACTCGCTGACGCTGGCCACCGGACAGCGCCGCTGGCTTGCGCTTGAGGTAGTCCTCCAGGCCCAGCATCTTGGCCACATCAGCCACCCGCCGCTTGATCTCGTCCTTGGGTGTCTTGCGCTGCTGAAGACCGAATGCCAGGTTCTGCTCGACCGTCATGTGCGGGTACAGCGCGTAGTTCTGGAACACCATCGCGATGTCACGGTCCTTGGGCGGCAAGTCATTGACAATGCGGCTGCCGATCGTGATCGTCCCCGCAGTTATGTCCTCAAGGCCCGCGATCGATCGCAACGCCGTCGACTTGCCGCAACCGGACGGGCCGACAAGGACCATGAACTCGCCATCAGTAATGTTCAGGTTCAGGCCGTCGATGCCCTTCACGCCACCCGGGTAGACCTTGTCAACTTGGTCCAGCACGATCTGCGCCATCGTCGCCTCCGATTTGGTCTCGTCGCCCGACCGCCATGAGCTGTTCTGCCGGAGCGTACCTGCAGTACTCGTGGGCGGCTATCCGCCAGATCAGCACGTTACGGGAGCGTAAGGCCCGTTATGGTTTCGTTATCTAGCCAGACGGGGGTGACTAGAGCGCGGGCACGCTACGGTTGCCGCGTGGAAGAGACCAACCGGACGATCATCGCGCTGCTGGCCGAAGACGGGCGGATGAGCTTCACCGAGCTCGCCCGGCGCACCGGCTTGTCAGTGTCGGCCGCACAGCAACGAGTCCGGCGACTGGAACAGCGCGGAGTCATCAAAGGTTACGGCGCGGTCATCAGCGCCGAGGAGATCGGCCTGCCCCTGACGGCCTTCGTCTCCATAAAGGCGTTCGACCCTGCGGCACCAGACGATGCTCCTGAGCGCCTCGCTCACCTTACTGCCATCGAGGCTTGCCATAGCGTGGCCGGAGACGCGAGCTACATTCTCAAGGTGCGAGTGGCATCGCCGCACGAGCTTGAGGACTTGCTGCAGGAGATCCGGGCAGCCGCGAACGTGTCCACGCACACGACCATCGTGCTGAGCACGCCGTTCGAGAGCCGACCGCCTCGAGTCTAAGAGGCTGACATCCAAGCCGCTCGAGTCTAAGAGGCTACTGCGAATAGCCGCAGCGGCGCATGGACCTGTATGCCGGCCGGGACTATGGCAGCTGTGCCGCTGTGCTCAGCAGCGACCGCCGCTATCTCATTGGTTCTTGCAGCTACCACAGTCGCGCCGTGCAACAACGT
>Ga0126373_10001184_pt1 | contig 18268 bp, 14 predicted proteins | sample PanSoiMetPlot_11_FD_92545 | JGI IMG/M metagenome (GOLD analysis project Ga0126373, IMG submission 92545) | Tropical forest soil microbial communities from Panama - MetaG Plot_11 | ecosystem: Environmental > Terrestrial > Soil > Tropical forest > Bulk soil | place: Panama | collected 2016-02-17 | reverse complement strand
TCGGCGAGAAACTCATATCAGTGATCCGTTGGTGGGAAAATTACACTAGCCGCACTGGCGACGTGATGAACAATAACCCGTCACCCGGCAACAAAGCCGGAGGCCTAACCACCATCCTGGAAAAATCACTCGGCGCAGCCGTTAAAGGAGGGACCACAACTCTTACGGGCGTCTATCACTACGCGGAACCAGTCACAACGAGGGGCTTCGTCTATATGGACACGCCGGGCTACGATCCGGTTTCGGCGACCGGACAAGTGGCCGGAGGCGCCAACATTCTGGCATTCACGACAGGTCGAGGGTCCGCCTATGGCTGCAAGCCCGTGCCATCGACCAAGCTTGCCACTAATTCTGACATTTTTCGCCGGATGATTGACGACATGGACATTAATTGCGGCGATATCCTTGATGGCGTGTCAATCGAAGACAAGGGTCAAGAGATCTTCGAACATTTATTGCGCATAGCGTCCGGCGAACGCACGAAGTCAGAAATGCTCGGCTATGGTGATGCCGAATTCGTACCGTGGCAAATTGGCGCGACGATGTGAGCGCGTTGAATCGATGCCGTCAGGGCTCGGCTCGCTGCCGGTTGCGGACGTTGCTGCCTGACTAAGCGCTTCGCCGTCGACAGCTCGCGCGACCATCTTGCAGCTTTGCAATTCGATGCGGATCCCTTACATTGTGCTTATCGTTAACAACCGAAAGGAGGTGATCCAGTGTCTCATTGTCTTTCGCCGCGGTCATCGGCGTCCGTGAGCTGGATTTCCCCTTGGGCGGAGATCCGCGGCGGGTAAAGCAGCTTACCGGTCGTTATCGTCCGCGGTTCGACAATGGAAGGACTGCCCGAAAGGGCAGTCCTTCGTGCTTATGGGCGATGAGCGGTCGGCGGATTTTCGACCCCAAAGTGGCCACCGAGACCCGGCAGGTTGGCGCTAGCTGACAGGCATATGCCGCGGCCGGTGTGCGACGACTGGCGCAGCAGGACGCAGGGGGAAGTAAGCATCGGCTCGAGCCGTCCACGGATTGGAGAGCAACTCCGGCAGAGGAGGAGCTTTGTTATCGCCAGACTGTGCCCAATTCGTTCAACCATGCAATTGCGTGGTATGGTGGCACAAACGGTTGCAATCCCGGCTTTTGACCCTTCCTAACGCAACGTTATGGGTGGGCATCTGATTGATACGCACGGCTGCGCGGTGCCCTCTCGCTTGCAATTTGTGGTATCCTCTTTGCCTGCAACTTGAAGTGCCCGTCGCCTATGACGGCACCTCTTCGGTCATAACCTCGAATGACGTCAGAGTGCAGGGCCCGAAGCTGGTGACCAGGGCGACATCAGTCGCATCTCGACCCCGCGCCATCAGAATTCTACCGATGCGCGGTTCGTTGTGGCGTGCGTCAAAAGTGTACCAGCGATCGCCAAGGTAGACTTCGAACCACGCGGAAAAATCCATCGATTCCTCGGCCGGCGGTACGCCAACATCACCGAGATAGCCGGTGCAATAGCGCGCTGGAACGTTCATGCAGCGACACAAAGTCACCGCAAGGTGTGCGAAATCGCGACACACCCCGCGCTTCTCGGCAAAAGCGTCCCATGCAGAGCGCGTCGGCCGCGCGTGTTCATAACCAAAGGTCAGGTGCCGGTGCACGAAATCGCAGATGGCCTGGACCAGTGCCCACCCTTTGGGGATATTGCCAAAAAGCGACCAAGCGGTCTCGAGCAGTCGATCGGTTTCGCAATATCGACTACCGAGGAGATAAACGAGCACGTCCGCGGGAAGGTCCTCAAGAAGGTGCTGATGGGCGTCGTGGCTCACCTCGTCTGGTGCTCCACTATCGTTGATCAGAAAATCCGTTGAGATCGTCAGTGGACCTGTAGGTGCCACAATTCGCCCGCAGCGATTGCCGAAGCCGTCACAATATTCGCGCAGCTCGACGTGGGCGTCGAAGTGTGGATCATCGCGCGCGACAAGGTTCGACTCACGGGACGGATGGACTCGCAGCGCCAGAATCATCGGCGTTGGCTTGGGCGATTCGTACGAAATACGGTACCCGGCACGGATCTTCATCGAGTCTCTCGTGATACGTCCACCTTAGAGATTTATTTGCTGGCCGAAAGTCTGTTCTGCGCGAACCCAAGAAACAAGCGGTCGCCCTCATAAAGCGAGGGCGCCCGGGGGGGCCGCCTATAACGTGGCCCCGTTGAGTGCGCGCCGGTCCATCAATTCCAAAGCGCGCCGGCGGTGCGGTCAAAGCCGCAGGGCATGGCCCAAACCACCTCAGGCGTGCCGGATTGAACACTTACCTTGACTTCCATGCCGACGGGGTCAGACGGAAATCCAATGAATGTGCCATGGAGCGGGATGGCGTGGCTGGGGTCGCGCACAACTGCGACGACGACAAGATTCTTTTTGCCGACGCTACCGGTTGTCGGATCGAAATCAATCCAGCCGGCGGCGGGCAGATAGATCTGAGCCCACGCATGGGTCGCGCCGTGACCGGTAGCATCGGCCCGCTCCGAGGCGTGCTCGAGAGGGGTCGCGAGATACCCTGACGCAAATCGCGCGGCGAGACCCCAGGCCCGAGCGGTCTCGATCATCAGCATCGCGAAATCGCGACAGCTACCGTGCCGAACCCGGAGCGTTTGCACCGGTTCCTGGATTCCCTTTTCTTCGCGCCTGCGGTAGTGGAACTGGCGATGGATGCCCTGGGTCAGTCGGGTGAGAAGCTCGAGGGTGTCAGTCGCTCTTTCGAAAGCAAGGAATTGTCGAGCCCAGCGACCAACCTCGTCGTCCGGATCGGGGTGGTGGCGTTCGATACAGCATGCCAGGTCCGGCATCTCGTCGGCGCGGTACTCGAAGGGGAAGGTTTTGGCCCAGTCCTCGATTTCCAGACAGGAAGCATCGGGGGGTGAATGTTCGAGGTAGACCGTGCTCTCGAACCTTAACTCTTTTGAGCGCCGGCCAGAGAATCGTGCAACGCCCACGTGATTGCCGAACGCATCTTGCTCGAAGTTCAGGCTCTTGGGCTCAGGGATGATCTCGAACTTGGCGTCGAGCACCCTTTGATCGTCCGAGTCACGAGGACGTAACATCATCCGATGTTCCCCGAAGGCGACCGGCCGCCAATATCGGTACGTCGTGACGTGTCGAATAGTGACTACGGGCATGACCACTCCATAAAACAAACATGCACGATTCGGGCCATGCCGACACTGAAGATGTCGTCACGTCGACCGGGTTGAGATGTCGTCACGTCGACGGCTTGTCGCCCCGGGGAAAATGCGCTTGATAGCCATCGATTTTGCGCCAAACCTGGGTCGGTGCCCGGTTAACATCAGAAGCGGTAGAACAGGGATGACCGGGTCAGCGGATCAATTGCTCGCTTTCGGCGATCCTTTGCCGTTTACAACTCATAATAGCAACAATCGGTCGCCGTTCGTCATTGTGTGTGATCACGCTGGTCGATGCCTCCCGCGACGACTTGGGACGCTCGGGCTGTCAGACGCGGATCTCCAACGGCACATTGCGTGGGATATCGGCGCCGCTGCCGTGGCGTCCCGTTTTGGCGATATGCTAGGGGCCATCGTCATCAGCCAGACTTACTCGCGCCTCGTTATCGACTGCAATCGACCGCTGGGATCGCCGACCTCGATTGTCGAGGTAAGCGAACAGACAAGGATTCCCGGCAATGTCCGGATAACCAGCGCCGATAAAGACAGACGGGCGCAGGAGATCTTTGAACCGTATCACCGCAGGATCACGCAGGAGCTGGACCGCCGCTGCACCGCAAGCGAACCAACCGTCCTGATCGCCATGCATAGCTTTACGCCGCGCTATCTGTCGGTGGAGCGCCCATGGCATATCGGCCTACTCTATCGGCACGTCGGCTTTGCCCGTGCGCTGATCGACCTGTTACGCGCCGAAGACCTGATCGTCGGAGACAATGAGCCCTACCGGGTCTCGGATGACACCGACTACACGCTGCCCATCCATGGTGAGCGCCGCCACTTACCTCACGTTGGTATCGAAATTCGCCAGGACCTGATCACCGAGGAATTGGGTCAGCGAGAGTGGGCGACGCGGCTCGCGCAGTGGCTCCCAAAGGCTTATCAGCGACTATTATCGGGCGAGACCAACGCGTAATGTCTGCGGTATCATGGTATTGCAACTTCAATCCCAACCGACTTTCCGTCGCCTGACGGGGCGCCTTTACGGGCAGGGGCGCCGCCAGGGTGGGTAGCGCACAGAATCACCCTCAGGTTCGACAGAACGCACGTTGCTTTGTGAGTGGTTTCCAATCGCTACCGACCTTCGCTTTGAACGTGACGGTTCTTTTTGCCGCACCGACCGCAGTCAAAAGCCCTCTTTGGATGTTGACGTTGGGGGACTGTCGGTTGGGGCCGCCGGCAAGCCGCGAACCAGGCGGCTCGCCTGCGCTGCCAGGCGCGACACGCAGGACTTTATGCCCAAGCGACGAAGGCTTGGCGAGCGCCGTGCTTCACCACGACCGTCAAGCTACAGCTACGAGTGGTTGGCAAACTGCCCGCGTTTGTTCGAAATTGGACGCCACCCGACGCGCCGCCGCTTCGATGGCCATCTAGGTCGTCAGCCGATCCGTTATCTCGCTGATGCCGACCTCGGGACCTGAGCAGGAGACGATGCGAGGTCATGTCAAAGTTTGACGCGCGCGTGTCATGGCGTGAGGGGACGAGCGATCGCGGTTGCAATGAGCCGAATGGTCGCGGCGACACTGTCGCCCAGACGACTTGCCAATGGCGAGTAGCAACAGGTGGAACTGCCGTAGGAGCACGTTGGACCCGAACCAAAGGACCTGGCTCAACTGTGTGTTGCCGAAACGAGCAAGAACGACAAATGACCGTGACGAGCGTGTGAACAACTATCAACAAAGTCAACCGATCCGGGTGTCGTTAAGAACGGGCATTCCAAGATCGGGATTCACAGCTCGGTGTTAACGTGGTTAAGGCCAGCATGACAGATTGCAGTCGCGGTTAAGTGCGTGAAAGTAGCGCGCGCTCCTTTGAACGACCGCGGATCTACCCATCAACCCAATCGACGCGACCGAAGGGTGGAGGGAAGCCGATTCCAACAAGTGAATTTAGGGAACAGAAGGTGCGTGAAAAGCGTTGAGTTTTGTGTTATATTGTGGGCTGAGAGAGTCGATGCTGCTAGGCGTTTATGTTTAACGTCAAGTTCGGCGCGACGCGCGCAGTGACTGTGGCGTTGAGCGAGAGCGATTCTGTCAATTCATTCATCGAGCCCCCTTGAGCGGGGGCGGTCGGAGTTTCCGACCACTATAATTACGCGACGCCGACTGGTCGGCCGATCGCGAGGGCGAACGGGCCGCAGTGCCTGGAGACTATAGGATTGCCGAGCACGTGTGCGGTGCGCACACACCACTGGTCCAGTGGGCCAGTGTACGAATAAACACGACCGGATCTTTGCCTTATTGCTGGAGTTTCATTTGGCTTATTGCACTAGGAAGGATCTGCTTAGATAATCGGCAGGTCGCACATTTTGAGAGCTGAAGTGCACACTATGTCACGTTGCTGGAGGGTCACGGCGAGTGTCCAATTTTCGCCAGACCAAAGTCGATTCGATACGGGGCATTCGATAGGGGGTCAGGGACTAGGCCGAATGCTCTGGTATGAAATTCGCTTCGGCAGTGAAGGTAAAGGCGCAACGCCAAGAGGAGGCCATGTCGGACGATCATCTCTTTAGTACCTTCGTAAGGTCCTACGAGGCGCGTCGTGAAACGGAGATGTCCCTAGCGGAGTACCTAGAGGCCTGTCGAGGGGACCCGATGCGATATGCAAACGCAGCGGAACGGCTTCTAGCTGCCATCGGGGACCCCCAGATGATCGACACGGCCAAGGACCAACGCCTTGGCCGAATTTTTTTGAATCGGACCATCCGCGTCTATCCGGCATTCTCAGGATTTTACGGGATGGAGGAGACGATCGAACGGATCGTCGCGTTCTTCCGCCACGCGGCGCAAGGGCTAGAAGAGCGTAAACAGATTCTCTACCTGCTTGGGCCTGTTGGCGGCGGCAAGTCGTCGCTGGCCGAGCGTCTCAAGTCACTCATGGAGATGCATCCAATCTACGCCCTCAAGGCCGGTGATGAGATCAGTCCTGTGTTTGAGAGTCCCCTCGGACTTTTTGATCCCGACGTCATGGGGGCCATGATCGAAAAAAGATACGGCATCCCACCGCGGCGCCTAACCGGGTTGATGAGTCCATGGTGCCTCAAGCGGCTTGAAGGGTTTGCCGGCGACATCTCGCAGTTTCGCGTCGTAAGGGTCCAACCTTCGCGCCTGCGGCAAATCGCCATCGCCAAGACCGAGCCCGGCGACGAGAACAACCAGGATATCTCTTCGCTGGTTGGTAAGGTCGATATTCGTAAGCTCGAGACCTTTGCCCAGAATGATCCGGACGCCTACAGCTATTCCGGTGGCCTCAATCGTGCCAACCAGGGTTTGCTGGAATTCGTCGAGATGTTCAAAGCGCCGATCAAGATGCTGCATCCGCTGTTAACCGCTACACAGGAGGGCAATTACATCGGCACGGAGAACATCGGCGCGATTCCGTTCTCCGGTATTGTCATGGCGCACTCCAACGAGGCGGAATGGCAGAGTTTTAAAAGCAACAAGAATAACGAGGCTTTTATCGATCGTATCTGTGTGATCAAGGTTCCCTATTGTCTGCGGGTGGCCGAAGAGCAGAAAATCTACGAGAAGCTCATTCAAGGGTCTGAACTCGTCGGCGCGCCTTGCGCGGCGGCGACGCTCGAGACGCTGGCACGCTTTACCGTGCTGTCTCGCTTGCGCAAACACGAGAACTCAACGCTATACGCGAAAATGCGAGTCTATGATGGCGAGAGTCTCAAGGAATCCGATCCAAAGGCGCGCAGCATTCAAGAGTACCGTGACGCTGCTGGCGTGGATGAGGGCATGGATGGGGTGTCGACCCGGTTTGCCTTCAAGGTGCTCGCGGCTACATTTAACCATGACACAACGGAAGTTGCTGCCGACCCGGTCCACCTTCTTTACGTGCTTGAACAGGCGATTCGCCGTGAGCAGCTCTCCGATGAGGTGGAAAAGCGCTTCCTTGAATTCATCAAAGCCGAACTCGCTCCACGTTACGCAGAGTTCATCGGCAACGAAATCCAGAAAGCTTATCTCGAATCATACTCTGACTACGGGCAAAATCTGTTCGATCGCTATGTCGACTACGCTGATGCTTGGATAGAGGATCAAGACTTCAAAGATCCTGACACCGGTCAGTTGTTGGATCGGGAGCTTCTCAACCAGGAGCTTACCAAAATCGAGAAGCCAGCGGGGATCGCCAATCCGAAAGATTTCCGCAACGAGATCGTAAAGTTTGCGCTACGATATCGGGCCAACAATGGCGGTAAGAACCCCACGTGGACGGGGTACGAAAAGATCCGCGAGGTGATTGAGCGTCGGATGTTCTCCCAAGTCGAGGATCTGCTCCCAGTCATTTCATTCGGATCCAAGAAGGATGGCGAAAGCGAAAAGAAGCACGGGGAGTTCGTGAAACGTATGGTGGCCCGTGGTTACACCGAGCGACAGGTCCGTCGCTTGGTTGAATGGTACATGCGCGTTAAGCAAGCCGGCTAAGGCAGACCGGAGTGGCTATGCACATCGTCGACCGCCGCCTGAACCCGAGCAGCAAGAGCCTTGAGAACCGCCAGCGATTCTTGCGGCGCGCCAAAGCGCTGGTCCGGCGGGCGGTTCGCGATTGTACCCGGGGCCGTGACATTCCGGATATCCTCGAGGGCGGCGAAGTGAGTGTCCCGCTCGACGGGGTCGACGAGCCGCGGTTGCACCGCGGCTCTGGGGGCATTCGTGACCACGTGTTGCCCGGCAACAAGGAGTTCGTAGAAGGAGACATTCTGCCGCGCGCCAGTGGGCGCAAAGGTAAACCCCGGGATGCCGGCGAGGGCGATGCCGAGGATGCGTTCCGTTTCGTGTTGACCCGCGAGGAATTCCTCGACGTGTTCCTCGACGATCTTGAGCTTCCCGATTTGGCCAAGCGGCGTCTTACGGCGACCGAGCATGAATCGGTTCGACGTGCCGGCTACGCGGTGTCGGGATCGCCGGCCAATATCGCGGTGAACCGGACGATGCGGATCGCAATGGCGCGCCGGATCGCTCTTCGTCGGCCGCGTCCCCAGGCCATCGAACAGCTTTATGCCGAATTCGACGAGTGCGAAGACGAAGAGCGTCGCGAAGCCCTGAAAGTACAGATCGCCGCTCTCGAGGCCAAGGCCCGGCGAATTCCATATATCGATCCCATTGATATCCGCTATCGTCGATTTGAATCCAGTCCGAAGACCGTTGCGCAGGCAGTGATGTTCTGTCTGATGGACGTGTCAGGGTCGATGTCGGAGCATATGAAGGACCTGGCGAAACGGTTCTATATGTTGCTGTACATATTTTTGACGCGGCGCTATCGCCACGTAGAAATCGTGTTCATTCGCCACACCGAGCGGGCGGAGGAAGTGGACGAGGAGACCTTCTTCCGGAGCCCGGCGACTGGCGGCACCTTGGTCTCGAGCGCGCTTGAAGCTATGCGCCGCATCGTGGCGGAGCGTTACCGGCCTCAGGACTGGAACATTTACGCGGCCCAAGCCTCCGATGGCGACAATTCCTACGCGGACGGAGCGGTGACCGGAAGACTTCTCAAGGACGCAATCCTTCCGGTTACTCAATTTTTTGCTTATCTGGAGGTCGGGGAAGCAAATGAACACCGGACAGGTATGCCGGATTCCCCACTGTGGTCGGTTTATGAGCGCTTGCGCGTCGAGGGCCAGCAACTTTCAATGCGCAAAGTTTCCAACCGCGGTGAGATCTTTCCCGTGTTCCACGAGCTGTTTCAGCGGCGTCGAGGACAGGAGAGGGTGGCGCCATGACAGATTCCTCGATTGGATATCTTTATCAGGGACCTGACTGGGATTTTTCCGTCTTGCAACGGGTCTACGAGGCCTGTGAGCACATTGCTCGTTCCGAGCTCGGACTCGAACTGTATCCTAATCAGATCGAGGTGATTACTGCCGAGCAGATGTTAGATGCTTATGCGTCGATTGGGATGCCGCTGTTCTATAAGCATTGGTCGTTCGGCAAACATTTCACCCAGCACGAAGCGCTTTATCGCAAAGGATTGCGAGGCCTTGCCTACGAGATTGTGATCAACAGCTCGCCATGTATCTCTTACCTGATGGAAGAGAACACGGCGACGATGCAGACGTTGGTTATCGCTCACGCCGCGTTTGGTCATAATCACTTCTTCAAAAACAACTACCTGTTCAAACTTTGGACTGATGCGGAGGGCATTCTCGAGTATTTGAATTTTGCCAAGGGCTACATTACGCGCTGCGAGGAAAAGCATGGCCCGGTGGCGGTTGAGCGCACCTTGGACGCGGCTCACGCGCTGATGTCGCACGGGGTTCATCGTTATCCAGGCAAGAAGAAGCTTGATTTGCGCGAGGACGAGCGCCGCGAGCGGGATCGTCGTGCTCACGAGGAGCGTATTTTCAACGATTTGTGGCGCACCGTCCCGACCGGGCGCAGCAAGAGCGCGTCAGAGTTGAGCATCGGGCGCCGGCGTGCGCTACTTGGATTGCCCCAGGAAAACATCTTGTACTTTCTTGAAAAGTCCGCCCCCCGGTTGGAATCCTGGCAACGCGAATTGTTGCGCATCGTTCGTCACGTGGCCCAATATTTTTATCCGCAAGCGCAAACCAAGGTGATGAATGAAGGCACGGCGACCTACGTGCACTATCGCATTATGACCCGACTGCACGAACTCGGCGGCATCTCCGACGGTGATTTCCTTGAGTTTCTTCAGTCGCACACCAACGTGGTATTTCAGCCTGCCTTCGATGACCCGCGGTTCTCAGGGTTCAATCCTTATGCGCTGGGATTCGCAATGATGCAGGACATTGAAAGAATTGTGACGGCTCCCGACGAAGAGGATCGCGAATGGTTTCCCGACATTGCCGGCTCCGGGGACGCCATGATGACATTACGAGAGATTTGGTCCAACTATCGCGATGAAAGCTTCATCGGCCAGTACCTCAGCCCGCGGTTGATGCGGCAGATGCGCATATTTCACCTCCACGACGATCCAGCCGAGACCGATGGCGTTCGCGTCGCGGCGATCCACAACGAACGCGGCTACCGCCGCATTCGTCGCGAGTTGGCCAGGGAGTATGACGTCGGCTGGGCGGATCCGAATATCGAGGTGGTCGACGTTGACCTCGCGGGAGACCGGCGGCTCATTTTGCACCACAGCGTGGTTAATGGCAGCTTGCTTGCCGAGACTGACGCCAAACGCGTGCTTCAGCACTTGGCCGACCTTTGGAGCTACGACGTATTGCTTCGCGAAGTCGAAGGATCTGGCAAGGTCCTTAAGGAACATGCGGCAAGCCCGCGTAAGCCGGCGCTCGCCGCAGCTTGACGAGAGGCACCAACAAGCAGGCCGTGGGCAATCTCGGGGGAACGTCAGCCCACGCGCAAAGGAGCGTAGACTTTGCGCAAATACGCAATCACCGATAGTGCGGTGATGCGCCCGGTCCTGGGATTTTCGCTCGGAACGTTAGCAATCGACATTGAAAAACTCGCGGAATCGGCGTCGACCTCGATTCGGTGCATGTTGCGGGACAATGTCGGATCCGCCCAGATCTCCACCATGGTGCGTTCCGGGCCGATCCCTGCAAGCGACAACGCGGCAGCGACATTGAGGTTGGCCGGGAATCCTTGTGCGGCTTGGCGCGCCGAGCCCTCGAAAATTTTCAGCGGCTCCCTGATGTTGTCGAGGCAAATGTTCTGTGCGCTCAGATAGGGCGCGCCGGCAAGCCCGCGTACCGGTTTGCGCGTGATCATGCGGACCGAGTGAATGGTTCCCTGGGCAGCGGCCGTGACGGCGTCAAGGCCGAGGAGGGCGCCGGAAGGGACGATGATCTGTCCGGCGTTGGCGCGTGCGAGATCCATGAGATCCTCACGCTCGAGCAGGGCACCCACGCTCATCACGATGGCCGCCTTGCCGGCGCTAAGGAACGGCGCAATGATAGCGGGCAGCAACGGGGCCGGCGCACACTCGATGACCAGGTCGGCATAGCCCTCGAGGGCGTCGATCGGCACCATTGGGGGGCGATTTGTCAGGCTCGAAAGCCACGCCTCGGCCTTGGCCACGTTGCGGGTCGCGACCGCGGACAATGCAAAGCCGGGGATACCTTCATCGAGGGCGCGGGCGAGCTTCGAGCCGATCGGACCAAGTCCCGCGATTGCGACACGCCGCGGCATCGATACCCATCTAGATGGAGACCTGCGGCTTCGCCGATGCGGCCCTCCCCCGGGGCGAGGGCCATTGCGTCCAAATCGGTCAAATGCCTCGGGCGAGGATAACAAGCAGGGGATCGGGGGGCAAGGCCGGCAATCGCGAGCTGCTCGGTGGTTGGGGCAAGGAACACAGGCGCTTCCTCAACATTGGGCGCTCAGGCTACCGCGAGAACTGAAACCCATGTCGAAGATGGGTGAAAGTTGAGCCAGTGGTGGCAAAGCGCTTATCGGCGTGAGCCATCGTGGAAGAGGGTTGCCCGTGGCAGGAAATGCGGGACCCTCGTGCGCAGGGTCCTGGTGCGTGTGTCCGAGCGTTGGATCAGGAACTTAACTGGCTCCAGAAGCGCAGAAACGCCATCGAGAACCGATCACTTCGATAGCGTGGTTCATGACGACGCGCCTACGCCTTTGAGCGCAAGCAGCCCCACGTGCGCGACCAGGACGGCGGTAGCCACGAAGCTGATCAAAAAGACTCGGCCGCGGAGCACCACATCGTTGGTGAGTGTTTGGACCAGCGAATGCACAATGCGTCCGACGAAGAATGCCCAGGCGGCAACGAGGTCGACCGTTCCGGCGGCATGAAGCGCCACCAGTAGGACCACAACGGTGTAGAAGACGACTGGTAGTTCGAACTGATTGGCAAGGTTGCGAGTAATCCGGGCGACTTCAAGCGGCTCTTCGCGGCTGAGTAGAAAACCCGAATAGTCGATCTTGCCACATTTGACTGCCTGCTGACGCGCCCATGTCAGCCAGGCGTACAGAAAGAATGTCCAACCGATTTGCGCAAGCATCGGCCAGAGAAGCAGCGTGGTGAACGTCATCTGCGAACCCGTCGTGTGGGGCGAATGATCGCGGTCCAAATCGTTGCCGGGGGTTGCGATGCTAAACTGCGTGATTGGAAAAAGTCGACAGGATTGGCGCATGGGCCTTTCGCCATGGGGATTGAGGCAGTCGCAACCATTGGTTTGCGGGTTGGATGGGCGGGACTGATCACGCCCGGCGGAGCGCGACGGTAGGATCTCTAAGATTTCTCAATTTACGTTAGAACGGGCATTTGGCCACTCGCACAGAACAGGGGGGGCCCGCACACTGCAGTGCCCGAGTGAGTGTTGAGGACAAAGGGTACGAGGGATCTAGTTCTGCAGGTTCAGAACAAAAGAACGTTCGCTTTAGTCCAGTATTTTTCAGATATTGTCACTACCGACGATAGAAGAATCGGACTAATAAGCCCTATAGACGCTGAATTGCCATCAGGAAGCCTCAATTTAGTTGCCAAACTATTGACAATGTGTCCAAGTCTTCATTGCGCCATCGAATGGGCTTGATCGTGCCAAGGATGTATTGATGTTGAAAGCAGCGGTGGTGGCGGTTTGGGGACTCGCGGTGGGACATTCGCTCGTTTTAGCCGAGGATCGCCCTGACAACCGGCAAACCGTCGGGTCTGTGACGCAGGACCGCGTGATGCTGACCACCGCCGACATCGTTCACATCAAGGCGGTGTTGAAGCTAACGCGCGAACAGGAGCAGTATTGGCCACCAGTCGAGGCGGCGTTGCGTGCGATCACCGGGCACGCGGCGCAAGGAGCCGCATTGGCGCCTCAGCCCCCGGTGCTTGATCAGGCGAAGATGCAGCGACTTGCGGCCGCGGCCGCGCCGCTGTTGATGAGACTTGACGACGGGCAGAAGCGCGCGGCCGCGGCCCTCGCTCGCGCGGTGGGACTTGGCCCTTTGTTGGCAGCATTCTGACCTGCCGCAAAGCCGACGTTTAATCACCTATACTTGGATCTCATACCGCGCGGCAGCAGCGCCGCGGACTTATGCGGCGGTTGACTGCGGTAAAGTCAGGAACGCATAGACGGTGTGCCAGAAAGCCTGGCGATTTAGGCTCATCGTTAGCGCGTGCGCGGCCCCGGGAATGATTGCGAACTGCCGATCCGGGTGCGGCAAGGCTTTAAAGAAATTAAGCAGGTCATCAAGTGTTGCGATCCCGTCATGTTCGCCGCGAATCAGAAGGACCGGCGCGTGCACCTTGATCGGGTCCACCAATGGCAGGTTTGCGGTCATGTCGAGATAGGTCCCCGTCGGCACGCTCTGGCCATACTGCAACTCGGCGTCCGCCAACGCGTCGGCCACCGCGGGATCGCTCGTCCCCGCCTTGTCACGTGTGAAAATGCTGCGGATCATCTCACGATCTCGCGGTCGCATGTTGTGGGTTCGAAAGAAGTCGAGCTGCTCTGCGCGCTTACCGAGTGTCGGCGAACCCCGTCCTGTCCATGTGAATGCTTCAAGCACCAGGCGAGCGACCCGATCGGGTTCCGCGGACGCAAAGGCGCCGGCGCGAAGAGCGCCAGAGGATTCGCCTAGCAAATGTAGCCGCGGTTGCCCGGTCTCATGGGCAACGATTTGGGTTGCCGCCCTAAGATCCTCAACGCCGCTTGCGATGTCCGAATTGCCGTCCGTGCGTGAGGAGCGGCCGTAGTTCTCATGATCCATGGTCCAGACGTCGAAGCCTCGGTATGCAAGCGCGTTCATCAGTGAGTAGTCACCGCGACCTGGTACGCTGAGATCGAAACTGGGCCGGGCCGAAATCGAAGAACCATGCACGAGGAACAGCACCGGCCGTGGCGATCCGTCGGGGGTCGGCTCCTCGAGATGCTTGCGATACATCGCCAGGCGGATTTGCGCGCCGTCGCGTTCTTTCACGGTCCAATAGTCACTGCTGACAAGCTTCGGTTGCCGCGCTAAACTTTGGTCCGCCGCCGCTGGCGCGTCTGGCGACATGATCGCCGCGATGCCACCGGCAACGAGTGCACCGCCGCTCGCTAGCGCAGCGCGACGAGAGCAAGCCACCTCGCCGCAGTCGCTCCGCCGCCCGGAGTCAATGGGTAGCGGGGTGGTCAATGATTTAGATCTCTGAAACGACATCGCTCTGCTCCGTCGAGACGTGGTGCTCCAGTGGTTAATATGACTCCGGTGGCGGCGCCAGCAAGGCGGCATCGCGCATCGCTCACATGTGTCTGCTTGGCCGCATTCCGTGGTGCCGACGACCCCGTCAACGAGGTTGAGGCCGAGCAAAAATTCGGACGAGAACTCCGAGCGGATCAACGGCTCAACTCCGATTGGGCCCTCTAACAGCTGCGCCTGAGCGCGACGCGCCTCGACGGCCGCCTTGGCAATACGGAAAGTATGGGCCATGACGTCTGGGTCGCCCCCATGAAAGCCGCAGGCAACATTGGCCGAGGTCACAATCGCGAGCATCGCCTCGTCATCACCGCAACGCGAGGGGCCGAAACCTTCGCCAAGATCGGCATTCAGATCGATCGTAACCATGAACTCGCCCTTATGAAGTTGGACGCGTCGGTACAACGTTGTTCGCTTACGTATTCCTCTTCTCGCTCCGCACGCGCAACTGTCAATAGGCAAAACATGCCCTATCGATCCCCATTTTTGTCACAGGTGTCGGTCGCGCGACGCTCTTCATCACGTAACGCGTCCGCGGCGAAAGGGGGGCCACAGCCTCCAGACTAGATGATAGCGAACTGGCGGTTCTTTAGATCAGTGACCAGCATACATCCAGGCGAATGCGTGATTGCGAAGCTCGGCTTTGCCGACGCGATGACGGACTGGGGGGTCACGCCGCAAGCCCAGAAGACCGGCAATTCATCGGAGCCGATTTCGACTGGGTCACCGTAATCCGGGCGGCCGAGATCCCCGATTCCAATCAACTGCGGCAGCCCGATATGAATCGGTGCCCCATGAACCGCCGGAAATCGCGAAGTGATCTGGATAGCGCGGATCGCATGCGCTGGCGTGAACGGGCGCATCGAAACCACCGTCGCTCCGGCAAATGGGCCGGCAGGTATACACTCAATATTTGTGCGGTACATCGGGACGCGGAGATTGTCCGTGATGTGTCGAAGCGGTAACCCCTCCTCGATCAGCGCTTGTTCGAACGAGTACGAGCAACCGATCACAAAGGCGATCAAATCCGGGCGCCACCACGACGTGATGTCGTTTGGTTCGTCCACGAGTACACCGTGTTCCCAGACCCGGTAGCACGGGAGATCGGTGCGGACGTCTAAATCATGACCCAACGCTGTGATCCGCGGATTGCCCAGTTCGGACATGCCGATCAGCGGGCAGGGTTTAGGATTGAGCTGGCAGAAGCGCAGAAAATCTGCGGATAGCTCGTGAGGCAGAATCGCCAGGTTCCCCTGGACGTACCCATGCGCGACGTCCGCGGTGGTTCCAGTTAACTGCCCAGTGCGGCAAGCCAATCGAGCCTCGTGGCCGGTCTCGAGCTTCGTTCGCATCATATCAGTCAATATCTCGTTCAGTGTCCAAACGTGCGGTCTAGTGAACATTAAACCACCCTCGCTGGGGTGTGTCTAATCCTATTGGGGATCAACCGTGCCTTGCCGCTGTTTGGACCGGAAGGGCTCGAGCCGGATATCGGGTGAAGGCCGTCGCTTGCCGCACCGTGCTTGTTCTGCCACAGCGACGCTCGGACCGGATGCGGTCGCGCCCGCAAGCTTCACAGTTTTTCGGCAGCACCTGCGTTGAGGTCGCGTCGAATGCGACTGCAACGCAGCAGAAGGGCTCATCGCGATCGGTTACATGTTTAATAGCCGCTTCGCATTGTTGCCCGCGATGGCCGCAATGGCCCCAGCGTCAACTGTGTCCACCGAGGCGAGGTGACCGATAGGATCGGCCTCGGCCATGTCAAAGGGGTAATCGGTCCCCATCAGCACGTGATCGACACCAAACACTTTGACCAGGGCTTCCAGTTGATGGGGCGTGAACACTATGGAGTCCACGAACACTTTTTTCAAATAATGTGACGGCGGCTGCGGCAAGTGCGCTCTGCAGTCATCACGCGCGCCCCATGCGTGATCGATGCGCCCGGGGTAGCTGCCAAGATATCCGCCGCCGTGGGCCGCGAGAATTTTCAGATTAGGGTGACGCTCGAGCACGCCGTCGAAAATAAGATAGTGGAGCGCGATCGTGGTTTCGAGTGGATTGCCGATGATATTGTTGAAATAGAACCGCGAAAGACGTCTGCCTTCGGTAAAGCCATTCGGGTGAATAACGACCAGCGCGCCGAGCTCATCAGCTTTCGCCCAAAATGGCTCTAAGCTGGCGTCCGACAGTTCTTTGCCGACCACATTGGTGAGGATTTCGACGCCGCGAAATCCAAGGGAGCGCATCGAACGTTCGAGTTCGTCGGCCGCCGCGCCGGCATCCTGGAGTGGAACGCCCCCAAGGGCGACAAACCGGTCGGGGGCCCGCGCCACGTATGCGGCGAGCCCGTCGTTGACGATTTGCGTCGCCGCGGCGGCGATTTCGATCGGCACCGTGTAGTAGCATTGTGCGGGAGGCGGCATCACCAGCTGAATGTCGATGCCGGCGGCATCGAGATCGCGCAGACGTTCGCTCAGGCCATTCTCTTCACCACTCATTCGGGTGCGGCGGTCAAGCTCTTGGCGGGCGCTGATCATCTTAGTCTGAGGACTTGAGAAGAAGGCCAGCGGAATCGTGGAAATATCGAGATGCGGTTCGACCAACGCGTGTGCGGCCGGCACGGAAACGTGGGAGTGAATGTCAATTGTCGTGCTGCGGGGCCGCAGGTCACGGCCTGAGCGAGCACGCGGACGCGCTGCGGTTGGTCCGTAGGGATGAACGAGGGACAAATCATCACTCCTGGCACAATGGCTGAGCGTTCTACTCGGCCAAAAGTTCGCTTGTGATCATATGGTGAATCGGTTGCAGCAATCTCAAGAGCGGGTGATCGCCGAAGTATGAGCCGCGCGCATGGCGCGATGCTAGCATAGAGGGTCGATTGGCGAACATTAGAACACCCCCAGATGCTGCGCGATAATATTCTTGGCGGCGCGGGCTTCTACAGGCGTACCTTGAAAGACCACCCTTCCGGTATTGAAGATCACCAGCTCGTCGGCAAGTTCGAATGTCATCTTGATGTTCTGTTCGACGAGAACGATGGACAAACCGCCGTGCTTGAGTTGGGCAATTGCGCGTCCGACTTCGGCGACCAGTTGGGGGGCGAGCCCTTCGGACGGCTCATCCATAAGCAAAAGTCGCGGATTTCCCATCAACGCTCGACCGATGGCGAGCAGCTGCTGTTCGCCGCCGGACAATAGGCCGGCGGTCTGCTTCTCGCGCTCCTTGAGGCGTGGGAAAAGAGCATACACCCGGTTGAGCGACCAGCCCGACCCGTTCGCGCGCGACGCGCGCTGCTGGGCCGCGACGACCAGATTTTCTCGAACCGAGAGCGTGCGAAAAACACGACGACCCTGTGGAACCAGACAGATGCCCAGCCGGGAGATAAGTTCCGGCGCCAGGCCAGCAACTTCTTGACCATAGAGTTCGATCGAGCCGCGGCGGGGACGAAGGAAACCCATAATGGTCGATATGCAGGTGGTCTTTCCCGCTCCATTGCGGCCCAGAAGCCCGAGCGTGGCACCAGTGCCGAGACCGAAGCTGACGCCGTGCAGCACATGGCTGTCGCCATAAAATGCGTCGACCTCTTTGAGTCGTAGCGCTTCACTCCCCAAGGTATACCTCCTTGGTGCGTGGATTGGCGACCACCTCGGCGCGGGTGCCTTCGACGATCACTTCGCCGTGGTGTAGGACACTGATACGCTCGGCGAAGGCAAGCGCGGTATCCATGTCGTGTTCAATCATCACGATGGTGACACCGCGGGGTATGCCGTCGAGCAAGCGGCGCACGATTTGACGCTCCTCTTGCGACAGGCCGGCGAGCGGCTCATCGAGTAACAGCACCCGGGGATTCTGCGCGAGCGCCATGGCAAGCTCGAGGCGGCGACGATCGCCATAGGAGGCCTGGGCGACAATACGGTCGGCGCTATCG